>FSXV01000097.1_pt1 | contig 19960 bp, 17 predicted proteins | sample 1638401 | NCBI WGS metagenome assembly FSXV01 (sample SAMEA3914788, study PRJEB12502) | metagenome | biome: forest; material: soil | place: Canada | collected 2011-07-03 | depth 0.1 m | reverse complement strand
GATGATCGACATCTGCGACTACGCCGTGGGCCTGTCGCGCCAGTTGTTCGGCCTGACCATCGCCACCGAGCGGCCCGAGCATCGGATGATGGAGACCTGGAACCCGTTGGGCGTGGTTGGGGTGATCTCGGCCTTCAACTTCCCCGTCGCGGTCTGGTCCTGGAACGCGGCCCTGGCGTTGGTGTGCGGCGACGCCTCGGTCTGGAAGCCGTCGGAAAAGACCCCCCTCACCGCCCTGGCGGTCCAGGCGCTGTTCGAGCGCGCCGCCGCCCGCTTCGGCGACGAGGCGCCGGCCGGACTGTCGACCCTGCTGATCGGCGGGCGCGAGGTCGGCGAGGTCCTGGTCGACCATCCCAAGGTCCCGCTGGTCTCGGCCACCGGCTCGACCGCCATGGGCCGCGCCGTGGGTCCGCGCCTCGCCGGCCGGTTCGCCCGCGCCCTGCTGGAGCTGGGCGGCAACAACGCCGGCATCGTCTGCCCCTCCGCCGACCTGGACCTGACCCTGACTGCGGTCGCCTTCGCCGCCATGGGCACCGCGGGCCAGCGCTGCACCAGCCTGCGCCGCCTGTTCGTGCACGCGAACATCTATGACGCCTTCCTACCCCGGCTGAAGGCGGCCTACGCCTCGATCACCGTCGGCGACCCGCGCGAGGCCTCAACCCTGATTGGCCCGCTGATCGACCAGGACGCCAAGGCCCGCATGGCTGCAGCGCTGGAGGCCGCGCGCGCGGCCGGCGGCGTGGTGCATGGCGGCGAGGCGCTCGACACCGACGGCGCCTTCGTTCGCCCGGCCCTGGTCGAGATGCCCGGTCAGGCCGAGGTGGTGCGCCAGGAGACCTTCGCCCCGATCCTCTACGTCATGCGCTACCGCGACCTGGATGACGCCATTGCGCTGCAGAACGACGTGCCCCAGGGGTTGTCGTCCTGCATCTTCACCCTGAACCTGCGCGAGGCCGAGCGCTTCCTCTCGGGCGAGGGGTCGGACTGCGGCATCGCCAATGTGAACATCGGCCCCTCCGGCGCGGAGATCGGCGGCGCGTTCGGCGGTGAGAAGGAGACCGGCGGCGGCCGCGAGGCCGGCTCCGACAGCTGGAAGGCCTACATGCGCCGCGCCACCAACACCGTGAACTACGGCGCGCGCGTGCCCCTGGCCCAGGGCGTCAAGTTCGACGTCTGATCTCGCGCGGGGCGCTGCACCGCGCCCCGCGACGACTCGCCGTGAGCCTGCTAGATCGGCAGCTGACTGCAGCCACGCTCGCCCGACTTGCAGATGAGAATGAGATGCAATAATGGGCGACCTGAAGTGAGGGTGACGGGCATGACCAACCGAGCGCTTGGCGCGGCCGCGATGATGACGACGGCCTTGGCGCTCTGGCTGCCGCAAGCGGCCCAGGCCCACACGCCCTACCTGCTGCCCAACGTGTTCGACGCCGAGCGCGACCACATCACCCTGCAGGGCGCCCTGACCGAGGACGACTACTTCAACCCCGACATCGCGCTGAAGACCACGAACTATGTCGAGACCACGCCGTCGGGCGACCACAAGGGCCTGGCTCCGAACATCCTGCTGAAGGACGTGGCGGTGCTGGAAGCCGCGCTGCCCGACCCCGGCACCTACCGCTTCTCCACCGGCCAGTTCGTGGCCCGCCGCCAGGAGATGGCCCTGGTCGCCGGCCGCTGGATGCTGGTGCGGCCCTCGGGCGCCAGCCACGACCAGATGGCCGACCACGCCGCCTCGGTCGACGTGGCCCAGGCCCCGCCCCCGCACGACCACGATCACGCTGGCGCGCATGAGCACAAGGACGAGGAAGGTCCGCCGGCCATCGCCGCCGCCGACGTCCCCGCCGGCGCCCAGATCATCGAGGTGCAGAACGTCCAGATCGCCGAGACCTACGTCTCCAAGGGCGCGCCCACCGACACCGCCACCAAGCCTGCCAGCCAGGGCCTGGAACTGCAGCCCGCCACCCACCCCAATTCGATCTATGTCGATCAGGGCTTCTCGTTCCGCCTGCTGATGGACGGCAAGCCGCTCGCCGCCGCGCCGATCAGCGTCTATCGCGCGGGCGACACCTATGACGAGCACAAGGTGACCGCCGAGCTCAAGTCCGACGCCGACGGCATGGCCACGATCCGCTTCGACCGGCCGGGCGTCTACCTGCTGACCACCCACGCCGCCTCGGGCCCACGCACGCCGGACGGCCCGCCGCCCGCCAGAAGTTACGTCTACAGCCTGACCTTCGAAGTCACGCGCTGACCTTCCCTCGGCCGCAAGACCGGAGTCGTTCCATGCGTACCCTCCCCTCCTGGCTGACGGCCGGCGTCGCCGCCGCCGCCTTCCTGGCGCCGGCCCTGGCCGCCCACGCCGAGCCCTATCGCTTCCACTACGACCACGTGCTGGGCACATCGCTCGACGTGACGGTGATGGCGCGCGACGAGGCCTCGGCGCTGGCGGCCCTGACCGCGGCCAAGGCCGAGATCGTGCGGCTGGACGCCCTGCTCAGCGCCTGGCGGCCCGAGGCCGAACTGGCGCGGCTGAACGGCGCCGACGAGGCCAAGGTCTCGCCTGAGCTCTACGCCGTGCTGAACCGCTGCGAAGCCTGGCGCCACGCCACCGGCGGCGCCTTCGACTGCCGCATGGGCGGCCCGCTGAAGCTGTGGCGCGAGGCCGAGACCACCGGCGGCGGCGTCGATGCGCAAGCCCTGCAAGGCGCCCTCGCCTCGGCCCGCGGCGAGATCGGCTTCGATCCGGCCCAGCGCCGCATCCGCCGGCCGGCAGGCGTGCAGTTCACCGTCGACGGCATGGCCAAGGGCTACGTCATCGATGCGGCGCTCAACGCCGCGAGGCGCGCCAGCCCGCGCGTCAGCGGCGTGATGATCGACGTGGGCGGCGACCTGCGCTGCTGGGGCAGCGCGCCCGAGGCCGCCGGCTGGCGGGTGGGCGTGGCCGCCCTGGGCGACGCCGACAACATCCAGCCCGCCCAGTTCCTGCGCGTCTCCGACAAGGCGGTGGCCTTCAGTGGCCGCGGCGCGCGCGACCTGACGGTGCAGGGCTGCGCCGTCTCTCACACCCTGACGCCGAACGACGGCCAGCCGGTCGCGGCGGTCACCCGCGCCGTGGTCGTGGCCCCGAGCGCCGCCGACGCCGATGCGCTCGCTACCGCCTTCATGGCCATGGCCCCGCACGCCGCCATGGCCCTGGCCAACCGGCTGGACGGGGTCGAGGCGCTGGTCAGCGGTTCCGACGGCCGCGACTACGCCTCCAACGCCTGGAGCGACGCGGTGGAGCAGACCCCGCAACCGATCCCGGCCTCGCTGAGCCTGCCCATGACCGGAGCCGCCGGCGCCGCAGCCGCCGCCCAGGGCTTCAACCTGGACTTCGCCTACCAGGTGCCCAAGCTCGACGCCGACCCGTACCACGCGCCCTACGTGATCGCCTGGATCACCGACACCAACCACAAGCTGGTGCGCACCCTGCTGATCCTGGGCCAGAAGCCGCGCTATGTGACGGAGAACTACGTCTGGTGGCGGCGCTACGGCCGCGAGACGCCGCAGATCCTCGACACCCTGGCCAAGCCCACCCGCATGCCGGGACGCTACGGCGCCCACTGGGACGGCAAGGACGAGGCCGGTCAACCGGTCGCGCCGGGCCACTACATCTTCCATATCGAGGCCGCGCGCGAAAAGGGCGGCCACACCTATGAGACCGTCGACATCGACGTCGGCGGCCCGCTGGTCATGAAGACCGCCACGCCCAAGGACGAACTCGGCGCGCTCGAACTGCGCTACGGTCCTGCGAAGTGAACATGCTGCAGCGCCCGCCCGCCCGCGACGCCAAAGCGCGCAACCGCGGCGGCGGCGAGCCTTTTCGCTTCAACAAGATCGCCTTCTACCGGGTGTGCCGGATGCTGCACGCCTACCTGTCGGCCTTCGCCTTCCTGGCGCTGATCTTCTTCTCCCTGACCGGCCTACTGCTCGACCATCCGGACTGGATGCAGACCAAGCCCAAGGACCGCGACCTCAAGCTCACCCTGCCCCCGGCGGCGCTGGCCCAGGCCATGGGCGAGCATGATCCCGCCTCGGCGCTCGGCCGCAGCGTCGCCGCCCGCACCCGCCTGATCGGCGCCTACAAGAGCGGCGACGTCGAGGACGGCCAGGCCAACCTGCGCTTCGAGGGGGTGAAGGGCTCGTCCACCGTCATGGTGGACATGAAGAGCGGCGTGGCTGACGTGATGGTCGAGCGCGCCAACGCCGTGTCGGTGATCGAAGACCTGCACCGGGGCAAGAACGCCGGAACCGCCTGGCGGCTGGTGATTGACCTGTCGGCCATCCTGATCCTGGGCCTGTCGGTGATCGGCTACATCCTGTTCTTCAGCCTCAGGTTCCGCCTGCGCACCAGCCTGATCCTGACCGGAGTCAGCCTCGCCGCCCTGGTCGCGATCTTCCTGTTGTTCACGCCGTAAGCACAGATCCCTCGAGGCCGTCCGGCCCCTCGCGATCGTCGCGAAAGGGCAGGTCGGCCAGGGGATAGGCGACGTCGCCCATGGGCCAGTCCTGCAGGCGCGCCACCGCGGGTCCGCTGATGAAGACCACCCTGCACTTCTGGCACGCCTCCAGTTCCCGCGCGTCGCGGATGAAGGTCACGCCCTGGGCGATCTTCTTGCTCCTGTACAGCTCGCGGCCCTCCAGGAACCGGGCGAGCTGGGTGATCCGGGCGCGGGGATTGCGGCCCTTGATCGCGAAGGTGACGCTGTCCACCACCCCGGTCGGAACGCTCTCGATCCTGAATTCAGGATCGACGATGTGCAGGTCCAGATAGGCGAACCTCGGCTGAAGGAACGCCTTGATCTGCTTCAGGGCGCCGAACACCGGGTCGCGCGGCACGCCATAGACGGAAGCGATCAGGTAATCGCGCGCGCCCTCCGGCAAGCCGCGGAGATAGTCCTGATATCGCTCGCGAACTGACGGCTTGATCAGCGCGCCGAAACTGAACGGCAACGAGACATAGCCTTTGGGCCTGGTCTGGATGGCCGCCAGGGCGGCGTCGAAGCACTGGAAATCGGCTTGGCAGGCCCCTTCGCCCTCGGGCAGGGCGGCCTCGGGAGCCGTCGCCTCCCGCGTGATCACCACCCCGCCGACGAAACGCTGGCGATGGGCATGGTAGATCGGCATCCAGGCGACTGCGCCATCCTCGCCATCCTCGAAGAAGGCCGGCGCGGGACGCCATGACCGGCTCTCCTGCACCTCAGCCGGCCCCGCCGGCGGCGGCGCCTCGCCATGCTGGGTGGCGGTGACGGATTGGGCGGTGATGCGGGCGAGCCGACCGACGAAGTCGCCGCCCGCCTCGTCGTCGAGCAGGCGCGCAAAGGCCTCGTCGGACAGGGCGGCGAAGCGCAGGACCTCGGTCTTCTCGCCTTCGAACATCACCAGCGAGATTTCGCCCTCGCCTCGCTCGCCGAACAGCTTCTGCTGCAGGTCGGCGGCGAGTTGCTGCATCTCACCCGGGTCGAGGTGCTCGGCGTTGCTGTCCAGCAAGGCGAAGGTCAGCGGGCCGATGGCGGAATATCGGCGCGGCCAGCGCCATCGCGACGCCAGATAGGCCTCGGCGAATTTCGTCACGAGTGAAGTCACCGGCGTCAGCGTCTCGCGCCCCGCCCCATCGCCTGAGTAAACCCGTAAGCAGGCAACCGCCATATCGAGCCCCCGCCGACCACGCGGCAAAGCATGACGGTTTCGCAACACTCGTTTTGCGATATGGTTCCAGCTCAACTACACAATGGTTGCGCAAATTTAGTTAACCACGCGATCATTTACTATTATTTCCATATCATTCCGAAGCAGACACGACGTCAGACCTCGGCCCACATCCGCAGCAGGTTGTGGTAGCCGGCCGTCAGCGCCAGCACGGCGGAATGCTCGTCGCCCAGCGCCCGGCGGGTCTCGCCGATGGCGTTGTCCATGCGGTGCAGCAGGGCGCGCTGGCCGTCGTCCTTGACCATGGACTGCAGCCAGAAGAACGAGGCCCAGCGGCTGCCACGAGTGATCGCATTGACCCGGTGCAGGCTGGTGGCCGGATAGAGCACCATGTCGCCGGCCGCGAACTTGATGCTCTGCTCGCCGAACCCGTCCTCGATCACCAGTTCGCCGCCGTCGTAGTCTTCGGGCGGGGTCAGGAACAGGGTGCAGGACAGGTCGGTGCGCAGGCGCTGGCCCTGGGCGGTGAAGCGGATGGAGTTGTCGACGTGGGCGCCGAACCCCATCCCTTCGTCGTAGCGGTTGAACAGCGGCGGGAAGACCCGGAACGGCAGGGCGGCCGAGACGAAGGTCTCGTTGCGCCCCAGCGCCGTCAGGATGGTGTCGCCCAGTTCCCGCGCCATCGGCGCGTCCTCCGGAACCTGCAGGTTGCGCTTGGCCAGGGCCGACTGGGCGCCGGCGGTGACCCGCCCGTCGACCCAATCGGTTTCAGCCAGGGCGGTGCGGAAGGTCTCCACCTGGGACGGGCTCAACACCCCCGGAACGCGGACCAGCATGACTTGAGACAATCCCCGATCAGTACTTCGTCGCCAGGGTGAGGACGAAGCTGCGGCCCTGCTCGGGCAGCACGCGGTTGGTGTAGACTTGGCTGTAGTTCAGCCGGTTGGTGAGGTTATAGCCGTTCAACGCAACGGTGTAATGGCTCCAGCGGTACTGGATCAGGCTGCTGTAGTCGATCGTCACCGGGGCGGAGAAGACGTTGCCCGTGTGCGGCGCCACGTAGACGTAGTTGGTGTAGACGCGGTCCTGGTAGGTCACGCCGCCGCCCACCGTCAGCCCCTTCAGGATCCCGCCGAGCTCGTAGGTGGTCCACAGCGTCGCGGCGTTGCGCGGCGTGTAATAGATCTGCTTGCCGATCGAGAAGGTGTTGGGGAACTGGGTCCCGGTGTTGGTCTGGGTAACGAAGTCCGACAGGATCTTGCTGTCGAGATAGCTGTAGCCGAAATTGACCGACCAGGCCTTGGTCAGCTTGCCAACCACGTCCAGCTCCGCCCCCTGGATACGCTGCTTCTGGCCCGAGTTGGCCAGCAGCAGGTCCGGGTCGTCAGGATCGGGCTGCAGGGCGTTGTTCTTGTCGATGTGGAACACCGCGCCGTCCAGGCCCAGACGATCGTGGAACAGGCTGAACTTGGCGCCCGCCTCGTAGATCTGGTTCTTCTCGGGCTGCAGGGCCGAGCTGGTGATCGCCGCATTGGCGTCGGCCACCGAGGAGCCCTGCGGCGTCGCCGACTTGGACCAGGAGATGTAGTAGGTCTGCTCGCGGTTGGGCTGCAGCACCAGGGCGACCTTGGGGTTCACCAGGTCGGAATCGACCTTCTGCTGCGTCACCGCCCCGGTCACCAGCGTGGCGTCGTACTTCGAGACATAGCGGTCGTAGCGCAGGGCCCCGACCACCGAAAGCCACGGCGTGAACCAGAGCTGGTCGCTGAAGAAGGCCGCATAGTCGGCGCCCAGCGAGGTGCGCAGCGCCGTGGTCGTGGCCGTGGAGTTGGCCGCCGTGGCGTTGGCCTCGGTGAACGGGCTGGCGTCGGACGGGTTGAACACGCTCTTGGTCGCGGCCTTGGCCGGGATCAGCGCGTCGGTGACGCGGCTGTTGTACTCGTAGTTGACGTCGAACCCGACCACCGCCTGGTTCTTCAGGCCGAACGGCGAGGCGTTGATGTGGGCCGCGCCGATGTCCTGGAAGCCGTAGGTGTACTGGGTGTAGGGGGCCGGGCCGCCGATGCCCACCACCGCCTTGGGATTGCCCGCCTGCAGGTAGTCGATGCAGTGCGGGGTGGTGGACACGCCGCTGATGGCCGGCGAACTGCAGGTCGACTGCGTGGCCAGGAAGTCGCGGGTGTAGTAGCCGGCGCGCGCGTCGTCGGTGAAGGTCAGGATGTCGGATTGTTTCTGGCTGAAGCGCGCCGTCAGCATGTTGGCGTCGGTGACGTCGTGGTCGGCGCTGAAGCCGTAGTTGGTCTTGCGGTTCACCCCCAGCTCGGTCAGCGGCCGGGCCGTGGCTCCGGTGAGCTCGGTCACCGGCAGGCCGGTGCTGGTGCTGATCGCCGAGATCGGGGTTCCACCGACCAGCGCCAGCGGGATGCCGTAGTCCGGACGGTCGTTGTTGTGCTGGTAGAAGTAGCCGAGCGTCAGTTGCGTGTTGGTCCCCAGCCCGAACGCTACCGAGGGCGCCACGCCCCAGCGGTCATAGCGGCTGTCGTCGCGATCCACCGTCTGGGTGCGGTTGTCCATCACCACCAGCCGCACCGCCGTGGTGGCGTCGATGGCGTGGTTCAGGTCGATATCGCCGCGATAGTAGTTGCCGCTGCCGGCGGCCACGTCGGCCGCGATCGAGTCCTTGGCCTGCGGCGTCTTGGAGACCACGTTGATCGCCGCACCCGTGGTGCCGCGGCCGAAGGCGGTGGCCGACGGCCCTTTGAGGACCTGCACCTCCTGGTCGTTGTAGGCGTCGCGGACATAGGCGCCGAAGTCCTTCAGCCCGTCGATATAGACGTCGTCCTTGGCGTCCTGGCCGCGGATCTTGAACTGGTCGCCGTTGAGCGTGCCGCCCTCGCCGATGGCCACGGTGATGCCGGGCACGTCGCGCAGCGCCTGCTCCAGGGTGGTGATCTTCTGTTCCTGGATCAGCTTCTGAGGGATGACCTGGATCGCCTGGGGCGTGTCCTTCACCGTGCCGGTGTAGGTCCCGAGATTGATCTGGCTGTTCTCGGAGTTGCTCTTGTCGGTCGTGACCGTCACGCCAGCCACTTCTGTCGGCGCGGGCGTCGCCGCCGCCGTTGCGTCATCTGCGCCCGCCGCGTGGGCGCCCTGCGCCATCAATGCCGCGGAAATCCCGATCAGGGCCGCCGCCCCAAGCGTCAAAGCGCGTTCGCCGTCGCCAGCGTTGGACTTCGTCATCGCCCCACTCAAACCCCAAACTGAAATTGCGAAGCGTTCTCAACACGACGGTGCAGCCGGAATCAAGACGAAAATGATCCGCATTCGCAAAATCATGTCCTGGGGGACACTCGGCGGACACAGTCGGGGCGGGATTGGCGGGGCTGAGCGTACGCCCCCTGCGCAAACGCGCGGCTCGCGGTCAGCCTAGGGCGGACTTAATTACCGCTCATCCCGGCATTCGCCGGGATGAGCGCATGCCAAGGTCAGAACAGGTCGCCCTGGTCGATCGGCCCAGACGCCGGGCGGCGCGCAGGCTTGGGCGTCGGCGCGAGGGGCGCTGGCGGGGCAACAACGGACGTGGGAGCCGGCGCGTGCGGCGGTTCGCCCTCAGCCCGAACCCCGACCTCGCCGTCGATGAACTTCAGCGCCACCGCTTCGCCAGCCACCAGTTCGGAAGCGCGCCGCACCAGCCGCCCGTCGGCATGGCGCACCCGAGCGAAGCCCAGCTCCAGCGGCCGGTCGGGGTTGAGCGAGGCGCGCAGCTTGTCCACCGACGACAGCCGCTCGGCCGCGCGCTGCAGCCGGCGCGTCACCGCCCCCTCCAGCCGCGCCTCGATCTCGGGCAGGCGCGAGCGGCGGGCGGCGGCGTCGGGCGCACGGCGGGCGGCGAGGTCCAGGCGCGCCGCCAGCCCGGCCAGGCGCTCGGCCTTGACCTGCTGCGGGCGGGCCAGCAGTGCGGGCGTGAGCCGGGCGCCGGCGCGCATCAGGTCGCGCTCGTGGGCGCTGGCGTTGCGCTCCAGCGCCGCGCCCAGGCGGCCGCTGGCGAGGTCGAAGCGCTGGCTGGCCAGGGCCAGCAGGTCCGCCGGCCGCGGCAGGCCCCGGCTGGCGGACTCCAGCCGGGTGCGGCGCACGTCCACGCCATGGTCGATGCAGCGCATCAGCCGGCGCGTGTAGTCCAGCACCGCGGCGCGCAACTCGGCGATCACCGGGGTGGCGATCTCGGCGGCGGCGGTGGGGGTCGGCGCGCGACGGTCGGAGACGAAGTCGATCAGGGTGGTGTCGGTCTCGTGGCCCACCGCCGAGATCAGCGGGATGACGCTGGCGGCCACGGTGCGGGCCAGGGCCTCGTCGTTGAACGGCCACAGGTCCTCGATCGAGCCCCCGCCGCGCGCCACGATCAGCAGGTCTGGTCGCGGCGTCGGCCCGCCCAGCGGCAGGGCGTTGAAGCCGCGCACGGCGGCGGCGACCTGGGCCGCGGCCTGGTCGCCCTGCACCACCACCGGCCAGACCAGCACGTGCGCCGGCCAGCGGTCGGTGATGCGGTGGAGGATGTCGCGGATCACCGCCCCCGTGGGGCTGGTCACCACCCCGATCACCGCCGGATGGCGCGGCAGCGGCTTCTTGCGCGCGGCCTCGAACAGCCCCTCCTCGCGCATCCGGGCCTTGAGCCGCTCGAGCTGGGCCAGCAGCGCGCCGACGCCCGCCGGCTCCATGCTCTCGATCACGATCTGATACGACGAGCGCGCCGGATAGGTGGTGATCTTGCCGGTGACGATCACCTCCAGCCCCTGCTCGGGCTGGCACTTCAGGGTGCGGACGCTGCCCTTCCACACCACCCCGTCGATGCTGGACTTGTCGTCCTTCAGCGTCAGGTAGACATGGCCCGAGGCGTGGCGCGTGACCTTGGACACCTCGCCGCGCAGCCGCACGAAGCTGAAGGTCTCTTCCAGGGTCCGCTTCATCGCGAAGGCCAGTTCCGAGACGGAATAGGCCTGGGCGTTGGTGGCTTCCGCCGAGGCGGACAGGGATTCGCTCATTACCCCAGGATAGGGACAGCCTGCGCCGTTCGCGAGGCGTAGATCGAGGTTTTCACCTTGGAAAACACCCGCCGCACCATCGGCTCGAACGCCTCCAGCGGCATCGACTTGAAAGCCGGGTCGAAGGCGTTCTGGTCGTAGGCGTGGCAGAACCGCGCCGTCTCCTCGAACATCGGGTGGCCGCGGAACTGCTCGCGCATGTTCCGGTCCAGGCCCAGGAAGTCGAAGAAGTAGTAGCCCTGGAAGATGGCGTGGTGCTCCACCATCCAGTGGTTCTCAGCCGAGACGTAGGGCTTCACGATCGCCGCGGCGACGTCGGCATGGTTGGCCGCGCCCAAGGTGTCGCCGATGTCGTGCAACAGGGCGCAGACGACATATTCCTCGTCGCGGCCGTCCTGGTGCGCCCGCGTCGCGGTCTGCAGCGAATGCTCCAGCCGGTCGACGGGAAAGCCGCCGTGGTCGTCGGCCAGCACCTTCAGGTGAGCCAGCACCCGGTCGGCGTGGCCCTGGCGGAAGGCGCCGAATTCCTTGCCGATGATGGCCCAGTCCTCGGCCGTGCCCTCGGTCATGGCGGCGAAGCGCGCCCTGACCTCACTCTCGGGCGCTTCGTCTTCGGCATGGAGCGGGGCGCCGAGATCGTCGTGAGCCATCGAGTCCTCCTGTCCCTGCCGCCCGGCGCGCTGAGGGCGCCGTTTGCAGCTGATGGCTGGCGGTGTAGCTGGGCCTGTCGCCCGGCTCTGCCAAACATGTGACAATCCCACCACAAAGCGCAGGACATGTCAGGCGAACTTCGCTACCGGCTCCCCACACCAACCATTCGCGCGAATAAGGCCCCATGAGCTTTTCCGACCGGCTGGGACTGGGCCTCATCGACCGCATCAAGCCCCGCGAGCGGCGGCGGATGCAGTTTCACGCCCGCCGAACCCAGCGCATGGCCATGGTGGTGCTGGGCTCGGTGGCCGCCGGCGTCGCTGCGGTGCTGTTCGCGCGGCTGGCGGACCAGGCGCAGGACATCCACACCCGACTGCTTGGTCTTTCCAAGTTCGGCGCCATCGCGCTCCTGCCGATCGGCCTGCCGCTGGCGGTATGGGCGACGCGCCGCTTCTCTCCCGAGGCCGCCGGCAGCGGCATCCCCCAGATCATCGCCGCCGCCGAGGGTCAGCGGGTGCTGGAGCCTGGCAAGGACCGGCGCATCACCATCAAGACCGCGGTCTGGAAGATCGCCGTCTGCGCCTTCCTGCTGGTCTGCGGCGCCTCGATCGGGCGCGAGGGGCCGACGGTGCAGGTGAGCGCCGCCATCGTCTATGCGCTGGGCGCGCGCTACTTCGGCGGCTCGGGACGACGCGCCCTGCTGATCGCCGGCGGCGCGGCGGGGGTGGCGGCGGCCTTCAACGCCCCCATCGCCGGGGTGGTGTTCGCGGTGGAGGAACTGGCCAAGGGCTTCGACCGCCGCTCCAATACCGTGGTGATCCTGGTGGTGGTGGCCGCGGGCGTGGCGGCCTATGCGCTCGACGGCAACCACGCCTATTTCGGCGAGATGCGCGGCTCCACCGCCCTCGCCTCGTCCTGGCTCGCCGCGCCGATCCTGGGCGTGGTCTGCGGCGCGTTCGGCGGGTTGTTCTCGCGCGTCCTCGCCGGCGTCATCGGCCCCAACCCGGGACGCGTCGGCAGGTGGAAGGCCGGGCGGCCGATGCTGTTCGCCTTCGTCTGCGGCCTGATCGCCGCGGCGGCGGCGGTGCTGTCGCGCGGGCTGAGCTATGGCGCAGGTTACGCGGAAACCGCCTCGCTGCTGGCCGGCCACCCCGGCCGCGGCGCCCCGCTGGCGGTGTTCAAGTTCATCGCCAGCCTGGCGGCGGCGTGTTCGGGCGCGCCGGGCGGCATCTTCTCGCCGTCGCTGGCCACCGGCGCCGGCATGGGCGCCATGCTCAGCCACCTGACGCCTTTTTTCTCAGGCCGCGACACCATCGTGCTGGGCATGGCGGCCTATCTGTCGGGCGTGGTGGCCGCGCCGCTGACCAGCGCCATCATCCTGATGGAGATGACCCGCGACCCGGGCCTGGTGGGGCCGCTGATGCTGGCCACCCTGACCGCGCGCGAGGTGTCGCGCCTGGTCATGCCCGAGCCGATCTACCACACCCTGTCCCGCACCTGGTTGCGGCGCGCTTCCAAGGCGTCGCACGTCCAAACGGTTGACGGGGCCGCTCCCACGCTTCAGACGCCCACGCCATGACGACACAGCGCATGAACATCCTGCTGGTGGGCGGCGGTGGCCGCGAACACGCCCTGGCGTGGAAGATCGCCCAGTCCCCCAGCCTCGGCCGCCTGGTGATCACCCCCGGCAACCCCGGCATGGCCAAGCTGGGCGAGATGCGCACGATAGCCGCCGACGACGTGGACGGCCTGCTCGCCCTGGTGCACGAGATTCAGCCCGACCTCGTGGTGGTCGGGCCCGAGGCGCCGCTGGAAAAGGGCCTGGCCGACCGGCTGGAGGCGCTGGGCGTCCCCTGCTTCGGTCCCACCGCCCAGGCGGCCCAGCTGGAAACCTCCAAGGCCTTCACCAAGGCCTTCGCCGAACGCCACCATCTGCCGACCGCCGGCTTCGTCGTGGTCGAGCGCCTGGACGCGGTGAATGAGGCGCTGGACCGCTTCGCCCCGCCCTACGTGCTCAAGGCCGATGGCCTGGCCGCCGGCAAGGGCGTGGTGATCGCCGCCACCCGCGCCGAGGCGCTGGACGCCGCCCGCGACATGCTGGACGGCCGCTTCGGCCAAGCCGGCGCGCGGCTGGTGATCGAGGAGTTCATGGCCGGCGAGGAAGCCTCCATGTTCGCCCTGTGCGACGGGACCACCGCCCTGCCCTTCGGCGGCGCCCAGGACCACAAGCGCGCCTATGACGGCGACGAGGGCCCCAACACCGGCGGCATGGGCACCTATTCCCCCGCCCCGGTGCTGACGCCCGCCCTGGCCCAGGCCGCCTACGACACCATGATCGCGCCGACCATGAAGGGCATGGCGGCCGAGGGCGCGCCCTATCGCGGCGTGCTCTACGCCGGGCTGATGCTGGACGCGGGCGGACCGCGGCTGGTGGAGTTCAACGCCCGCTTCGGCGACCCGGAATGCCAGGTGCTGATGCTGCGGATGGAGGGCGACCTGCTGCCCTACCTCTACGCCGCCGCCACCGGCCAGCTCGCCGGCATGAGCCCGCCGGCCTGGCGCGATGACGTGGCCATCTGCGTGGTGCTGGCCGCCGAGGGCTATCCGGAAAAGCCGATCAAAGGTGCTGTGATCCAAGGCGCCGAGGCCGACTTCGGCCCCGACGTGGTGGTGTTCCACGCCGGCACGGCCCGCGACGGCGAGGGCCGGCTGATCGCCAGCGGCGGCCGGGTGCTCAATGTCTGCGCCCGCGGCGCCACCCTGGCCGAGGCCCGTGCGCGAGCCTATGCGGCGGTCGCGGCCATCGACTTCCCCGGCGGCTTCCACCGCAGCGACATCGGCTGGCGCGCGCTGCAGGGCTGAGATCGCCGCTCCCGGCGGCAGGATTGCGCGTCGCGCGCCGGAAGGCGATCGAGAGCGATAACCAACATGGACGCCTCGCCGCAGTTACCATGGGGCTGAATGTGCGTAACCTGGTTTCGAAGTTCGAGCAGGTTAACTAGAGAACGTCCGATGATCCCCATGCTTGCCGCCGGCGCAGCTGCAGTCCTGGCCATGGCGGCCGAGGCCAGCACCGCAACGATCTCGCCGCCGGTGAAGTCTATCGACGTTCCCGCCAGCGGTTTCGCCGCGCCCCTGACCAAACAGGAACGCGCCGGCAATCCGGCCGAGGTCGTTTGCAGGTCGATCACCACGACCGGAACGCGTTTCGCGGTCAAGGACTGCCGCACGCGCGCCGAATGGGGCCAATTGGCCGTCGATTCGCGCCAAGCCGTCCACGACATGACCGACCGCCAGGGCGGCCTCTCCGCGACCAGCGGCGGCAACAACGGCAAATAGACGCCGCCTGGCCCCAGCTGCGCTCAACAAGATCGCGCCGGAACTTGAAGACGCCGCTTAAAGCAGCAAAACCACGACGCCACGCTCCATCGCTAAGCACAACCGCGCCTGCATATGATGCGTCCATAACCCTCCTTGTGAGCGCTCACCTGGAAAGCATAGCCTTCCCGCTCAAGGCCAAGTTGGCTGATGGAGAGGCGTGATGATCCCTGTGCTCGTGGCCAGCGTGGCTGCAATTCTGGCGGCCGAGGCCACCACCGCCCAGATCTCCCCTCCATCGAAGTCGATCGACGTGCCGGCCAGCGGCTTCGCCGCGCCCCTGACCAAGCAGGAACGCGCTGGCGACCCGGCCGAGGTGCTCTGCAAGCGCCTCAGCACCACCGGCACCCGTTTCGCGGTGAAGGACTGCCGCACGCGCGCCGAATGGGGCCAACTCGCCGTCGACTCGCGCCAGGCGACGCACGACATGTCCGACCGCCAGGGCGGCCTGAGCGGCGACCCCGGGGCTCACTATAACGGCAAGTAAGGCGGCCTCCGCCGAGCGCGGCGCTCAGGGTTGGTGGCGGAAGCCGCCGGCCTGGCCCTGACCGCCGCGCGCCTTCGCCAAGCCCGATCCGGTTGCCTTCGGCGCCACCACAACCCTCCATTGTCATTCTCGACCGACCAGGCATAGTCTTCGCCTGAAAGTCCGGAATGCTGAGGGAGCGCACCAGATGATCGCCATGCTTGCCGCCGGCGCCGCCGCCATCCTGATGATGGGCGAAGCCACTACCGCCAAGATCTCCCCGCCCTCCAAGTCGATCGACGTGCCGGCCGCGGGTTACGCCGCGCCCCTGACCAAGCAGGAACGCGCAGGCGACCCGGCGGCCGTGGTGTGCAAGCAGATCGTCACCACGGGCACCCGCTTCGGGGTGAAGGACTGCCGCACGCGCGCCGAGTGGAACCAGTTGGCGGTCGACTCGCGCCAGGCGACCAACGACTCGCGTGACCGCCAGGCCGGCCTGAGCGGCGACGTCACCAAACGCTATAACGGCAAGTAGAGCCGCGTCAGTCGCGGCCGCGGCGACTTCGGTTCGGCATGTACACGCTCCATGGCTACACCGGGTCGGGATCGGTGGCGGTGGAAGCCGCCCTGACCCTGATCGGCGCGCCCTATCGCCGGGTCGACGCCGCGCTGTGAGGGCGACGCCGAGGCTCAGGCCCGGACGCGACAGGCTAACCCGCTCGGCCAGGTCCCAGCCCTGCTCTTGCCGTCCAGCGAGCTGATGACCGAGAGCGCGGCGACGACGATCCCCACCTGGCGTCCTTGTGGCGAGCCCGCGCACTGCCGCCGCCGCAAAGCCAGAGGTAAGATTTTGCGCCAGATCGGCGCTTGACCCCATCTCGCGCTCGCGATACGTCGTTTTACACTGCATTGGAGCAATGAACGTGCGGCAGCGCATTGTACTTACCGGAGCGGCCCTGAGCGTGTGACCCCCAGCCGGTCACGCGAGCGCGGTCGCTCACCCCAAGGCCCTCCGGGGCCTTTTTTCATGCCCTGAGCCCAGCCACCTCGACACCCACCTTCATCCCAGCCGGAAGATCCCATGACGGCCCACCAGAACATCGCCGAAGCCCCCGCGAAGACGGTGGCCGAGACCCTTACCGGGGCGGAGATGGTGGTCCGCGCGCTCGTGGACCAAGGGGTCGAGGTGCTTTTCGGCTATCCGGGCGGCGCGGTGCTGCCGATCTACGACGCCCTGTTCCACGAACCGCGGCTCAAACACGTGCTGGTGCGCCACGAGCAAGGCGCGACCCACGCGGCGGAGGGCTACGCCCGCTCCACTGGCCGGCCCGGCGTGGTGCTGGTCACCTCCGGCCCCGGCGCCACCAATGCGGTGACCGGCATCGTCGACGCCCTGATGGACTCCATCCCGCTGGTGGTGATCACCGGCCAGGTGCCCACCCACCTGATCGGCTCCGACGCCTTTCAGGAGTGCGACACGGTCGGCATCACCCGCTCGGCCACCAAGCACAACGTGCTGGTGCGCGATGTGGCCGACCTGCCGCGGCTGATCCACGAGGCCTTCCACATCGCCACCAGCGGCCGCCCCGGCCCAGTGCTGATCGACATCCCCAAGGACGTGCAGTTCGCCAGCGCGCCCTATGTCGGGCCCGACGCCGTCCGCTTCCGCCACGCCTACGCCCCTCGCCACGAGGGCGAATTCGCCCGCGTGCGCGAGGCGGTGGAGCTGATCGCCGGCGCCCGCCGGCCGATCCTCTACACCGGCGGCGGGGTGATCAATTCCGGCCCAGGCGCCAGCCAGGCCCTGCGCGCTTTCGCCCACGCCATCGGCGCGCCGGTGGCCTCGACCCTGATGGGCCTGGGCGCCTATTCGGCCGACGACCCGCAGTGGCTCGGCATGGTGGGGATGCACGGCGCCTACGAGGCCAACCACGCCATGCACGACTGCGACGTGATGGTCTGCGTCGGCGCGCGCTTCGACGACCGGGTGACCGGGCGGCTGGACGCCTTCTCGCCCGGCTCGAAGAAGATCCACATCGACATCGACCCCTCCTCGATCGGCAAGATCGTGCGCACCGACATCGGCATCGTCGGCGACGCAGGCGCCGTGCTCGAGCAGATGCTGGCCCTGTGGAACGGCCGGCCCAAAGCCGACCTGTCGGCCTGGTGGGCGCAGATCGCCCAGTGGCGCGCCCGGCGCGGCTTCGCCTATGCGCCGTCCGACACGGTGATCAAGCCGCAGCACGCCATCGAGCGGCTGTACGCCCTGACCCGCGGCCGCGACGTCTATATCTCCACCGAGGTCGGCCAGCACCAGATGTGGGCGGCCCAGTTCTTCCACTTCCAGGAGCCCAACCGCTGGATGACCTCGGGCGGACTGGGCACCATGGGCTACGGCCTGCCCGCCGCCGTCGGCGTGCAGATGGCCCATCGCGACGCCTTGGTCATCGACATCGCCGGCGAAGCCTCGGTGCAGATGACCATGCAGGAAATCTCCACCGCGGTGCAGTACGGCCTGCCGATCAAGGTGTTCATCCTCAACAACGAATGGATGGGCATGGTGCGCCAGTGGCAGCAGTTGCTGCACGGCGAGCGCTACAGCCACTCCTATTCCGCCTCCCTGCCCGACTTCGTGAAGCTGGCCGAGGCCTATGGCGCGGTCGGGCTCAGGGCCGAGACGCCGGCCGAGCTGGACGCCAAGATCATCGAGATGATCGACACGCCCCGGCCGGTGATCTTCGACTGCCGGGTCGAGAAGGCCGAGAACTGCCTGCCGATGATCCCCTCGGGGCGGGCGCACAACGACATGATCCTGGCCGACATGGGCCAGGACCTGGGCTCGGCCATCGGCGAAGCGGGCAAGAGGCTGGTCTGATGAGCGACACCATCCCCTCCGACACCGCGGGCTCCGCCTACTTCCTCGAGTTCGAGAGCGGCGTGGAGCGGCGCGCCACCTTCGCCGTGATCGTCGACAACGAGCCGGGCGTACTGCACCGGGTGGTCGGGCTGTTCTCGGCGCGCGGCTACAACATCGAGAGCCTGACCGTGGCCGAGACCGACCGCGCCGCCCACACCTCGCGCATCACCATCGTCACCCGCGGCCGCGAGGGCGTGCTCGAACAGATCCGCGCCCAGCTCGGCAAGATCGTGCAGGTGCGCGCGGTGATGGATGTCAGCGGCGACGCCCGCTGGGTCGAGCGCGAGCTGGCCCTGGTCAAGGTGCGCGGGACCGGCGAGGCGCGGGTGGAGACCCTGCGCATCGCCGAGATCTTCCGCGCCCGGGTGATCGACACCGGCGTCGACAGTTTCATCTTTGAGCTTACGGGCGCGCCCGACAAGATCGACAAGTTCGAAAGCCTGATGCGGCCGCTGGGCCTGGTGGAGGTGTCGCGCACCGGCGTGCTCTCCATCGCCCGCGGCGGCGAGCGGGTGTGACGACTTGGAGGGCTGAGATGAGATCGACCATCCTGGGACTGGCCTTGGCGGCGACGACCGCCATGACTGCGCACGCCGAAACCGCGACGCCGCAGCCGGTCATCCATGGCCCGGCCGAGGTGGGCCAGGCGGTGCTGCGCCAGGAACTGGCCTTCGAGGCCCAGTCCGAGCGCGACGGCGCCTCGGCCGCCTTCGCCGCCTACATGGACGAGAAGGACGGCATGGAGTTCACCGGCGGCGGCCCGCCGGTCCGCGGCGCCCAGGCAATCGCCGAGGTGCAGACCCGGATGCTGCGCAACGGCAAGCTGAGCTGGGCGCCGTCGGAGATCTTCGCCTCCACCGGCGACCTGGCGGTGGTGTGGGGCGCGTGGAGCTTCTCCACCGGCGTGGGCGCCCGCCCGCTCACCGGCCGCTACGTCACCGTCTGGCGCAAGAACCCCAAGGGCGAATGGAAGGGGCTGATCGATATCGGCACCCCAGATTCCTGAACGCTCCTTTCCTGAACCCAAGCTATTGTTTCAAAACACTAACGGAGCCTTCTCCCCCATGCGTGTCTATTATGATCGCGACGCCGACCTGGCCCGCATCCTCGACAAGAAGATCGCCATCGTCGGCTATGGCAGCCAGGGCCACGCCCACGCCCTGAACCTGCGCGACAGCGGGGTGAAGGAGGTGGCGGTCGGCCTGCGCAAGGGCTCCGCCACCGCGCGCAAGTGCGAGGCCGAGGGGCTGAAGGTGATGATTGTGGCCGAGGCCGCCGCCTGGGCCGACGTGGTGATGATCCTCACCCCCGACGAGCATCAGCGCGACATCTACAATACCGACATCGCCCCCAACATCCGCGACGGCGCGGCGCTTATGTTCGCCCACGGCCTGAACATCCACTTCCGCCTGATCGAGCCCAAGGACACCATCGACGTGCTGATGGTGGCGCCCAAGGGCCCCGGCCACACCGTGCGCAGCGAGTACCAGCGCGGCGGCGGCGTGCCCTGCCTGATCGCGGTGCATAAGGACGCCTCGGGCCAGGCCATGGACCTGGGCCTGGCCTACGCCTCGGCCATCGGCGGCGGCCGCTCGGGCGTGATCGAGACCAACTTCCGCGAGGAATGCGAGACCGACCTGTTCGGCGAGCAGGCCGTGCTCTGCGGCGGCCTGGTGGAACTGATCCGCGCCGGCTTCGAGACCCTGGTCGAGGCGGGCTACGCCCCCGAGATGGCCTATTTCGAGTGCCTGCACGAGGTGAAGCTGATCGTCGATCTGATCTATGAAGGCGGCATCGCCAACATGGACTATTCGATCT
>FSXV01000112.1_pt1 | contig 20097 bp, 17 predicted proteins | sample 1638401 | NCBI WGS metagenome assembly FSXV01 (sample SAMEA3914788, study PRJEB12502) | metagenome | biome: forest; material: soil | place: Canada | collected 2011-07-03 | depth 0.1 m | reverse complement strand
TGGGCATGGGCTTCTCGCAGCACGCCGGCATGGTGATCGTGGCCGACGGCACGCCCGAGGCGGCCAAGCGGCTGGAGCGGGTGCTGTGGAACGACCCGGGCACCGGCGTCATGCGCCATGCCGATGCGGGCTACGACATCGCCGTCGCCTGCGCCAAGGACAAGGGCCTGGACCTGCCCAGCCTGGGCTAGTCGCTCCGGAGCTCTCTTTAATCCGACTAATCCCCGCGAAGGCGGGGACCCAGATCGTAAGGCTCAGCGCTTGCTAGAACAGGCGCTGAGCCAATCCCTGACACGTGCGCGCCCTACTGACCTGGGTCCCCGCCTTCGCGGGGATTGCTCGGAAAGAGATAGGGCAGGGCCATCCATGCAGCGCGTTTAACCCCCGCCCAGCGCCAGGTTGGCGGTGATGGCGCCTGCCGGCTTGATGGTGCGCATGGCGATGGTGGTGACGAACCGCTGCACGCCGGGCAGCCGCCACAGCTCCTGGCGCAGGAACTCGTCCAATGCCGGCATCCCGGGGGCCAGCACGTGCAGCAGATAGTCCGCCTCGCCCACGGTGGCGTGGGCCGACAGGATGCGGGGATGGCGCATCACCGCCGCCTCGAAGACGTCGTGCTGGTCGAAGGCGACGGTGACCTGGATGAAGGCCGTGGTCCCCAGCCCCAGCGCCGCCGGATCGAGCACGGCGCGATAGCCCTGGATCATCCCGGCCTGTTCCAACGCCTGCACCCGTTTCCAGCACGGCGATTTCGACAGCCCGACCCGCTCGCCGAGGTCGGCGTAGGACAGCCGCCCGTCGGCCTCGAGCGCCTGCAGAATGGCGAAGTCGATCCGGTCCACAGCGTTTCCCAATTTGGCGGTATGGAGAAACGTTTGGCGGTGTCGAGGCTTTAGCGCAAGCCTTTTGGGCCAATGTTCCGCGCGAGCGATGCTACCTTCCCATTCGTTTTACGCGTCGGCGTACGAGGGGAAGCGGAATGGATCGCGAGAAGATTCGTCAGCTGATGGCCGAGCCGGCCACGCTTGATTACGAACTCTATCTCGACACTGACGCCCTGCTGCGCTGCCAGAAGCCGGCGGACCAAATGGTCAACGCCGACGAACTGCAGTTCCAGATCGTGCACCAGATCGAGGAGCTGTGGATGAAGCTGCTCGTCGAGACCCTGATGGACATCGACGAGCACATGGCGGCCGGACGCACCAACCGGGTGGTGACCCTGTTCAGCCGCGCCCACCGCATCATGCGCCTGATGACCCAGCAGCTGGAGCTGCTGGAGACCATGTCGCCCAAGGAATACCAGCAGATCCGCCTGCAGCTCGGCAACGGCAGCGGCCAGGAGTCGCCTGGCTTCCGCATCCTGCTGCACATTCCGGCGCAGCTTTGGCCCACCTTCGAGCGGCATTACCTCAAGGGCCGTACGGTGCGCGAGGTCTACGACACCGGCTACAGCCACGACGACGCCTATGCCGTGGCCGAGGCCCTGATGGAGTTCGACGAGCTGTTCCAGAAGTTCCGGTCCAGCCACATCCAGCTGATCCACCGCTCTATCGGCATGGGCTCGATGTCGCTGAAGGGCCGTTCGGTGGAACTGCTGGAGTCCGGGATGCGCCACCGCTTCTTCCCCGAGCTGTGGAGCGTGCGCAGCGAAATGACCGACGCCTGGGGCGCCTCCTATGGCCGGGTGCGCGAGAGCCTGGGCTAAGAGCTAGGTCGAAGCGGCCCCGCGCCGCTCCAGCCGCCATTGCAGGTGGCGTTTCACCCGCGGCCATTCGCTGGGCAGGATGCTGTAGACATAGGTGTCGCGGATATTGCCGTAGGCGTCGAAGTGGTTGCGCAATACGCCGTCCAGCTTGGCGCCGAGCGCCTCGATGGCGCGGCGGCTCTGCAGGTTGAAGCTGCTGGTGCGCAGCTCTACGGCGATGCAATCCAGCGTCTCGAAGGCGTGCTCGAGCAACAGCAGCTTGCAGGCCACGTTCAGGCCCGTGCCCTGGACGCTCTTGGCCATCCAGGTGCCGCCGATCTCCAGCCGCCGCGCCTTGGGGAGCAGGTTGAGATAGCTGGTCATGCCTACGGTCCAGCCGCTGGCCTTGTCGATGATGGCGAAAGGCAGCCAGTCGCCGGCCTCACGCTTGGCGTTGCGGCTGCGGATCTCGTCGAGCATGGCGTCGGCGTGCGGGGCGCTGGTGTACCAGAGGTTCCACAGCTCGCCATCGCGCACCGCCTCTGCCAGATCGGCGGCGTGGGCCTCGGCCAGGGGCTCGAGGCGGACGCGCTCGTGTTCCAGGACGACGGTTTCGGGCCAGGGCATCAGTGTTCCACCAGCACAGGGGCGACCGACAGCACCAGCAGGGCCGCCATGGTCCAGTTGAAGGCCATCCGCTTGCGCGGCGTGGTCAGATAGCGCCGGATCACCTGGCCGAACACCACCCAGGTGGTGCCGGCCGCCACGCCGATGATGGCGAAGACGCTGGCGATCACCACCACCTGGAAGCGCATGTCCAGCGCCAGGGTGGTGTAGGTGGTCACCGCGCCCAGCGCCATGACCCAGCCCTTGGGATTGACCCACTGGAACGCCGCCGCCTGCAGGAATGTCATAGGCTTTTCGCGCACCGCGCCAGGCTTGGCCGACTCTGAGGTGGCGATTTTCCAGGCCAGGTAGAGCAGGTAGGCGATGCTGGCGTACTTCAGCACCAGGTAGAGCCGAGGGGCCGCGGCGATCAGGCCGGCGATGCCCAGGCCCACGCCCAGCGTCATGAAGCTGAAGCCCAACACCACCCCGGCCTGGTGCGGAAGCGTGCGCAGGAAGCCGAAACGCGCGCCGGCATTGGCGAGCATGAGGTTGTTCGGCCCCGGCGTGAACGACATGACGATCGCGAACGGGAGCAGCGAGGCGATCAAGGCGGTGATGGCGGCGGGCATGGCGAGTCCCCTTTCGGCCGGCACCCTATGATCGGTCATTGCGCATGGTTCAAGCTTAGTATTGTACTATGAAACAATATAGGAGCTGATCCCATGGGCGGCAAACAGGCGGAACCCTGGCGGCCGGAACTGGAGGGCGGGCGTGCGTCGCTGTATCGCCAGCTGGTCGACGCCCTGGCGCGCGACGTCGCCTCGGGCGCGCTGCCGGCCGGCGAGCGGCTGCCGCCGCAGCGGGCGCTGGCCGATCGCCTGGGGCTGAGCGTGGGGACGGTGACCAAGGCCTATGTCGAGGCGGAGCGGCTGGGCCTGGTCGCCGGCCACGTCGGGCGCGGCACCTATGTGGCCGAGCCGCGCCAGCCGGCCCAGGACAGTGCGCGCGACCGCCCCATCGACCTCGCCTACAACATCCTGCCGCCCGGCGCCCCGGCGTCCCGCTTTCCGGAAACCCTGAACGCCCTTCGCCGCCGCAGCGATCTGCTGGAGCTGTTGAACTACGCGCCGCCCGCGGGCCATGACGCCCATCGCCAGGCGGCGAGCCGCTGGCTGGAGCAGCTTTGCGGCTATCGCGCCCCTTGGGACCGGCTGGTGATGACCACCGGCGCCCAGCAGGCCATGGCCCTGGCCTTCTCGAGCGTCTGCGCGCCGGGCGACGTGGTGCTGTGCGAAGAGCCGACCTTTTCGGGCATGAAGTCCATCGCCGACGCGTTCGGCTACCGGCTGGTGGGCGTGGCCATGGACGGGGAGGGGATGCAACCCCAAGCCCTGGCGCGGGCCATCAAGGCCACCGGCGCGCGGGCGCTGTACCTGATGCCGACGGTGCAGAACCCGACCGGGCGCACCATGGGCCGGGCGCGGCGCGAGGAGATCGCCGCCATCGTCCGCAAGCACGACCTGTGGCTGGTGGAGGACGACAACTACGCCCTGTTCGCGCCGGATCGCGAACGGTCCGCGCCGCGGTTGGCCGATCTCGCGCCCCAGCGCAGCTTCTATGTCAGCGGCCTGTCCAAGTGCCTCGCGCCCGGCCTGCGCACCGGTTTCCTGGTCTGCCCCGACATCGGCCATGTCGAGCGGGTGATCCGCGCCGTGCGCGCCCAGCTGTATGCGCCACCGGCCTTCGGCGCCCTGGTGTTCGCCCACTGGCTGGAGGAGGGTGCGGCCCTGGCCATGGCCGAGGCCCAGCGCCAGGAGATCGCCGAGCGCTATCGCCTTGCCCAGACCATCCTGGGTGGGCGGATGGAGCTGTTGGCCGCGCCGGCGCCCCACGTCTGGATTGCCTGCGGCGAGCTTGAGGCCGAGCGCGTCGCGGGCTTGGCGCTGCGGCAGGGCGTCGCGATCACCCCGCCCGCGGCGCCGTTCCTGGCTGGCGCGCCGATATCGGGCCTGCGCATCTGCATCGGCGCGCCGCCGGCAAAAGCCGAGCTAGAGAAAGGACTTAGCCTGCTCGCCTCCGCCCTGGCCGGCGGGAGTTCGCGGCCCGAGTTCGCTGTGGTCTGATTAATGATCAATCGGAGCGTTTCATGAAGTTGCAACCCTTGGGGGTGTAGCCCAGGGTGTGAAGTCCCAACGAAATCGGATCCGCTGATGGCAATCCGGGATGGCAATAAACGCCGGCTAAGGGGACAGGCCAATGAGCATGTCCCTGCATCCACCACCGAGATGGTGGCCGTAGGCGCGCCGTTGCGGGATATACTCAGGGCGATCGTCGAGGGCATCGAGGCGCAGCGGCGGGGAATGCTTTGCAGCATTCTGCTGGTCGACGAGGATGGCAAGCACCTCAAGCTCGGCGCGGCGCCCAGCTTGCCGGACTTCTTCAACGCGGCGGTGAACGGGCTGGAGATCGGCCGTTTCGCCGGCTCCTGCGGCACGGCGGCCTTTACCGGGCGACGGGTGGTGGTCGCCGACATCAGCACCAATCCGCTGTGGTCGCCCTGGGCCGAGATCGCGGCCCGCGCCAGGCTCGGCTCGTGCTGGTCCGAGCCGATCACCGATTCCAATGGGCTGCTGCTGGGCGCTTTCGCCATGTACCAGCGCAAGCCCAGCGCCCCGACGCCCCGCGATATCGCCGCCATCACCGCCGCCGCGCACCTGGCCGCCATCGCCATCGAACGGGACCGCGCCGCCTCGGCCTTGGCCGCGAGCGAGCAGCGGGGACGCCAGGCGCTGCAGGAGCGGGCCCTGCTGTCCGAGATCGCCGGCGTGGGCCTATGGGCCTACGATCCGCGCACCGATGCGTTCGAATGGTCGGGCGAATGGCTCCGGGCCCTGATCGGCCCCGATACGCCGATGACCACGGCGGAGCAGTTCCTCGGCCTGTGCCATCCCGACGACCACGGCAGCGTCATCCAGGCCGTGACGGCGGCGGCGGAGCGAGGCGCAAACGGCGCCTTCGACCACAGGCTTCGCGCCGCCGATGGCGGCTGGGTGTGGATGCGGGTGCACCTGCGCGCCGAGCCCGCGTCAGGCGGGGTGCATCGGGTCCTGGGCATCTCGCAGGAAATCACCCACCTGGCCGAGGCGCGCCGCGAGGCCGAGGCCCAGGCCCAGCGCCTGAAGGTCGCGCTCAGGGCGGCGAAGGCGGCCGTGGTCGAGATCGACTATGCGGCCCAGACCATCTGGCATTCCCCCATGTTCGGCGAGCTGATCGGCCGCGAGCTGACCTATAACGAGGCCATCCGCGCGGCCTGGCGTTTCATGCATCCAGACGACGCGCCGGCGATCCGCTTGGCGCTGAAACGCTGGTTCAAGGGCGCAGACCTCGCGCCGCTCGAACTGCGGATCCGGCGGGAAGGCGGTTCGGAGCGCTGGGTCCGCATCTGCACCGAACTGGAAAAGGCCGAGGACGGCCGCTGGCGGCGCAGCATCAGCCTGATCCTCGACATCGACCACCGCAAACGCCAGGAGCTGGCGCTGGTCGCCGCCGAGCAGGCGGCCCAGGCGGCGGGCGAGGCCAAGTCCAACTTCCTCGCCAATATGAGCCACGAGATCCGCACGCCCCTGAACGGCGTCCTGGCCATGACCGAGCTTATGGCCCAGGGCGCCTTGAATTCCGAGCAGCGCGATCGCCTTGATGTCGTGCATCATTCTGGTCGTGAATTGCTGCGCATTATCAATGACATTTTAGATTTTTATAAACTCGAATCTGGACGCCTTCAGCTCGACTGCGCCGGCTTCGACATCCAGGAGGCGCTCGACGCCGTGCTGGCGAACGCCAGGCCGATGGCTGTGGACAAGGGGCTGGCGCTGGAGCTGGAGGTGGCGCCCGATGCGCGCGGCCTGCGCCAGGGCGACCGGGGGCGATTGGGCCAGATCGTCGCCAACCTGGTCTGCAACGCGCTGAAGTTCACCGCCCAAGGGCGGGTGCGGGTTTCTGTGTCGGGGCTGGGCGAGGGCGGCGCCGACGGGGTGCGCATCGGCGTGCGCGACACCGGCATCGGCATCGCCGAGGACAAGATCCCGCTGCTGTTCCAGCGGTTCTCCCAGATCGACCCCTCGAGCACGCGTCGGTTCGGCGGCAGCGGCCTGGGCCTGGCGATCTGCCAGGAACTGGCCGGCCTGATGGGCGGCGAGGTATCGGTGGACAGCGAGCCGGGCGTGGGCTCGTGCTTTTCGCTCAGCCTGCCCCTGCCGAGGGTTGCGACCGCCCTGCCGGAAATTCAGCCGCCGGCGGTGGAGACGCCTTCGGTCGAACCGGCCCGATTGCGCATTCTGGCGGCGGAGGACAACCTGACCAACCAGATGGTGCTGAAGACCATCATCGACATCTTCGGTGGCGACCTGACCCTGGTCGACAACGGCCGCGAGGCGGTGGAGGCGTGGAAGGCGGGCGAGTACGACATGATCCTGATGGACCTGCACATGCCGGTCATGGACGGGATCGAGGCCACCCGCGCCATCCGCCGGATCGAGGCGCAGAGCACTATCGTCCGCACACCGATTATTGCGCTTTCAGCTAACGTGTTCATCGAGCAGGTGGACGGCTGTATCGCCGCCGGCATGGACGGGCATGTGGCCAAGCCGATCGATCTCGGCGCCCTGCAGGCCGCCATGGAGGCGGCGCTGGCCAGCGATGGCCGCGCACCTCGCCTCGGCGCCTACGGCTGATCCCGACGACGACAGCCTCGGCGCGGCGGGGTTCAAATCGGAGCGCCGGTTGGGTACCAAGGCTCGGGGGCCACGCGAATCCGCGCCGGCCGCAGACCCGAGCGGAGCGCCGATGCCCGATCCGTTGCTGAACCGCCGTCGTCTGCTGCAAGGCTCCATGCTCGTGGGCGGCCTGGGCGCCATGGGGCTCGGCGGCTGCGCCACCACGCCCGGCGCCACCACCGCTTCGGCCCAGCCGGGCGGCCAGCCGTTGGAGTTCATCCCGCCGCTGTCGCCGGTGCGCGCCCACCTCGACCGCATCTTCGACATCACCGTCTGCCTGCGTCCGTTCCGCGCCGCCGGGCCCAGGCTCGATACCGAGCAGGTCGGCGACACCCTGGTGGTGCACAACTACGGTCATGGCGGCAGCGGCTGGTCGCTGTCCTGGGGCTCGGCCATGGTGGCGGTGCAGAAGGCCATGGCGGGCAGCCCGCGCGAGGTGGCGGTGATCGGCTGCGGCGCGCTGGGCCTGACCTCGGCCATCGTCGCCCAACGCGCCGGCGCCAAGGTGACCATCTACGCCAAGGAACTGCTGCCCCAGGCGCGGTCGGCCAGGGCCACGGGCACCTGGACGCCGGACTCCCGCATCGCCCTGGCCAGCGCCGCCGCGCCGGGCTTCGGCGACCTGTGGGAGCAGATGGCGCGGACCTCGTTCAAGGCCTACCGCAGCTATCTCGGCCTGCCGGGGACGCCGGTGGAGTGGTACGACCACTACACGGTCTCCGACGTCTCCCGCGAGGAGATGCGTCGGGCCGAGGGGGCGGAGGAGCCGGCCAATGCGCTGGATTTCGCCGGCTATTCCGACCGCATCCGCGACCTGACGCCCCGCGCGCGGCTGCTGCCTGTGGGCTCAACGCCGTTCCAGGCCCCGTTCGTCTACCGCTCGGAGTCGATGATGTTCAACATCGCCGACTACGGCCACACCCTGATGACCGACTTCCTGCTCGCCGGCGGCAAGATCCAGCGCATGGAGTTCCACACCCCCCAGGACCTGACGCGCCTGCCGGAAAAGGTGGTGATCAACTGTCCGGGCTATGGCGCCCGCGCCCTGTGGAAGGATGAGTCGATCACGCCGGTGCGGGGCCAGATCGCCTGGCTGATCCCCGAACCGGATGTGCATTACGGCGCCTTCTACAAGGACGTGAACATGATCTCGCGCCGCGACGGCATCGTCGTCCAAGCGCTGGATGGCGGGGACATGAAGGGCTACGGCGACGCCAACGAAAGCCCCGATCGGGCCGAGGCGGAAAAGGCGGTCTCGACCGTGGCCGAACTGTTCTCGCGCTTTCGGCCGCCGCGCACGGCTTAAGCGTCAAGTCTCCACGATGTGGGGGACGAAGCGGGACAGGTTCGAGGTGATCAGGCCGTCCTCGCGGATGCCGATCCCCGCTGGTTCGCCGTCCACCGACCAACTGCCGATCACCGGCCGCACGCCGTCGAATTCGGGCAGGTCGTACAGGCCCTGCCAGACCCGCGGCGCGTCGGCATAGCCGCCGTCGGTGTCGGCCAGCACGCGCCCATCGCGCACCACCCGCACGTTGGAGCCCTCGCGGGCCAGGACCGGCTTCTCGACATAGCTGTCGCCGGCCGGCCCGCTGGCGCTGGCCCACAACAGGTTGGGATGGCGGGGAAACAGGTCCCACAGGATCGGCAGGATGGCCTTGTTGCTCCAGATCATCTTCCAGATCGGCTCGATCCACAGGGTACGGTCACCGGTCTCGGCCAGGTGCCGGGCGAACGGCTCCGCCACCAGCCACTCCCACGGATAGAGGTGCTGCAGCATCCGGATCTCGCGCAGCTCCAGGTCGACGAAGCGGCGGCTGTCCCAGCCGATGTCCGGGGCCAGGATCTGGCGGCCCGCCACGCCGGCCTCGCGCGCGGTGTCCATCAGATAGGCCGAGGTGACCGCATCCTCGCCCGAGGCCTCCTCGGCATGGGTGAAGTGAACAAGGGCGCCTGAGGGCAGGAAGGGCGCGATGTCCTTCCACTTGGCCACCAGCTGGTCGTGCAGGTCGTTGAACTGGCCGGCGCGGGGGAAGACCTCTTCCTTCCAGGCCCACTGCACGACCGCGGCCTCAAGCAGCGAGGTCGGGGTGTCGCAATTGAACTCGAACAGCTTGGGCGGACCGTTGCCGTCATAGCCCAGGTCGAAACGACCGTAGTTCAGGCACGGCGGCTCGGCGCGCCAGGCCGCCTCGATCAGCGGCTCGCACCATTTGGGGATGCCGAAGCGCCCATAGAGCCGACGCTCGATGATGTAGTCGCCGGCCTGGACGAACAGGCCGTAGAGTTCACGCGTGGCCTGGGCCAGGTCGTCGATCTCGGCTGGGGTGAAGCTGTAGCAGGCGGCTTCGTTCCAGTAGGGCGCGCCATTGGCGGTGTGCCAGACCAGGCCCAGCGCCTCGACCTTGACCCGCCAGTCCGGCCGCGGCGTCAGCGCGAGGCGACGCACCTAGGCCCCGATGGCGCCGAAGAAGCCGCGGGCGATGCCGCCGAAGCCGCCGCGCACGACGGGAGACGCCGGCTCGGGCGCTCCCCCGGCATAGCTGCGGACCGAAGAGCGGCCGAACCACCACCAGCCCGCTGAGTGGGCGTGGGGCGCGCAGGCGGGATTGGTGGGCGCGTTCGATCCCGTCGACCAGTCGCCTGTCGCATTCGCGGGACGGGGCTGGTTGCAGTTCTGCGCCGTGCGTTGCTGATCGCAGGCGCTCAGCGTCACCGCCGAGACCGCCAGAACGCCGGCGAGCCGAGCCGCATCGAACTTCATGTCGCTTCCCCCTGGCCCTAGCTAGGCAGGTACACGACAGGGTTGCGATGCGGCAAGGCGCGCAAGACGCCTGCGCGCCCGCCTCAGAGCGCGCGCGCGGCGGCGACGATGGCGTCGGCGTCCAGGCCGTGGATGCGGAACAGGTCGGGGATGTCGGCGCTCTGGCCGAACCGCTCCACGCCCAGCGCCGCGATGCGGTGGCGGCGCACGGCCCCCAGCCAGCTCAGGGTCAGGGGATGGCCGTCCAGCACCGAGACCAGGCCCGCCCCGGTCGGCAGCTGGGTGAGCAGCTTCTCGACGTGGCTGACCGGCGCGTCACGGCCTTCGCGGCGCGCGCGCTGGGCCTCGGTCCAGCCGGCGTGTAGCAGGTCGGGCGAGGTGACGGCCAGCAGCGCCACGTTGGGCGTGCTCTCGCCCATGCGCCGCACCGCCAGCATCGCCTCGGGCGCCACCGCGCCGCAATAGGCCACGGCGATGCGCGTCGCGGCGTGGGGCGGCCGCAGCCAGTAGCCGCCGGCGATCACGTCCGCTTCCAGCGCCGGCGTCATCTCGCGCGGCAACTGCTCCACCTGGCGGGTGGACAGGCGCAGATAGGTCGAGCCGCCCTTGTCGGCCTGCATGTGCTCGAAGCCGTGGCGCATGATCGCCGCCAGCTCGTCGGCATAGGCCGGCTCGAAGTAGTTCAGCCCGTCCTGGGCCATGCCGATCAGGGGCGTGTTGATCGACTGGTGCGCGCCGCCCTCGGGCGACAGGGTGATCCCCGACGGCGTGGCGGTGATCATGAAGCGCGCGCCCTGGTAGCAGGCGTAGATCAGCGCATCGAGGCCGCGATTGATGAAGGGGTCGTAGACCGTGCCCACCGGCAGCAGGCGCTCGCCCCAGAAGCGGTCGGCCAGGCCCAACTGGCCCAGCATCAGGAACAGATTGTGCTCGGCGATGCCTAGCTCGATGTGCTGGCCGCCGGGCGTCATGCGCCACTTCTGCGGGCTGGCGACCTTCTCGTCCTGAAACACGTCGGCGCGTTCGTTGGCGTGGAAGACGCCGCGCCGGTTGACCCAGCCCGACAGGTTGGTCGAGACGGTCACGTCGGGCGAGGTGGTGACGATGCGCTCGGCCAGCGGCGAGCGTTCGCGGGCCAGCTCGAACAGCACCTTGCCGAAGGCCTCCTGGGTCGAGAGCTCGTCGCCCTTGGGCGTGGGAAGCGGCTGGACCTCGATCTTGGGCGCAGGCTGGATCGGGCGGCGACGGGCGAACGGCGCCTTGGCGATGATCTCGCGCACCGCGTCGGGATGCTCGAGGCCCGAGAACAGGTCCCACTCCTGGCCCGGGGCGACGCCGCACAGGTTCTGGAAGGTGGCCAGTTGGGTCGGGTTCATCAGCCCGGCGTGGTTGTCCTTGTGGCCGGCCAGCGGCAGGCCGCGGCCCTTGATGGTGTAGGCCACGAAGCAGTGCGGGGTCGGATCGCCGTCGGCGGCGTCGAAGGCCTCGATGATGGTTTCGAGGTCGTGGCCGCCGAGGTTGGTCATCAGCTCGGCCAGCGAGGCGTCGTCGTGACCGTCGAGCAGGGTGTTGAGGCCGGCGGTCCCGCCCAGCTCCAGCTTCAGCCGCTCGCGCCAGGCGGCGCCGCCCTTGAAGGTCAGGGCGGAATAGAGCTGGTTGGGGCAGCGCTCGATCCAGTCCAGCAGCGCTTCGCCGCCAGGGCCGTGGCGCGCCGCCTCCAGCTTCTTGCCGAACTTCAGCGTGACGACCTTCCAGTCGACGGTGCGGAAGAAGCCCTCGATGCGGTGGAACAGGGCGTCGTTGACCACGCCGTCCAGGCTCTGGCGGTTGTAGTCGATGATCCACCAGAGGTTCTTCACCTCGTGCTTCCAGCCCTCCAGCAGGGCCTCGTAGATGTTGCCCTCGTCGAGTTCGGCGTCGCCGAGCAGCGCGATCATGCGGGCGTCGGTGGCGGCGCCTTCCGTGGTCAGGCCGTGCAGGCCGACATAGTCCTGGACGATGGAGGCGAACAGAGTCGCCGCCACGCCGAGGCCCACCGAGCCGGTGGAGAAGTCGACGTCGTCCTTGTCCTTGGTGCGCGAGGGATAGCTCTGCGCGCCGCCCAGCGCGCGGAAGCGCTCCAGTTGGTCGCGGCTCTGGTTGCCGAACAGGTACTGGATGGCGTGGAACACCGGCGAGGCGTGCGGCTTCACCGCCACCCGGTCCTGCGGGCGCAGGGTGTGGAAGTAGAGCGCCGTCATCAGGCTGGCGACGCTGGCGCTGGAGGACTGATGGCCGCCGACCTTCAGGCCGTCGCGCGAGGGGCGCAGATGGTTGGCGTTGTGGATCATCCAGGTGGAGAGCCACAGCACCTTGCGCTCCAGATCGCGCATGGCGTCGAGCGAATGGGCCTGCGTCGCCGCGGTGTGGGACGAAGGCTGGGGACGGGCGACCATGGCGGGCTCCGGGACTGAATCGGCCCGAGTGATGGCCCAGGCGGCGGCCACGCTCAAGAGGCGAGACGGGTGTAGCCTGGGCGCCAAGACCCGTGGGGCGGAAGCCTCGGCCCCTTACAACCTATTCCGTCCGAGAATGGGGCATATCCATTTGGCTGGCTTCTGAAGCTTTCCGAAAAGAATAGCTAGGCCAGCACGGTAGCCACGCTGTCGAGATCGGGCCTTCAAATGGCCTCAGGAGAATGAAAATGCCCCGTGTGATCAAGTTCGACCGCGCTGGCGGTCCTGAAGTCTTGAGGTTTGTCGAGGAAGAGGTCCGCGCTCCGGGTCGGTCCGAGGTCCGCATCAAGGTCAAGGCGATTGGCGTCAATCGCGCCGAAAGTATGTGGCGTCAGGACGATTATATCGAGCCGGTCAGCAGCTTCCCCGCTGTTCTGGGCTACGAGGCCGCTGGCGTCGTCGACGCCGTGGGGCCGGACGTGACCGACGTGGCCGTGGGCGACGAGGTCAATGTGATGCCCGCCTTCTCGCAGAACGATTACGGGACCTATGGCGAGGTCGCTGTCGTGCCGCTGCACGCCGTGGTCAAGCACCCGAAGTCGCTGTCCCATGCCGAGGCCGCCTCGGTCTGGATGATGTTCGTCACCGCCTATGGGGCGCTGATCGCCGACGCGAAGGTGGGCAAGGGCGATTTCGTGCTGATCCCCGCCGCCTCCAGCAGCGTCGGCCTGGCGGCGATCCAGCTCGCCAACTATGCCGGCGCCACGCCGATCGCCGTGACCCGCACGACGGCCAAGAAGCAGCAATTGCTCGAGGCCGGCGCGGCGCACGTGATCGTCAGCGACGAGGAAGACCTGGTGGAAGCGGTGATGCGGATCACCGGGAACAAGGGCGTGGATGTCGCCTTCGATCCGATCGGCGGCCCGGACTTCCCCAAGCTGATCGCGGCGCTGAAGTTCAACGGCACGGTGTTCATCTATGGCGCGCTCGCCGAGGGCGTCACCCCGCTGCCGGTGCTGGCGATGATCGCCAAGATGCCCATCATCAAGGGCTACAGCATCTGGTCGACGAGCGGCGATCCGGCGCGCAGCAAGGCTGCGGTGGAATATGTGCTCAAGGGTTTCGAGGTCGGCGCCCTGAAGCCGGTCATCGACCGCGTCTTCACCTTCGACGAGATGGTGGAGGTCCACCGCTATCTCGAGAGCAACGGCCAGTTCGGCAAGATCGTCGTCACCGTCTGACCGGCGAGGGAGAAGCGTCGCGTACGCTTCTCCCATAGCCAACCGACGTCAGCTCCGGCGCAGCTTGCCCACGCCCGGTCCTGGGGTCGGCGCCAGGGTCCAGCTGGCCAGGCGTTCGGCCTTGTAGGGCTTGGCGTCGATCGACACCGCGATCATGTGGCCGACCGCGGCCTCGTGGGTCAGCTCCAGCCGCACATAACCCTTGGCCAACTGGTCGCAGAAGGCGACCTCGCGGTTCTGGCGCATGAACACCTGGCCGAGCTGGAAGCCGACCTCCTCGCCGATCGAGGGGCTGGTGATGGCGCTGGCGCCGAACTCCACCGCCAGGTCGCGCTTGCCGCCGGCGTCCTGCAGCTGGTTGGCCCAGAAGGCGTGGCTGTCGCCCGAGACGACGATGGCGTTGCCGCCGGGCAGGCGGCCCAGCAGGTCGTCGAAGCGGGCGCGAGCGGCCGGATAGCCGTCCCAGCCGTCGAGATCGAATGGGCCGCCGAAGCTGGCCATCTGCACCATCTTGGTGGCCATGATGCGCCGGTCCTCGGGCATGGCGGCCAGGGCGTGCTGGACCATCTCGACGCCAAACACCGTCTCCACGTCAGGCATCTGGGCGCGGGCCATGATCACTTCGTTGCCGATCAGCTGCCACGGCTTGCCGCTGCGCACCGAGGCCGCCAGGGTCTCCTCCAGCCAGCTCTCCTGGATCGAGCCCATCATCTGGCGGCTCGGATCGGAGATGTAGGCCTGGATCGCCTCGATGTCGGGACCGAGCAGGTAGGGCGCCGGCAGGCGGCCGTCCGGACCGGCCTGGGCCCGGATCTCGGCGACGCGGGACGGATCGCGCACCGGCTGCTTGGCCATGGGATTGCTGGCGTCGTAGACGATGAAGGGGATGTCGCCGGTGCGGCTGTATTCGAGCTGGTAGGAGCGGGCGGTGAGCCGGGTCTCCAGCATGGTCAGGCTGGCCAGGTCGCCGAAGTCGAAGCTGCGCCAGATCGTTTCCGCCGCGCGGCCCAGCTTGGGCTCGCGGATCGGCATCCACTCGAAATAGGCCCGCATCGCCGCCCGCTTGCGGTCCTCGAAGGCGCCTTCGGTCTTCTCGTGGTGGTTCTCCGCGCCGCCCTTCCAAGTGTCGTTGGCGATCTCATGGTCGTCCCAGACACAGATCCAGGGCGCGCGGGCGTGGGCGGCCTGCAGGTCGGGGTCGCGGCGGTACTGGGCGTAGCGGGTGCGGTAGTCGGCCAGCGTCACCAGGTCGTGCGGCGGCTCGGGAATGCGGCCGAGCTTCTTGCCGTTCTCCATGCCGTAGTCGGTGGGCCCGGCGCCGTACTCGTAGATGTAGTCGCCAAGCTCCACGACAGCATCCAGGGTCTCGGACTTGGCGATGTGGTCATAGGCGTTGAAGTAGCCGTTCGGGTAGAGCGAGCAGGTGACGAAGGCCAGGGCCAGCTTCTCCACGTGGCCCACCGGCAGCGAGCGCGTGCGGCCCACCGGCGAGGTCGCGCCCAGGCAGGTGAAGCGATACCAATAGTCGTGGCCGGGTTTCAGCCCCACCGCGTCGATCTTGACGGTGTAGTCGGCCTCCGGCTCGGCGCTGGCGCCGGAGCTCATATAGATCCGGGCGAAGCTGTCGTCCTCGGAGATCTCCAGGCGCACCGGGATGTGCGGCGCGTCGCGCGCGGGCGTGATCCGGGTCCAGAAGATCGCGCGATCGCTCAGCGGATCGCCGGTGGCCACGCCGTGCAGGAACTGCACCTCCGGTGGGGCGGCGGCCTCGGCCAGGGCGGGAGCCGCAGCAGCGGCGCCGACGCCCAGCAGGGCCAGGGTTTCGCGGCGGTTCAAGGACATGGCGGCTCCAGGCGCGGGCGAACGGAATGTCGCCCTGGCCTAGCCGCTGCACGTGACGATTGAAAGACAACGGCAAAGCTGGGCCGCCATCCGGCCCACGCCCTATTTGACCTGCCGCTTCTCCAGCTTGCGGGCCAGGGTGCGGCGGTGCATGCCGAGCCGGCGCGCGGTCTCGGAGATGTTGAAGTCGGTCTCCGCCAGGATCTCGTGGATCCGCTCCCATTCCAGGGTCTTGATCGAGGTCGGCCGGTCGGTCAGCGGCGCCTCGACATCGCCCTCGGCCCGGCCGAACGCGGCCTCGATGTCGTCGGTGTTGGAGGGCTTGGCCAGGTAGTGGCAGGCGCCGAGCTTGATGGCCTCCACCGCCGTGGCGATGCTGGCGAAGCCGGTCAACACCACGATCAGCATCTTGGGGTCGTGGGCGTGCAGCGCCTGGACGCAGGCCAGGCCCGAGGCGCCGGCCAGCTTCAGATCGACCACGGCGTAGCCGGGCGAGCGCGTCGCCAGCAGCTCGGTCATTTCCTCCTGGTTGGCTGCCGCCAGCACCTCATAGCCGCGGCGCTCGAACGAGCGGCGCAGGGTGCGGGCGAAGTTGACGTCGTCCTCGACGATCAGCAGCAGTCGCTCAGCCGGCATGGACGTGGGTACCGATGGCCAGGGCGGACAGGGGCAGGGTGAGGGTGACCATGGCCCCACCGCCGGGCCGGTTGCGCGCCGCCAGCCCGCCGCCGAGCTTGCGCAGGACGTTGAACACCAGGAACAGCCCCAGGCCGCGCCCCTCGCGTTCCTTGGTGGACTGGTAGGGCTTGCCGAGATTGGCCAGCATCTCGGCCGAAAAGCCCGGCCCGGCGTCCAGCACCGACAGCACCAGGTTGTCGGCCTGGCGCGCCACCGACAGGGCGACCCAGCGGGGCGAGGCCTCCACCGCGTTGTCGAGCACGTTGCAGATGACCTGCTTCAGCGCCGTATCCGAGACGATCGGCGCCCCGTCCTTGAAGCTGTTGTCGTAGGCGAACTCTTCCACGGACCGGGTTTCGCGCCATTCGCGCACCGTGTCATCCAGGAAAGCCTTGAGCGTGGTCACCACCGTGCCCTCGCCACGCGCCTCGCCGGCCGAGCGCAGCACGCCGGTGACGATCGCCTTGCAGCGCCGCACCTCGGCTTCCATCTCGTCGATCTCCTGGGCGAGCTCGGGGTCCTTGGCCAGGGCGGGGATGCGCTTCCAGTCGTTGAGGATCACCGACATGGTGGCGAGCGGAGTGCCGAGCTCGTGGGCGGCGCCCGAGGCCAGCAGGCCCATGCGCACGATGTGGTCCTCCTCGGCGGCCTGCTGGCGCAGGTCGGCCAGGCCGGCGTCGCGGGCGCGCAGGTTGTCGGCGATGCGGATCAGGAACACCAGCAGCAGGGTTGCATCCAGCACGAAGCAGACCACCATGCCCTGGATATGCAGGCTGAACAGCTCGTGGATGTGCTGGGGCGGCAGGGCCAGCGGCAGGTAGAACAGGGTCAGCAGGCCGAAGCTGACGGCGCAGATCGCCGCCACCACCCAGGCCGACCAGGCCTCCAGCAGCACGGCGCTCAAGGTCACCTGCAGCAGGTAGATCCAGATGAAGGGGTTGGTCGCGCCGCCGCTGAGATAGAGCTGGCCGGTCAGGGCCACCACGTCGAGCACCAGGGCCGGCAGCAGTTCCTCGTTCTGCACCTCGGCCGGGTTGCGCAGGCGCAGCAGGCTGAACAGGTTCAGCAGCACCAGCACGCCGAGCAGCGCGCCCATCTGGGCCAGGGGCAGGACGATATCCAGCAGCCAGGCGGCGCCGGCGATGGTCGCCACCTGGCCCACGACCGCCAGCCAGCGCAGCTGGATCAGCAGGACCATGTTCTTGCGGCCGGCCGCGTCGTGCGCGGGGGTCACGGCTCCGTCCCGCCGCGCCGCGCACGCCAGGTCTGCCGCGCGCCATAGATCGAGCCTCCCGCCAGCATGGCCGCCAGGGTGAACCAGGTGATGGCGTAGGTCAGGTGGCTGTTGGGGAAGGCGATCACGGTCAGCCCGCCCACCGGCCAGCCGCCCGGGTTGGGCGTGGCGTCGGCGTCGACGAAATAGGGCGCGACGCCGGACAGGCCGCGCGCCGCGGCGATTGCGGCGACGTCGCGGGAATACCAGCGCCCGTCCGCCGGCGCATTGCTGTGCAGGAAGCCGCCATGGGGCTCGCTGATGCGCAGCAGGCCCGTGACGGTCGTGAGGCCGGCGACCTGGCCGCTGGGGCGGCTCGACGGCGCGGTGCGTTCGGGCGGGACGAAGCCGCGGTTCACCAGCACCACATAGCCCTGCGGGGTGCGCAGCGGGGTCAGCAGCCAGAAGCCGGGGCCGTCGACGGTGACGGCCTGGACCAGGGTTTCCTTGTCGTTGAGGAACTCGCCCTGCAGCCGTACGCGACGGTAGGCGTCATGGTTGGCGGTGACCCCCTGCCACTGGCTGGGGCCCGGGGCGGCCGTCGGGGCGGCGTGCACGCGCTGCTGCACGCGGGCGATCAGGTCCAGCTTCCAGACCCGGCGCTGCAACTGCCAGGTTCCAAGCCCGACCAGGCCCGCGAACACCGCCGCGACCAGGACCGCAAGCACGGCCAGGGTCGCGACGGATCGCGGAGATTCGGAAGTCGAAGTCACGCCCTGTCGCCGGTGCTCAGTCCCGTTACGGGGTGTTGCGCAGCTCCGGCATCGACATGGGCATCATGTTGGCGTTGAGGTGGTACATCACCCACACCGAGCCAACCAAGGCGATCGCCACCACCACCAGGGTGAAGGCGAGCGCCATCAGGTTCCAGCCTGCCTCGACCTTGGTGTCGAGGTGCAGGAAGTAGATCACGTGCACCACCACCTGGACGGCGGCGAAGCCCATGACGGTGAACACCGTGGCCGTCGCCGTGGGCAGGACGTGGGCCATCACCAGCCAGAACGGGATGGCGGTGAGCACCACCGACAGGCCGAAGCCGATCAGGTAGCCACGCAGTGAGCCGTGGGGATCTTCCTGGCCGTGCGACGGCTCGGAGGGAACGTGCCCGTGGTGGTGGGTTCCCGAGTTCATCGCACAACTCCGATCAGGTAGACGAACGAGAAGACGCCGATCCAGATGATGTCCAGGAAGTGCCAGAACAGGCTGAGGCACATCAGGCGGCGTTGCATGACCGGATCCAGGCCGCGCTTGAGCACCTGGACCATCAGCGTCACCAGCCAGATCACGCCGAAGGTCACGTGCAGCCCGTGGGTGCCGACCAGGGCGAAGAACGACGACAGGAAGGCGCTGCGCTGGGGCGTGGCGCCGTCATGGATGAAGTTGGCGAACTCCTGCAGCTCCAGGGTGACGAACGCCACGCCGAACAGGCCGGTGATGACCAGCCAGATCAGGGTCACGGTCTTCTTGCCCCGCGCCATCTCCAGCATGGCGAAGCCATAGGTGATGGACGACAGCAGCAGCATGGAGGTGTTGATCGCCACGGTCGGCAGCTCGAACAGCGTGGCCGGCGAGGGGCCGCCCGCATAGTTGCGTCCGAGCACGGCGAATGTGGCGAACAACATCGCGAAGATGAGGCAGTCGCTCATCAGATAGAGCCAGAAGCCGAACAACGTGCTGTTGGGCGCGTGATGGGCGTGCTCGTCGGCGACGTAGAAGGCCGTCGGCGGTAGATTCTCGAGCGAGGCCGGGGAAGGCGTCGACATGGCTCAGGCCTCTCCGGTCAGAAGACGGGTCCGCTCGTCCTCGGTGTGCACCACCTCGGCGACGGGGATGTTGAAGTCGCGGTCGAAGTTGAAGGTGTGGGAGATGGCGAAGCCCAGCAGGCAGACGAAGGCCAGGGCCACCAGCCACCACACGTACCAGATCATGCCCACGCCGATGCACACGCTCAGCCCCGCCAGGATCACGCCCGCGTCGGTGTTCTTGGGCATGTGGATCGGGTGGAAGCCGCTGGTCGGACGCACATAGCCGCGCCGCTTCATGTCCCACCACGCATCGCTGTCGTGGATGATCGGGGTGAAGGCGAAGTTGTAGGGTGGCGGCGGCGAGGAGGTGGACCACTCCAGGGTGCGGCCGTCCCACGGATCGCCGGTCGTATCGCGCAGCTTCTCGCGGTTGATGAAGGTCATCGCGAACTGCACCAGCATGGCCAGGATGCCGAGGAAGATCAGGAAGGCGCCGAAGGCGGCGATGATGAACCAGATCCGCAGCGACGGGTCTTCGAAGTGACGCAGGCGGCGGGTCACGCCCATCAGGCCGAGCACGTAGAGCGGCATGAAGGCGAAGTAGAAGCCCGGCACCCAGCACCAGAACGAGATCTTGCCCCAGAACGGATCGAGCTTGAAGCCGAAGGCCTTGGGGAACCAGTAGTTGATGGCCGCGAACATGCCGAACAACACACCGGCGATGATCACGTTGTGGAAGTGGGCGATCAGGAACAGGCTGTTGTGCAGGATGAAGTCCGACGACGGCACCGCCAGCATCACCCCGGTCATGCCGCCGATCACGAAGGTGATCATGAAGGCCAGGGTCCACATCATCGGCAGCTCGTAGCGGATGCGGCCGCGGTACATCGTGAACAGCCAGTTGAAGATCTTCGCCCCCGTGGGGATCGAGATGATCATGGTCGTGATCCCGAAGAACGAGTTCACGCTGGCACCCGAGCCCATGGTGAAGAAGTGGTGCAGCCACACCAGGTAGGACAGGATGGCGATCACGACGGTGGCGTAGACCATCGAG
>FSXV01000187.1_pt1 | contig 20376 bp, 18 predicted proteins | sample 1638401 | NCBI WGS metagenome assembly FSXV01 (sample SAMEA3914788, study PRJEB12502) | metagenome | biome: forest; material: soil | place: Canada | collected 2011-07-03 | depth 0.1 m | reverse complement strand
GCGCCTGGTGCGCACCTGGACCCACCTTGAGCGCCAGCGCGGCGGCTTCGGCTTCCTCGGCGGCCCCGGCGAAACCCAGATCGAAGCCGACCGGCGCTTGCTCGCCGAGCGGATGGCCAAGCTGCGCCGCGACCTGGACGAGGTGCGCCGCACCCGCGCCCTGCATCGCTCGGCCCGTGGCCGCGTGCCGTACCCGACCGTGGCGCTGGTGGGCTACACCAACGCCGGCAAGTCCACCCTTTTCAACCGCCTGACCGAGGGCGGGGTGCTGGCCCAGGACATGCTGTTCGCCACCCTCGACCCGACGCTGCGCAGCCTGAAGCTGCCCGACGGCCGCCCGGCGATCCTGTCCGACACCGTGGGCTTCATCTCCGACCTGCCGCACGAGCTGGTCGCCGCCTTCCGCGCCACCCTGGAAGAGGTGGAGGCGGCCGACGTGATCCTGCACGTGCGCGACATCTCCAGCCCGCACAGCGCCGCTGAGGCCCGCGACGTCGAGCAGGTGCTGGAGCAGCTCGGCATCGAGTCCACGCCTGAGCGCATCATCGAGGTCTGGAACAAGCTCGACCGCGCCTCGCCCGAGGAGCAGGTCGCCCTCCAGGCCCGCGCCCGCCGCTCGGCCGAGACCGACGGGGTGGACGCGGTGGCCGTCTCGGCGCTCACCGGCGAGGGCTGCGACGTGCTGCTGCGCCGGGTCGCCGAGCGCATCGACGACAGCCCCCCGGTCGCCCTGGTGCTGCCGGCCGACGACGGCGAAGCCCTGGCCTGGCTCTACCGCAATGGCCGGGTCATGGAGCGCCACGACCGTGAGGCCGGCGCCCTGGAGCTTTCCGTCCGCCTCGACGCCCAGGCGCTGGGCCGCTTCGAACGCCTGTTCCCCGAAGTGCGGCTGGGCCTGGCGGCGGAGTAGGGCGGCCGCCGTTCAGCCGTCCGCCGGCTGCGCGTCCATCAGCGCTGCGATGCGCGCCGCGTCCTCGGGCGTGGAGGGGTTGTAGACCAGCATGTTCAGGTCCGGCCGGCCGTCGACGGCGAAGGTCGAATACTCGAACGTGATCGGGCCGAGGATCGGGTGCTTGATGTGCTTGGCGCCCTCGCCGTGGGCGTGGACGTCGTGGTCGCCCCACATCGCTGCGAATTCGGGGCTGAGCCGGCAGAGCTCCTCGACCAGGGGTTCGACCTCGGCCGCGGCCCCTGCGCGTGCGGCGTCCACCCGGAACGCGCCGACCACGAACCGCGCCACGCTGTCCCAGTCGTACTGGGCCGCGCGGACGCGAGGGTCGAGGAAGATAAAGCGCAGCACGTTGCGCTGCTGCGGCGGCAGGGCGCCATAGTCGGTCAGCATCACCGTCGCCGCCCGGTTCCAGGCCACCACGTCCCAGGTCGCGGTGCGGATCAGCGCCGGGCACGGCCCCAGCGCATCCAGCACCCGCTGCAGCCGTGGCGTCACCCCGTCATTCTTCTGATAGCGCGCCTCGGGCGGCCGGCCGAGCCCCAGCAGGAACAGGTGCTCGCGCTCGACATCGGTCAGCATCAGGGCCCCGGCGATGCGGTCGAGCACGTCGGCGGAGGGCGCGCCCCCGCGGCCCTGCTCGAGCCAGGTGTACCAGGTGGCGCTGATATTGGCGCGCTGGGCCACCTCTTCGCGGCGCAGGCCCGGCGTTCGCCGGCGCTCGGCGGGAAAGCCGAACGCCGCGGGATCGAGCTTGGTGCGGCGGTCCTTGAGGTAGGTCCCGAGCAGGCTCTCGGCCGGCATGCGCTGGTCCATCCTGTTAGCTATTATACCCTGATAATGTCACGACTTTACCAGGATAGTCCCCGGGTTGAGATTTGTCCCCGCCAATCAGGAGACGTTTCTCATGCGCGTGTTTGTAACCGGAGCCACCGGCTTCATCGGCTCGGCGGTGGTCAAGGAACTGATCGGGGCAGGCCATCAGGTGCTCGGCCTGTGCCGTTCGGACGACAAGGCCGCCGCCCTGGCCGCCGCCGGCGCCGAGGTCCACCGCGGCTCGATCCAGGACCTGGACAGCCTCAAGGCCGGCGCCGCCAAGTCGGACGGCGTCATCCACCTGGCCTTCAACCACGACTTCTCGACCTTTGCGCAGAACTGCGAGGACGACCGGCGGGTCATCCGGGCGCTGGGCTCGGCGCTCGCCGGCTCGGATCGCCCCCTGGTCGTCACCTCAGGCACCGGCATGGCCAGCACCACGCCGGGCCAGCTCGCCACCGAGGATGGCGCCACCATCAGTTCCAGCGTGATCCCTCGCGCCGCGTCGGAAGAGGCGGCCGCCGCCCTGGCTGCCGAGGGGATCAACGTGACGGTGGTGCGCCTGCCCCAGGTGCACGACACGGTCCGGCAGGGCCTCGTCACCTGGGTGATCGAGATCGCGCGCGAAAAGGGCGTGTGCGGCTATCTGGGCGACGGGGGCAATCGCTGGCCCGCCGCGCCTGTGCTGGACGTGGCGCGGCTCTACCGGCTGGCGATAGAGCGGGCGCAGGCCGGCGCGATCTACCATGCCGTGGCGGAAGAGGGCGTCTCGCAGCGGGAAATCGCCGAGGTGCTCGGCCGGCGGCTGCAGCTTCCGGTCAAGTCCATCGCCCCGGAGGAGGCCCAGGGCTATTTCGGCTGGATGGCGAGGTTCGCGGCGCACGACATGCCGGCCTCGGGCGCGCAGACGCGTAGGGCGCTGGGCTGGACCCCCACCGGCCGCGGCCTGATCGCCGATCTGGAGGAACTGCAGCTCCCCGCCGCCTGAGGCGCCCTGTCAGGGCCGCCTACGCCCTCGCCGTCGCCAGCTTCCGCCAGCCCAGGAACAGCCCTGTCAGCAGCAGGGTGCTGGCGGCGACGGAGGCGGCGAAGGTGTAGTCGGGCTTGGCCAGGATCAGTGGCAACAGGGCGACGGCCAGGGCCGGCGGCGCGTGCAGGTCGAAGGCGCGCAGGATCGCGACGCCGGCCACCAGGCCGCACGCCGCGGCCAGCGGCCCGGGGCCCAGCGCTCCGACCAACAGCACGCCGGCGACCGCGGCCAGCGTGCAGGCGGCCGTCAGGGCGAAGGGACGCCTGGCCCAGGGGCAGGTCTCGGCGTGGGCGAACATCTCGTAGGCGATCACCGCCAGGGGCGGAAACAACAGGAAGCGCAGGCCGACTCCCAGCGCCAGCAGGCTCGCCGCGGCGATGAAGGCGATGAAGAACGGGATCCACGAATAGTCGTGCGGCGCCTTTTGGCGGGCTGGTGTGTGGGCTGGGGCCGCGGCGGTCGGCGGGTGCGGATGAGCCACCCGTCGCCAGACCTGGGACAGCCCGGCCAGCAGGCCCAGGCCCACCAGCAGCGACGGCGGATACCACCAGCTGCCGTCGCCCAACACCAGCGGCAGCAGGCCGGCCGAGATCGCCGGGGCGATGGGCGAGCGCAGCAGCCGCACGATCAGGAGCGAGACGCCCACCACCAGCAGCACCGAGACCGGGCCGAAGCTGAGGTGCTGGGTCGCCAGCGTGCCGACCTCCCCGGCCAGGAACGGGGTCAGCACCAGCATCCCCGGCGCCCGGGCCCAGGCGCCGTGCGGCCGCTTCAGGGTGTCGTAGGCCAGCGCTCCGAGTTCGGGGAACAGCACATAGGGAAGGGCCGAGCCATGGGCGATGGCGGCGACCACGGCGATGAAGGCGACCGCCGCGCCCTCGGCGGCCCAGACCAGGAGGGCAGGGGGCGCCCGTTCCAATTTCGAAGGGGGCGCCGGTGGCGTCTGCTCAGGGATCACGACGCGACGTCCCCCCGCGGCGGCCTGCTGGCGGAGACTGTTCCGATCGATCATGTCCATGGCGATCTGGCGTCCCGCTCGTCAAAAGAGGCGGGAGACTAGGTGGAAGGTCGGGGCCTGGGGATCGCCGCGCGACGCAAAGTCTTGACCGCCCGGATCAAGCCACCCGCCCTGAGCGGCATGTCAGGCGTCCTTCGTCGATCAAGGGCCGGGGAGGGCGACGCGGCGCCCTCCCCGGATGGTCACGATCGAGATCAGGGCTCCAGGTGAGCCTTGATTTCGGCGGCTGCCTGACGGATCGCCGCCTGCGGTTCGGGGTCGTTCTGGATGCCGTTGAGCAGGACGAAATCGTGGATCATCCCGTTGTAGCGGGTGGCGATCACCGAGACGCCGGCGTCCTTGAGCTTGCGGGCATAGGCTTCACCTTCGTCGCGCAGCGGGTCATTTTCCGCGGTCACGACCAGGGCGGGGGGCAGGTCCTGCAGTTGATGCAGGCCCGCCCGGAGCGGAGACACATAGGGGTTGTCGCGGGTCGCTTCATCCGGCGCATAGAGGTCCCAGCCGTACTTCATGAAGGCGCGGGCCAGGAAGCGGTCGGTTCCGAACTCATGGTACGAGCCGGTGTCCACGCTGGCGTCGGTGGCGGGGATCATCAGCACCTGGTAGCTGATCCTTGGGCCGCCGCGGTCCTTGGCCATCAGCGCCAGGGTGGCGCTCATGTTTCCGCCGACCGAATTGCCAGCCACCGCGATCCGGTCGCCGTCGGCGCCGAACTCGCCGGCATGTGCAGCGACCCACTTCAGCACGGCATAGCACTGGTCCAGCTGAACCGGGAAACGGGCCGAAGGCAGCGGCGTATACTCGACGAAGACGCCGATCTGGCCGGAATGGACGACCAGATCCCGCAGGAGGCGCTGGTGGTTGGCGAAGTTGCCGACAATCCAGACGCCGCCGTGAATGAACAACAGGACGCCGGGCTTTCCGGTCACGTGCTCGGGCTTCATGATGTGGATCTTCACGGATTGGCCATCCTGTTCGATGGTTTGCTCTGTGGTCGTCACGCCGGACATGTCCACCGGCGTCTGGTTCTGCAGGCCGGTGAGGATGTCCTGCGGCTTGGGCTGGGGCAGCTCCCAGAAGGGACTGGAGTCCTTGTTCAGCGCCTTCAGGAAGCTCCGAACCTGCGGGTCGATCCGAGAATCGGTCGCCGCGTCCGGAACGGCGGCCTGCGCAGCATGGGTCATGATCGCTCCAGATAGCAGGGCTATGATATAGCGCGTGATTTTCATCGTTGAGGTCTCGCAGCCCCGTGCATTCCGGGGCATTTGGCGATCATGCAATCGGGCGCCTGCTGGTGAAATGGCCGGATATGCAGGGCAGATGTGCGAAAATGCCAACACAGGCGCACGAAGCGGCCCAGCTCCGAGGAGCGTTTGTCAGGTATATGACAGCTTCCGTCGGCTTCAGAAGCGCGCGCGATTGCGTTCAATGATCTCGTTTAGAAAATCCGCGACCGCGCGTACGCGCGGTGAATTCTTCTGATCTTCGTTGAACACCATCCAATAGCTGCGTTGCACCTCGACCTCATCCGCCAACACGCGCACGAGGCGGGGATCCAGATCCGCCTCGAAAGTATGAAGCATGCCAAGCCCAAGGCCTCCGGCCAGGGCGTTCCGTTGAGCCGCCAGCGACGTAGAGAAAAACACCGGCCGAGTCGCAGCATGGACGTCATCGAGCACGCGGAGCTCGGGAACATCTATGAGTTCGTCAATCCACCAGATGAACGGGTATTTCGAGATGTCGGAGATAGTATTTATTGGCCCGTTCTGCGCCAGGAATTCGACGGATGCATAGATCCCGATGCGATAATCCGTCAGCCGCCGCCCTACCAACCGCCCGCGTGGCGGCTGTGTCATGGTGACGGCTATGTCGGCCTCGCGATTGACGAGGTTGACGAGGCGAGATTCCGGCACCAGTTCGAGGCGCAGTTGCGGGTGGCGAGCGTGCAACAGGCTCACATTGGGAGCCACAAGGAAGGTTCCGAAAGCCTCTGGCGTCGCCAGGCGCACGTTTCCAGAGACGAATGCTTTGTGGTGACCCAGTCTTGCCGCCGCGGCTTCGACCTCAGTCTCGATCCGCTCTGCGTGTCCGACCATCTCCTGGCCGGCCTGCGTAAGCGTTGCACCCCGGGGCGACCTGTCGATCAACCGCGTGCCGATATAGGCTTCGAATGCAGTCAAGCGCCGCGCCACGGTGGTGTGATCTATCCCAAGCTGCTTTCCGGCCGAGATCAATTTTCCCGTTCGTGCGACCGCCAGAAATAAGCGGAAGTCGTCCCACTGCTTTGGATACATTTTGCCCTCTCGGGCCGCCCTTACAGGAGTCGTCTTTCCGAAATGCTGTCGATCGGGCGGATCACCTCACCGTGGGGCGCGTTTCCGGGGCGCAGCATCGGAAATGATCTCAAGCCACGCGCTTGATCGGGTTATCCCCCCGCTCACCCGGCCGCCTTCTCCACCCGCTTGGCCGCGTCCCACAGGCCGTCCATCTCTTCCAGGTTGGACTGGGCCGGCGTCAGGCCGCGCGCCTCCAGCGCGTCTTCGATGTAGCGGAAGCGGCGGGTGAACTTGGCGTTGGCGGCGCGCAGGGCGTCCTCGGGATCGACCTCCAGCTTGCGGGCCAGGTTGGCGCAGACGAACAGCAGGTCGCCCAGCTCCTCGCGCGCCTTGTCCTTCTCGCCGGCGTCGATCTCGACCTGCAGCTCGCTGATCTCCTCGTGCAGCTTGTCGAGCACGGTGGTGATGTCCGGCCAATCGAAGCCCACCCGCGCCGCGCGCTTGGTCAGCTTCACCGCGCGCAGCAGGCCCGGCAGGCCGGCGGGCACGTCGTCGAGCACCCGGGCGCGATCCGGGCCCTTGGCAGCGCGCTCGGCGGCCTTGATCTCTTCCCAGGCCGCGCTCTGCTCGGCCACGCTTTCGAAGGCGGCCTCGCCGAACACGTGCGGATGGCGCCGCACCATCTTGTCGCAAATCGACCTCACCACGTCGCCGAAGGCGAACTCGCCCTGCTCCTCGGCCATGCGCGAATGGAACGCCACCTGCAGCAGCAGGTCGCCCAGCTCGTCGCGCAGGTCATGAAGGTCGCCGCGCTCGATGGCGTCGGCCACCTCGTAGGCCTCCTCCACCGTATAGGGGGCGATGGTGGCGAAGCTCTGCTCCAGGTCCCAGGGGCAGCCGCCCTTGGGGTCGCGCAGCCGCGCCATGATGGCGATCAGCCGGCTGATGTCGGTGGTCTCGGTCACGGGGCGCAGTCCTGGGATGGGGCGATGCAGAAGCGGGCGGCGACGCACAGCGTCCCGCCGTCGGGCCTAGCCATAGTCCCTCGCGCCTTGCGTGGACAAGGCCGTGCAGGGACGCGTCGCGTATCGCCCCGCAGCGGCTGCGGACCGTGTTTGACGCCGGTGCAATGGGGAGGGTCCCGATTCCTCCCAGGGTACGCGGTGACTAAGACTCGAAGTCTAGTGGAGCAGCCCCGAACAAGACGCAGCCATCAGACCGAGTGCGATCAACCCGCACACAACCTCGATCAACTTGGGTCTCATGCCGCGCGGATAGCGTGCATGTGGCGTCTTGTCCACCGACAATGGTGGTGAACGCCAAGCTTAAGCATGGCGGGTGGAAGCGGGGTGGGCGTTCGCATCCCACCCCAACGCCGGCTCAGAAGAACAGTTTCCTCAGGCTCAGCGTCACCGTGCGCCCGGCCGGATCGAGATAAGGCGACTGGTAGGCCAGGGGCGTCAGCCCCATGGCGTCCTTCACTTGGATGCGGTCGTCGAACAGGTTGGTCGCCGCCAGGGTGATGCGCGTGCCGCGCAGGAACGGGTGCTTGATCACCACCTCGCGCATCTGGCCCAGATTGGCGAAGAGCCTGAGGTTGATGGTGGTCAGGCCCGAGAAGCTGAGGTCGCCGGTGGACGAGGCCGCGCCCGCCGAGACCTGGGTGCTGCTCTGCCAGTTGGCGCTGAGCCGCGCGCCCAGGCCGAACATGGTCAGGCCCATCTGCGCCTGGATCTTCTGCCGCGGCTGGCCGCCTGTGCCGCTCACCGGCGCGCCGTTCAACAGGTCCAGCGCCGGCACGCCGGGGCGGATCAGCATCTGATCGCTGACGTAGATGGTCTGGTAGACGGCGATCTGGAACCGGCCGCCGCCGCCAAACCCGCCGCCGCCGCCGCGGAAGCCGCCGCCCCGGCCGCCGCCTCCGCCACCACCGCCACCGCCGCCGCCGGAGCCGCGACGGCCGCCGTCCCCGCCGCCATTGTCGCCGCCGCCGGCCTGGGCGCCGCCACCCTGGCCGTTCGTCCCATTAGCGCCATTAGCGCCATTGGCGCCGTTGGCGTTGCTGCGCGCCTCGCCGTTGTCCTGGCTGGGGGTGTTGTTGTCTGCGCCCTGGGCGTTGTCGCCGCCCTCGGGCCGCGGGCGCGGCCTTGGCCGACGGAATCGCGGCTGTGGCTGCGGACCTACCGGACGCGAATAGTTGAAGCCCCAGCGGACCGACTGCCGGTTCCAGGTGGAGAAGTTCACCGGCGTCTCGTCTTCCTCGATCAGGTCGCCGTCATCGTCGCGCGTGAAGCGGGTGGGGAAGGCGGCCTCGATCTGGGCGGTGGCGGCGGGGAAGGTCTCCACCGGGTTGCGGATGCGGCTGTCGATGTAGCTGGCCGTGATGGTCAGGTTCTGCACCTGCGGCGGCTTCAGCGTCACCCCCGCCTTGAACACGTTGCGCGTGTCGGCCAGCAGGTCGGGATTGCCGCCGCTGACGGTGCTGATGTTGACGTTCTGGCCGGTGGTGTAGTCCAGCGCCGCCACGCCCGGCGTCAGGATCACCGGGTTGCCCAGCTGCTGGATCGTCGGCGCGGCGTGATCGTGGGTGGTGGAGACGATGAAGTTCACCCCGTCGACGGGGGTCCAGTTGGCGCCGTAGCCCAGGGTGATCAGGGTGCCGAAGTCCGACAGCACGTCCACCGCCACGTTGCCGTTCAGCGACAGGTCGCCGACGAAGCCCAACACGTGGTCGTCGCGGCTGGTCAGGGGCACGTCGAAGCTGCCCTGGGCGTTGAAGTCGTTGCGCGACAGGTCGACGTTCTGGATCCCGGCCATGGTGTCGGACTGGGTCAGGAACCAGGTGCCGGTGTCGCCCATCTTCAGGCTGGCGTAGAGCTGGCCCGCCGGCAGGTCCACGATCGGCCCGTTGGCCAGGATCTGCATGTTGACCGCGTGCGACTGGGCGTTGGCGCGGTTCTCCAGCATCATCAATTGGGCGGCGCCGATGGGGCCGAACGGGTTCAGCGTCGACGACAGGGCGTTGAGCTTGGCCTGCAGCAGCGCCGTGTCGACGCCGGTGTCGGTATTGGTCTGGCTGTTGGAGTAGTCGTAGGCGTCGGTCAGCGACAGCCGCCACTTGCCCACGTCGCGGTTCAGCGTCGAGCCGAGGTGCGCGGTCCAGCCATTGGTGCTCTGGGCCAGCGGGTCGTTGAAATAGCGGTCCACCTTCACCGCCTGGGTGAAGGGCGAGAAGGGATCGCCGTCGGGCACGGTCAGGCTGGCGCTGGGCAGGCCCTGCAGCGAGTCGCTGCTCGAGGCGCCGAAGGTGGCGTTGAAGGTGCCGGCGATGCCGTAGGGCAGGTCGCGGCTCAGCACCGCATTGGCGGTCAGCGACTGCTGGGCCGGCGACAGGGTGTAGTCGTTGGCGGTGTTGGTGGTGTTGGCCGCGCCCGCGGTGGCGACGAAGTCCTGCAGCGCCAGCATCCGGCTGGCCGCGGCCGCCGGCACCCCGGCGAGGGTCACCGAGCGGCCGGCCAGCGCGGTCAGAGCCGGGTCGATCTGGCCGCCGGCGGTGGTCCCCACCACGTTGCCGCCGAGCGCGAACGGCTGGTTCGGCGTGGAGGGGATCACGCCACGGTCGGCGTCGGTCAGCTCGGAATTGCCGCTGTACTTCAGATCCAGGTTCAGCCGGTTGTCGCCGTGGATGTGCAGCAGGTCGAACTCGGCCTGGCCGGTGGCCTCGCTGCCCTCGGTGGTCGCCCCGCCCACCACCTCGCCGGTGATGGCGCGGAAGCGGCGGCGCAGCACGATGTTCACCACCCGCTGGTCGGCGGTGTAGCCGTACTTCAGCGACACCTCCTCGGGCAGGATGTCGACCCGCAGGATCGCCTCGGTGGGGATGTTCTGGATCTCGTTCATGCTCGAGATCCGCCGCCCGTTTAGCAGCACCACCGGCGGTTCGGAGCTGCGGCCCCGGTCGCTCTCGGTCTCGGGCGACAGCTCGCTCAGCAGCTCGGTGACGGTGCTGACGCCGTAGGACTGGATGTCGGCCGGGCTCAGCTGCAGCTCGGGCTTGATGTCGCCGACCACCGCGCCCGGCTGGGGCGCCTTGCGGCCGGTGACCACCACCTCGGAGACTTCGTTGTCGGCGTCGTCGGCATTGGCGTCCGCGGCGGCCTTGGCCTTGGCTTTGGTGGTCGCGGACGGGAGCTGGCTTTGGCTTTGAGGCGCGGTCTGGCCTTGAGGCGCAGTCTGGATCGGCTGCTGAGGCTGGCTCTGGCTCTGGGCCGAGGCCGGCGCGGCGATCACCAGCATGGCCAGAGGGGCCAGGCACACGCCGCCCCACCGACGCGCCTCGGCGCAGCGGCCTTGTGTCCTTGTCTCGTCGGTAGTCCGGAAAATCGGCCGCCCCCTTCGCTCGCCGTAGAACTCGCGCTTCGCCCGTTCGAATCGAAGCCAGGTCGAAATTCCACGTCACCGTTACGCCTGGATTTCGCCGCTGCTAAGTTCGGTGCGTAACGTGCGCACAGGCGCAGATCCGCCACAGCGCCGAGCTTCGGGGACGCCATGCTGGAACGACAGCCGAGCCGCACCGCCCTGGCCGCCGCCACCCATCGGGCCGCGCACCAACTGCTGGAGCGGGGCCGCATCTTCGCCGATCCCCTGGCCGTGCCCATGCTGGGCCAGCACGCCGAGACCGTGGCGCGCGAGGCCGAGGCGGAGCCCGCGCGGCGCGGCATGCGCCTGTTCATCGCCGCCCGCTCCAACATCGCCGAAACCGCGCTCAAGGTCGGGGTCGAGGCGCGCGGGGTGGCTCAGCTGGTGGTGTTGGGGGCTGGGCTCGACACCTTCGCCTACCGCAATCCCTTCGGTGATCGGCTCAGGGTGTTCGAGGTCGACCATCCCGCGACCCAGGCCTGGAAGCGCCGCCGCCTGTCAGAGGCGGGCATCGCCACGCCGGTCGGCCTGACCTTCGCGCCGGTGGACTTTGAGCGGGCTGGCCTGCTGGAGGGCCTCGCCGCAGCGGGCTTCGACCCGGCCCGGCGCAGTTTCTTCACCTGGCTGGGCGTCGTGCCGTATCTCAGCGAGGCGGCGGTGGTCTCGACCCTGGCCGTCATCGCCGGCCTGCCGGGCGGGGCCGAGGTGGTGTTCGACTACGCCGACCCGCCGGAAAGCCTATCGCCCGAGCAGCAGGCCGCGCACCGCCTGCGCGCCGAGCGCGTGGCGGCGCTGGGCGAGCCGTGGCTGAGCTATTTCGAGCCGGCCGACCTGCACGCCCGCCTGCGCGGCCTGGGCTTCGCCAGCGTGGAAGACCTCGGTCCGCGCGACCTGGCCGCGCGCTACTTCGGCGCCGACCCCGCGCGCCAAATCCCTGGGCGCCAAATCCCTGAGCGTGGCGGGCACGTGCTGGTGGCGGCCACGGCTTAGCCGTTGCGCCCGCCGCCGCCCCGCCTCTACAAATCGAGAAAACAACATGGGAGGGGCGCACACATGCACGAGGCAACGCTCGAAGAGATCCAGGCCCAGGTCGGCCGCGTGTTTCATTCCGAGTGGCTGTTGATCGACCAGCCGATGATCGACCTGTTCGCCGACGCCACCGGCGATCATCAGTTCATCCACATCGATCCCGAGGCCGCCGCCCGCACGCCGCTGGGCGGCGCCATCGCCCACGGCTTCCTGCTGCTGTCACTGCTGTCGCGGCTGCACATGGACATGGACATCCCCCACATCGCCGGCCGCCGCATGTCGCTGAACTACGGCTTCGAGCGCGTGCGCTTCGTTTCGCCGGTGCGCTCGGGCTCGCGCGTGCGCGCCGCCACCACGCTCGCCGCCTTCGAGCAGAAGCGGCCCGGCCAGTACCAGCAGCAGCTCGACGTCACGCTGGAACTGGAAGGCTCCGACAAGCCGGCCCTGACCGCTGTCTGGCTTGGGCAGGCGCTGACCTAGGTACTTTCCTTCCGCTCATCCCGGCATTTGCCGGGATGAGCGGGGTTGGGAGCCCTAAGGCTAGGTCTCGGATGCGCTCTCCACGAACGCCTTGAGCCGTCCCAGCGCCGCGTCCCACTGCGCCGAGATCTGGTCGAGATAGGACATGGCCTCGGCGATCGGCTCGGAGCGATAGGCGAAGCGGCTCTCGCGGCCCACCCGCACGCTCTCGACCAGGCCCGCGCCCTCCAGCACGTGCAGGTGCTTGGTCACGGCCTGGCGGGTCAGGCGGGTGTCGGCCGACAAGGTCGAGATCGAGCGCGTCGCCCCGTCGCTGAGCGTCAGCAACAGCGACAGGCGGGTGGGATCGCCCAAGGCTGCGAAGATCGGGGCGGCGAATATGGGCGCCGGGGCGCAGGCGGCCGCCGGCAGCTCAACCCCCGACATGGGTCTTGATGTTCTCCAGCTGCTCAGCCCAGCCGCTGTCGTTCATGCGCAGGCAGTCCGGCCGGCGATGCTCGGGCAGGGCGTCGAAGCCCGTCTCCACCACGATCAGCCGCGTGCCCTGGGCGATCGGCTCCAGGTGGAACTCCACCCGGGTGGGCGGCTCGGTCGAATAGTCCACCTCCGGATCGACCGCATAGGGATGCCAGGTGAAGGCGAAGCGGCTGGGCGGCTCCATCGCCACGATCTGCGCCTCCCACTGGACGTGCTCGTAGCCGGGATAGGTGATGTGGCCGCGCGAGGGCTCGCCCAGCACGAAGGGGCCGTCGATCTTGACCTGGAACCATTGGCCGAACTCGGTGGAATCGGTCAGGGCGCGCCACACGCGCTCGATCGGGGCCTTCATCTCGACGCGCTTCTCGATCCGGTCGGTCATGGCTCGTCCTCTCGGGTTGTGGGACAGTCATGACGCCGTGGGCGTTAAAAGGCAACCATTTGGTTGCGTATTGTCCCGCGAAGGAGAGGTGATGGCCGAGCGTATCCTGGTTCTGTATGGCTCTTACCGCTCCGACCGGCTGGGCATCCGCCTGGCCGACTTCCTGGTGCAGGGGTTCAAGGCGCGCGGCGCCGATGTCGAGCTGATCGACGCCAAGGCGGTGGGCCTGCCCATGCTCGACCGCATGTACAAGGAACATCCCAAGGGGACCGCGCCGGAGGCTATGGAGACCCTGGCCGGCAAGATCCGCGCGGCCGACGCCTTCGTCTTCGTCACCGGCGAGTACAACTGGGGCCAGCAGCCGGGACTGAAGAACCTGACCGACCATTTCCTGGAGGAGTGGTTCTGGCGGCCCGCCGCCATCGCCAGCTATTCCTTCGGCCGACTGGCGGGGGCCCATGCGGCGGTGGCCTGGCACGGCACGCTGTGCGAGATGGGCATGGTGGTGATCTCCAGCACCCTTCCGGTGGGCCAGATCAGCCAGACGCTCGACACCGATGGCCAGCCGACCGGTGAGGGCGGCCACGCCCTGACGCGGGCGTTCCCCCGTTTCGCCGACGACCTCATGTGGTGGTCCGAGGCGGCCCGCGCCCAACGCGAACGCAAGCCGCCGCCTTACTGAGGGGACTTGCGTGCTCTCCTCCCCTGCGTAGCGGGGGAGGGGGACCATCCGAAGGGTGGTGGAGGGGGCGTCCGCGCAGCCTCAAACTCAGCACTGGGACGTCCCGGCCGTAGCTGGCCCCCTCCGTCGGCTTCGCCGCCACCTCTCCCGCTTTGCAGGGGAGGAGATGATGGTTCTCAGAACTCTTCCCAGCCGTCCGTGGACGCCGCCGCCGCCAGTCGGGGCGCGGCGCCGCCGCGGCCGGTGGTCTTCAGCGCGCTCATCGGACGCCGCGTGGGCCGCGCCTCGGGCTGCGGCCGGCGGGCGGCGGGACGCAGGCGCTCGACGGTGGCCTGAGCTCCCGTCTGGGTCCCGGTCTTGAACTGGCCGACCAGCCGCGCGAGGTCTTCGGTCTCCTGGCTCAGGCTGTGCGCGGCGGCGGTGGATTGCTCCACCATGGCGGCGTTCTGCTGGGTCACCTGGTCCATCTGGTTGATGGCGGTGTTGACCTGGTGCAGGCCCGCGGCCTGCTCCTGGGCCGAGGCCGCGATCTCGGCCACCACGATGTTGATCTCGCTCACCTGGGCGACGATCCGCGCCAGTTCGGTGCCGGTCTCGCCCACCAGGCTGACGCCCGAGGCCACCTGCTGGGCCGAGGCCGAGATCAGCCCCTTGATCTCCTTGGCGGCGTCGGCCGAGCGCTGGGCCAGGGCGCGAACTTCGGAGGCGACCACGGCGAAGCCGCGGCCGGCGTCGCCCGCGCGCGCCGCCTCGACCCCGGCGTTCAGCGCCAAAAGGTTGGTCTGGAAGGCGATCTCGTCGATCACCCCGATGATCTGGCCGATCTGCTTGGACGACTGTTCGATGCCGCCCATGGCCGCCACCGCCTTGCGCACCACCTCGCCCGAGCGCTCGGCCCCGGCCTTGGTCTCGCCCACCGTAGTGCGGGCCTGCACGGCGCCCTCGGCGGTCTTGCGCACCGTGGCGGTGATCTGGTCCAGCGCCGCGGCGGTCTCTTCCAGGCTGGCGGCCTGCTGCTCGGTTCGGCGCGACAGGTCGTCGGCGGCGTGGGAAATCTCGCCCGCGCCGGCGTCGATGGCCGAGGCGGTGGCCGCCACCACCTTCATGGCCTGCTGCAGCTTGTCCATGGCGGCGTTGAAGTCGCCGCGCAGCTTCTCGTACTCGGCCGTGAACGGGGTGTGCAGGCGGAACAGCAGGTCGCCTTGCGACAGGCGCTCAAGCCCCTCGGCCACGCCGGTCATAGCCTGGGTCTGGCGCCGCGCGGCTTCGGCCTTGTCGGCCTCGTTCCTGGCGCGTTCTGCTTCCGTCTGGTGGCGCTGCCCGGCGGCGTCGGCTTCCAGCTTGAGCTTCTCGATCGCGGCCAGCTTGAACGCCTGCACCGCCTCGGCCATCTGGCCAACCTCGTCGCGGCGACCCACCGCCGGCACGGCCACGGCGTTGTCGCCCGCAGCCAGCCGGCGCATGGCCGAGGTCATGGCGACGATCGGCTTGCCGATCAGGCGGAACAGCGACAGGCCGGCGGCGAGCGCGATGGCCACCGCGGCGAGCGAGCCGAACACCAGCGCGTTCATGCCGCTGTCGAAGGCCGACTTCTCGGCGGCGGTGCGCGCCGCCAGCAGCTCTTGTTCCCGCGCATTGAAGGCCGAGACGATATCGCGGATCTGCAGCAGCCGGGCCGAGCCGGCGACGCCGGTGCGGGCGGCGTCCAGGCGCTGGAGATCGTCGGCGGCCTGCATCGCCTGGTCGGCCTGGGCGTGGAAGCCCGCGGCCAGTTCGGCCAGGCGCTGCATGCGCTCGCGCTGCTCGTCAGTGCGCACGATGCCGTTCAGCCGCGCATAGGCCTGGTCGAACGCCTCGCCCTGGTGGCGGTATTCGTCGCGGAACTGCGGGTCGGGATGGGCCAGATAGCCCCGCATGGAATCCTGCTGATCGACCAGGGTCGCCAGCACCGCGTCGCCGCCGCGCAGCATCTCGTAGGTGTGGCGGTTCTCTTCCACCGCGTGGTGCACGGCCGAGAACTGGCTGGCGATCACCGCCGCGGCGGCGATGAAGGCCAAGATGACGGCCGAGAAGCCGAGCATCAGCTTGTGGGCGGTTCGAAGATTGGCGACCGACATGGGCAATTCCGGCGGGAGTGGCGAGGGGCGATGGACATCGCTTGGATCCACTCAGCGCGCCGGAATTGAAAAGAGCCTTAAGCGGAGCAACCTGTGCGGGCGGAAGGGCCGAAATCGCGACATTTTGCTGCCTGGGGTGGTGTCGGCTCAGCGCGGCGCGCCGATCTCCATTCCCACCGCGCGCCTGAGCGCGTCGACCCCGGCCATGTTGGCCACCGCATCCACGCCGCCGGTCAGGGGCTCCGCGCGGCCGGCCAGCACCTCGACCACATGGGCCAGCTGGGCGTCGTAGCTGCCGGGACCGGAGGCCGGCTCCGCCTGCACGCCCGCGGCGGTGGTCAGGGTCAGCCGCCCGCCGTTCTGCGGCGAGACGAACCGCTCCAGCTTCAGCTCGCCCCGCTCGCCGCGCAGGATGATCCAGTCGCGCCGCTCGCTCCGCATCGAGCAGCGGAACGATGCGGGGACATCGCCTGGGAACATCAGCCGCGCGTCCAGGCTGGCGTCCACGCCGTCGACCAGTTCGGCCTGGGCCTCGAGCACCTGCGGCTCGCCGCCGATCAGGGTGCGCAGCGCATGCAGCACGTAGCAGCCCAGGTCCATGGTCGCCCCGCCGCCCAGCGCCGCGTTCCAGCGCAGCGCGCCCGGCCCCTGGGCGATCTGGGCCTCGAACAGCCCCTCTGCGCTGCTGATCTTGCCGATGGCCCCGTCGTGCACCAGCGCCAGCGCGCGGACGAACATGGCGTGGAAGCGATAGTGAAAGGCCTCGATCGCCGGCCGTCCGGCCTTGGCCGCCGCCGCGGCGATGATCGCCGCCTCGCCCTGGTTCATGGCGAAGGGCTTTTCCACCAGCAGCGCCTTGCCGGCCTCGAGCGCCTGCAGGCAGGGCTCAAGGTGCCCGGTCGGGGGCAGGGCGCAGTAGATCAGGTCGATATCCTCGCGCGCGACCAGGGCCTCGTAGCCCTCCACCGCCTGGGCGATGCCGTGTTCGGCCGCATAGGCCTCGGCGCGCGGAAGGTCGCGGGCGGCGACGGCGGCGATCACCACGTCCTCACGCGCCGCGGCCGGGGCGACGATGGCCCGAGGCGCGATGCGCGAGGCGCCCAGCAGTCCGATCCGCAGTGTCATCGATGCCTCCGAGTGATGGCTATGGTTGAATCCAGGGCGTCGGGTCCGCCTCGGCGCCGATCAAGGCCAGGCCCGAGGCGATGGACTCGAATTCGCCCCCGGTCTCCAGCGCTGCCTCGCCGAAGCGGTCGGCGAAGATGCGCCGCACCGCCGGCACCAGCGACGAGCCGCCGGTGAGGAACACCTTGTCGATCTGGTGGGCCTCGACGCCCGCGGTCGCCAGCGCCTGGTCCACCGCGCGCTGGATCTGGTCCAGTTCCTTGCCGATCCAGCGCTCGAAGTCGGCGCGGTGGATCTCGACCTGGATGTCGATGTCCTCGACGCGGAAGTCCAGCGTGGCGGTCTCGGCCCCCGACAGCGCTTCCTTCACCTTGGACACCGCCTGGTACAGCGCATAGCCGTGGTCGTTCTCGATCAGGCGGATGAAGCGGCCCAGCGCTTCGGGATCGATGGCGGTGCGGGCGATCTCCCTGATCTCGCGCATGTCCCGGGACCACTTCATCAGGGTCAGCTGGTTCCAGCGCGCGAAGGCGGCGTAGTAGCGCTGCGGCACGCCCAGCACCTTGCCGTCGGAGCGATAGCCGCCGCCCTTACCGAGCCGCGGCGAGACCACCTCGTCGATGATGCGGAAGTCGAAGGCGTCGCCCGCCACGCCCACGCCGGAATGGCTGAGCGGGGTCGCCGACAGGCTCTCGCCCTGGCGCTCGAACCGCATCACCGAGAAGTCGCTGGTACCGCCGCCGAAGTCGGCCACCAGCACCGTGGCGCGTCCGGCTAGGCGCTTGGCGAAGAAGAAGGCCGCGCCCACCGGCTCGTAGGCGAAGGCGCGGTCGGCGTAGCCCAGCCGGTCGAAGGCCGAGGCGTAGCGGTTCAGCGCCAGGGCTGCGTCCGGGCTGGCGCCGGCGAACACCACTGGCCGGCCCAGGATGGCGCGGCCGGGCTCGGCCTGCAGCTCAGCCCCGCCCCGCGCGCGGGCCTGGCGCAGGAAGGCGGTCAGCAGGTCCTCGAACTGGAACCGCTTGCCGTGGATGGTGGTGCCGGAAAAGGCGGCGCTGGCGGCGAAGGTCTTGAACGACTGCACCAGGCGGGTGACCTCGGGGTCTTCCAGGAAGGCGTCGATGGCCCAGGGTCCGCCCTCGATCTGGCCCGAGCGGGCGGCGGGCGTGGGCTCGCCGAAGCTCAGCACCGAGCGGAAGGCGGATCGCGTCGCGCCGGTGGGCGTTTCGAAGCGCACCAGTTCCGACACCCCGGCTTCGCCGGCGATGGCGATCACGGTGTTGGTGGTGCCGAAGTCAATTCCGAGCACAGGGCGCCTGTCGCCGTCCACGTCGCGCATCCATCCGGGGCTGAGAGGGGCGCGGACCCTAGGCTCGCTGCTGCACTGCGGCAAGACCGGCCGGAGACCTCGACACCGCGCTCGCGACGGCCCATGTGGTTGCAATGAGTGTCGCCTTCACCCGCGAGGAGGACAGCGAGGCCGCCGCGGCCGACCTGCCCGACCGCCCCATTTCCCCGCATCCCAACCTGGTCACGCCGCAGGGCCTGGCGCGGCTCGAGGCCGAGTTGGCCTCCGCCCGCGCCGCCTACACCGCCGCTCAGACCAGCGGCGAGGTCAAGGCCGACCGCACCGCCATGGCCCGCGCCACCCGCGACCTGCGCTACTACAGCGCCCGCCGCGCCTCGGCCCAGCTGGTCGAGGCCCCCGCCGATCCCGAGCGCGTGGCCTTCGGCGTCAGCGTCACCTTTGAGCGCGACGACGGCCGTGAGCAGACTTTCCGCATCGTCGGCGAGGACGAGGCCGATCCGACCCAGGGCAGCGTCTCCTACGTCTCGCCCCTGGCCACCGCCCTGATGGGGCGCGAGGTGGGCGACACGGCCCAGGTGGCCGGCCGCGAGGTGGAGATCGTCGGGGTCGCCTGAGAAGTCGGGGTCGCCTGAGAAACAGGGGCGCCCGAGGGGGTCACGAAACCGTGGGCAAGCGGACGACTTGGGTCGATGGCGCCGTTGTCACGTGCTACGGTCAAGCCATGGACGATCAAGACGACACGCCCCTCAAGAAGACCCAGGCCGAAATGATGGCCGAACTGATGGCGCGCCGGAAGGCCGCCCAGAATGCAGGTCAGGCGGGAGCCCCCGGCCGCCGCAAGTCGGAGCAGGCCGAACGCGCCGCCGCCGCCCGCTCGGCCTCCAAGTCCAAGCCCGCCCTGCGCAAGGGTTAGGGCTGTGCGGCGGGCGGCGTTGATGTCGCCCGGCCGTCTGCCGTGGGCTGCTCCAGCCCTGCCCAGTTGATCGTGAAGGTTCCGACACGGCCGACGACTGTTTGCCGGGTCGTGTCGTCCAGAGCCACCCGATAGAGGCCCATAGCCTTGATGGCGGCGGCGCCGAAACCCAGCCCCGTTGGATTTTCGGCGGCGAGCTTGCAGTTGTCGAGCAAGCCGCTGGCCAGGACGGTGCAGTTCGCTTGGGTCTGCGCCGCCACGTGCATGGGCTTCGCCGCCTCTGGATAGAGGGCGGCGAGTTGGGCTCGGGTGGGGGGAATGATTCTGGGCAGGCGCCTGGGCGGGCCCGCGGGCTGAGCCATGCTTGCCGTCTGGGCGCCCGCCCCGAGTAGGTCGGCCGGGTTCCAGTTGACCACCAAGGTGCAGCGCTTGCCGAGGTAGGCCTGCCGGTTGGTGTCGTCCAGCTGCACGCTGTAGAGGCCCGCTTCCTTGATCGCGGCGGCGCCGAAGCCCAGGCCCAGCGGCGCCTCCTCGGCGACCTTGCAGTCGCCGAACCGGCCGTTGTCCAGAACGATGCAGGCGACCTTGGTGCGGCCCCCGACCTGCGAGAGCCTGGCGGCATCTGGATATAGCGCGATGATCTGGTTGACCGCCGGCAGACTGATGTTGATCGACGGCGCGCCGGTGGGGATGGGGGGATCGAACCGGAACACGGCGAGGGACGGTGGCGGCGCGGTCGGCGGAGACGGGGGAACTGGCGGGGCGCCCGGGACCAGCGGGGTGTGGGCGAGGTTGAAAACGATTGGGATGGTCACGCGACGACCAACGATGTCGATCCCGCGCTTGTCCAGGGTGCTGACCTGGTAGCGCCGGGCGATCTTGGTGGCGGCGTCGCCGAAGCCGAAACCGTCCGGCGTCTCCGTCAGGACCAGGCATTCGCCCAGCGTGCCGTTGGCCTGGATCGCACAGTTGACCGTCGCTTCGCCCGTCTTCTCCATCCGTTGGGCTCGGTCCGGATAGAGGTCGAAGACGTCGGCGCCGGACGGCGGCTTGAGCCACATGGGAACCACCGGAGCAGCCTTTTGCGCCAGGGCGTTTTGCGTCGACAGCCCAAGCGCCGCCAGGACCATGGCGGCGGCGATCCGATAGCTCATCCCAACCCCTTTCGGCCGCACGTCGACCGCCCCGCTGCACCTTGGGTGAGGCGGGCGGCGTGGTCGAGCCCGTGCGCGTGACCGACGAATTTCGCTGCGCGCCGCCTAGGGTCCGGACTCAATTGAGCCAGTACGCACAGGTTGCGGCGAGCATGATGCTGGAGAGGTAGTTTCTGGCGAGCTTGTCGTAACGGGTTGCGATG
>FSXV01000095.1_pt1 | contig 22284 bp, 17 predicted proteins | sample 1638401 | NCBI WGS metagenome assembly FSXV01 (sample SAMEA3914788, study PRJEB12502) | metagenome | biome: forest; material: soil | place: Canada | collected 2011-07-03 | depth 0.1 m | reverse complement strand
TCCAAGCCGCGCGACGGGACCTTCAAGCACCTGTCGCTGGACGGCGAGCTGAAGAGCCGCGACGCCGAGGCCTGGTGCGGGGTGCTGGTGGTCAACCTCTCGACCGGCGACATCGTCGAGTGGATCAAGCTGGAGGGCCACATCACCGAGCTGTTCGACGTCACCGTGCTGCCCGGCGTGATCAACCCCATGTCGGTCGGCCCGGAAACCGCCGACATCCACGCCACCATCACCTTCGATCCCACCGTGCGACCCCTGGCCCACCCCACCGAGGCCCGCGCCGCCTGATCCCTGGCGCGAAGTCGAGACGCCCACGTCCAGCGCGGCGTGGGCGTCTCGACCCTATCTCCCACCAAGAGGCAGGGGCTTTGCCAGTGGGCGGTATTCAACCGGACCTTAAGTTTGCTGGTTTAGGGCTGGCGACGCCTTTGGAGCGCCGCCCCGGTGAAAGAAACCGTCGCCAAGGAGTACAGCCGCACCCGCGTGGAGATACCGCGCGGCGTCGCCCTGCTCGACGGCCATAGCCTGCGCGCGCGCAGCCAGATCGTCTGGGGCGAGCACTGTTCCGAGTGCGCCTATCCGCTCTGCTACGCCAGCTGCGCCTTCTACGACCCCCGCCCCGACCTGCATTGTCGCCGCTTCGTCGCCGGCATCGAGGCCGCCGGCGCGGGGCTCACGCGCATCCGCTTCCGCAAGTGGGGCAAGCTGGAGGGGCGTGGCCCGGCGCCGCTGCACAGCCATGCCGAGGCGGCCCGGCGCGAACGGCGCGACGCCACGGCCTCGGCCCTGATGGCCGCCGCCCTGCCGTTCGCGCTCAGCCGCAACGCCGCCTGGCGCTGGAACAGCCGCAAGGGCCACGCGGGCCAGCAGTCTTCGCGCTTCGAGTTGGACGCCTTCGTGGTCGAGGGCTGGTCGCTGGACGGACGCGAGCGCGGCTTCACCCTGACCTTCCTGCAGGACGCCCCCGAGCCGGCGACTTTCCAGGCCCACTTCCGCCTGGCCGCCGAGATGCGGCGGCTGGTCGTGCCGGTGCGCGAGATCGCCGCCGCCATCCGCCTGGACCAGCCCTACTTGGTGCAGATCGAGCCGGTGGGCGAGGCCGAGGGCGTGGACGTGGTGTTCGGCCTGACCGACTTCGTCGCCTTCACCGCGGCGACGAGCCCGGCCGAGCCTTCCGCCGCGCCGCCCCAACCGCTGGAGCAGCAGCCCCTGGCCAAGGTGCTGGTGTGGGACCTGGACGAGACCCTGTGGACCGGCGTCCTGGCCGAGGACGGACCGGACGGGGTGACGCCGCGGCCCGAGGCGGTGGCGGCGATCAAGGCGCTGGATGCGCGGGGCGTGCTGCAATCCATCGCCAGCAAGAACGATGCGGCCGAGGGGCTGGAGGCGCTGCGTCGCCACGGCCTTGCCGACTATTTCCTGCACCCGGAGATCAACTGGGGCCCCAAGAGCCAATCCATCGCGCGCATCGCCCAGCGGCTGGACCTCGGGCTCGACAGCTTCGTCTTCATCGACGACCAGCCGTTCGAACGCGCCGAGGTCGCCGCCGGCCAGCCCCAGGTGCGCACCCTGGCCCATACCGAGGTCGCGAACCTGCTGGATCATCCCTGGTTCGACCATCCGGCCACCGCCGAGGCCGCCAAGCGCCGTAGCCTGTACCGGGCCGAGGCCGAGCGCAGCGTGGCGATGGAGATCCAGGGCGGCGACTATCTGGGCTTCCTGCGCGCCTCGAACCTGGTGCTGGACGCACGGCCGCTGAACCGCGCCGACGTGGTTCGCGTGCACGAGCTGTCGCAACGCACCAACCAACTCAACTTCACCGGGGCCAAGTTCGCCCTGGCCGAGGTCGAGCGCATGGCCGAGCCTGAACCGGGCCGCGTGCGGCTGACGCTGCGCTGCGCCGACGGCTATGGCGACTACGGCCTGATCGGTTTCGCCGACCTCGATCTCCACTCGGGAGCGCTTGCGGCCTTCTTCATGAGCTGCCGGGTGCAGCGCAAGCGGGTGGAGCAGGCGGCGTTCGCCCATCTGGCCGCCCTGCTGCGGGCCGCGGGGCGCGAGCGGTTCCAGGTGCGGTTCCTGGCCACCGAGCGCAACGGCGCCGCGGTGCGGCTGCTGGAGGACCTGGGCTTCGTGCGGGGCGCAGAGGGCTGGAGCCGCAGCCTGGAGCAGGACTTCGCCGACAGCGACGTGGTGCGCCTGACGCACCCTGCGTCGGAAGCGGCCTGAGGGGGTGGTCATGGGCATCTTCCGGCGCGCCAACAACTTCGTCACCCGCAAGCTGCCGCTGAAGTCGGTGCGCTCGCGGCTGGAGCGGCCCCTGGCCAACATCACCTTCGACGACTTCCCCAAGAGCGCCTGGACCGTGGCCGGGCCGATCCTGGAGCGGTTCGGGGCCAAGGCGACCTACTACGCCTCGGGCCGGTTCTGCGGCGCCCGTGAGGACGGCATCGACTATTTCGACGCCGAGGACCTGCGCGCGGCCCATCGCGCCGGCCACGAGATCGGCGCCCACAGCTTCGCCCACCAGATGACGCCGCTGGTGTCTTCCGCTGAGTTGGCGGCGGACGAAACGCGCAACGCCGCGGCCCTGTGCGAGATTCTGGGCGGGGTTGGGGGCGGGGGCGCGACGCGGCCGTCGAGCTACGCCTATCCCTATGGCGAGGTGTCGCCGCGCACCAAGGCCCTGATGGGCAAGCTGTTCGCCAACGCCCGCGGCATCCGTCCGGGGGTCAATGCCGGGCGCATCGACCTGGCTCAGCTCTTGGCCGTGCCGATCGAGCATCGCCGCTGGCGGCCCGACGAGATCGCGGCGGCGGTGGCGGAGGCCAAGGCCAACAACGGCTGGCTGATCCTGTTCACCCACGATGTCTGCGACCATCCCTCGCCCTTCGGCTGCACGCCGCAGATGCTGAGCGAGGTGCTGGAGATGCTGGCCGCGGCTGCGATCCCGGTGACGCCGGTGAAGCACGCCATGGCCGAGGCGGTGTTCGGCGCGCGGGCGGACTGAGATTTGAGCGCCTTTCCCGACAATCTCGTCGCCCTGCCCAGGCGGCCGGCCACGCGCGCGACCCCGCTGATGGGCGAGACGCGCGAGGACAGGATCGTCTTCCTGCTGTCGGTGGCGCTGATCCTGGTGTTCAGCGAAGTGTGGATGAAGCCGTTGAACGGCAACGCCACCGAGCCGGCGGATTCGGGCCTGATCCGCGCCCTGTACTATCCGGGCTATGTCTTCGGCCTGGCCTTGATCGCCCGCTCGCCGTGGGCGGCCGTCCGCGCCGCGGTGCGTTCGCCGCTGCTGTGGGCGCTGGTGGCCTACGCCTTCGTCTCCGACGTCTGGTCCATCGACGGGTCGGCGACCCTGCGCCGGGCGGTGGCCCTGGCCCTGACCTCGGCGGCGGCCCTGTCGGTGGCGGGGCGGCAAAGCTGGGCCGGGCTGACGCGGATCCTGGCCACGGCCTTCACCCTCATCGGCCTGGGCTCGTTTATGGCCGGGCTGCTGCTGCCGAGCTATGGCCGCATGGCCACCCTGTTCCCCGGGGCCTGGAGCGGGCTGTTCATCGAGAAGAACGGCCTGGGCGCCATCGAGGCCCAAGGCGCGCTGTTCTGCGCCGCCGCCTTCTTCGTCGATCCCGCGCGCCGGCGGCTGTGGGCGGCGGCGACGGGGTTGGCGGTGCTGCTGGTGCTACTCTCCACCTCCAAGACCTCGCTGGTGGCCATGACCCTGGGTTTTGGTGGGCTGGGCTTTGCGGTGCTGGTGCGGCGCGGGCCGATCCAGGCGGTGCTGGCGACCTTCTTCGGCGTGGTGAGCGCCGGGGCGATGGCGGCGGCGGTGTGGCTCGCGCCCGACCAACTGCTGGGCCTGCTCGGCAAGGACGCCACCCTGACCGGCCGCACCCTGATCTGGGCGGCGGTGAAGCGGCAGATCGACAGTCGGCCCATGACCGGCTTCGGCTATGGCGCGGTGTGGAGCGACCAGTCGGGCTGGGGCCCGGCCTACTGGGTGGCCAAGCAGGCGGGTTTCCGCCCGGCCTACGCCCACGACGGCTGGCTGGACATCTGGCTGGGGCTGGGGATCTGGGCGGTGTGGCTGTGGGCGGCCTATGCGGCCGTGACCTGGATCATGACCGTCTGGGCCACCTATCGCCAGCGCGACGCCTACCTCGCCCTGGGGTTCATGCTGGTCTACACCCTGACCACCCTGACCGAGAGCGTGGCCCTGGCCTACAACAACATCGGCTGGGTGCTGTTCGTGGTGGTGGCGGTCAAGCTGACCCTGCCGGATCGGCCGGCCGCGCGGGCTTAGAAGCCGAAAGCTGGTGCGTCCTTCGAGACGCCCCTTGCGGGGCTCCTCAGGATGACGGCGGTAGGTGTTTCCCAACCTTCGTCATGCTGAGGAGCGGCGCAGCCGCGTCTCGAAGCACGCAGGTCGTTAGCGCGGCGCCAGGCGGATCGCGCCATCCAGGCGGATGGCGGCGGCGTTCAGATAGACATTGCCGATGATGTCCAGCGCGGTGCGGGCGTAGTCGGCCGCGGTGCCGAGGCGCTTGGGGAAGGGGATGTTGGCGGCCAGGCTGTCCTGCACCGCCTGGCTCATGCCGGCCACCATCGGGGTGGCGAACACGCCGGGCAGGATGGTGTTGACGCGCACGCCGTCGTTCATCAGGTCGCGCGCGATCGGCAGGGCCATGGCCAGCACGCCGCCCTTGGAGGCCGAATAGGCCGCCTGGCCGATCTGGCCGTCCTCGGCCGCGACCGAGGCGGTGTTGATGATCACGCCGCGCTCGCCGTCTTCCAGCGGCTCCAAGGTCACCATGCCGGCGGCCGAGGCGGTGATGCAGCGGAAGCTGCCGAACAGGTTGATGCGGATGGTCCGCTCGAACACCTCCTGCGGGAAGGTGGTGATCTCGCCGGTGTCCTTCTTGCGGCCGACGGTCTTGGCCCCGGTGGCGATGCCGGCGCAGTTGACCAGGATCCGCTCCTGGCCGTGGGCCGCGCGGGCGGCCTTGAAGCCGGCCTCGACCTCGGCGTCGGAGGTGACGTCGACCTTGCAGAACACGCCGCCGATCTCTTTCGCGATCTGCTCGCCGCGCTCGGCGTTCATGTCGAACAGGGCGACCTTGACGCCCTGGGCCGCCAGGGCGCGGGCGGTGCCTTCGCCGAGGCCGGACGCGCCGCCCGTGACCACGGCGGCGATGGAGGAGTCGAGCTTCATGGGCTTGTCCCTTTGTCTCTGAGCCTTGTGCAGGCCCGGTCCAATATCCGCTCATCCCCGCGAAGGCGGGGATCCACATTCATTCTGAGCCGTCAGCGGGCTTGAGCTGGATCCCCGCCTTCGCGGGGATGAGCGGGGAAGAAACTACGCGAACTCCACCAGCACTTCGTCGGCGGCGACGCTGTCGCCGGCCTTGACGCCGACCGACTTCACCACGCCGTCGCGCTCGGCCTTAATGATGTTCTGCATCTTCATGGCCTCGATCACGGCCACCGCCTCGCCGGCCTTGACCTCGCGGCCGACCGTGGCGTCCAGGCTCACCACCAGCCCCGGCATGGGGGAGACGATCAGCTTGGAGGTGTCGGCGGCCTGCTTCTTGGGCAGGCGTTCGTGCAGTTCGGCCGACAGCGGGGTCAGCACCAGCACGACGGCCTTGGCGGCGCGGTGGCGGATGACGAAGCCCTCTGCGGCGGCGCGCGTCTCCAGGCTGAAGGCGCGGCCGTCGAGCACGCCGCGGAACAGCTTCTTGCCCGGCCGCCAGTCGACGCCCTCCAGACCCAGCTTGCGGCCTTCGCGGACCAGCTCGATGTCCAGCGCCTGGCCTTCGCCCGACAGCTTCACTGGGCGCTGGTGTTCGCCGATCACCACCACGAATTCGCTGCGCATGGGGCCGGCGAACAGCTTGCCCTCGCCGATACGGCCTCGCTTCACCTGCAGGCGGTGCATCCAGCAGGCGGCTGCGGTCATCGCGTCGAGCTGGGCGGCGTCGGCCTCAAGCCCGGGGAAGCCTTCGGGGAACTCGTCCTTGATGTAGTTGGTGGAGATGGCGCCCGAGCGGAACCGGGCCTGGTCCATCACCGCCGAGAGGAACGGCGCATTGTGGCCGACGCCCTCGATCTCCAGGTCCTCCAGCGCCCGCGCCATGCCGTCCACCGCCTCCAGGCGGGTGGGGGCGTGAGTGCAGAGCTTGGCGATCATCGGGTCGTAGAACATCGAGATCTCGTCGCCCTCGCGCACGCCGCTGTCGTTGCGGACCTCGTAGCCGCCGTGCGCGCCCTCGCTCGGCGGCTGGTAGCGCACCAGGCGGCCGATGGAGGGCAGGAAGTTGCGATAGGGGTCTTCGGCGTACAGGCGGCTCTCGATGGCCCAGCCCTTGATCGCCAGGTCGGCCTGGCCAAACGTCAGCGGCTGGCCGGCGGCGACGCGGATCATCTGCTCCACCAGGTCGAGCCCGGTGATCATCTCGGTGACCGGGTGCTCCACCTGCAGGCGGGTGTTCATCTCCAGGAAGTAGAACGACTTGTCCTGCCCGGCGACGAACTCCACCGTGCCGGCGCTGTCGTAGTTCACGGCCTGGGCCAGGGCCACGGCCTGGGCGCCCATGGCGGCGCGGGTGGCTTCGTCGAGCAGCGGCGAGGGCGCTTCCTCGATGACCTTCTGGTTGCGGCGCTGGATCGAGCATTCGCGCTCGAACAGGTGCACCACGTGGCCGTGCTTGTCGCCCAGCACCTGGATCTCGATATGGCGCGGCGAGGTGATGAACTTCTCGATGAAGATGCGGTCGTCGCCAAAGGCGCCCTTGGCCTCGGCGCGCACGGCCGGGAAGCCTTCCTCGACGTCGGCCTTGTTCCAGGCCACGCGGATGCCCTTGCCGCCGCCGCCGGCCGAGGCCTTGATCATCACCGGATAACCGATCTCTTCGGCGATGCGGATGGCGTGGGCGGTGTCGTCGATCTCGCCGATGTGGCCCGGCACGGTGGTGACGCCGGCCTTGGCGGCGAACTTCTTGGACTCGATCTTGTCGCCCATGGCCGCGATGGCGTGCGGGTTGGGACCGATGAAGACGATGCCGGCGTCAGCGCAGGCCTGAGCGAACTCGGCCTTTTCCGACAGGAAGCCGAAGCCCGGGTGCACGGCCTGCGCGCCGGTGTCCTTGCAAGCCTGGATGATCTTGTCGGCGAGCAGGTAGGACTGGGCGGCCGGGGGCGGGCCCAGGAACACCGTCTCGTCGGCCATCTCCACGGCCAGGCTGTCGGCGTCGGCCTCGGAATAGACCACCACCGTCTTGATGCCCATCCGGCGGCAGGTCTTGATGATGCGGACCGCGATCTCGCCGCGGTTGGCGATGAGGATTTTGCTGAACATGGCTGCGCGCCTTAAAGCGGGATGTTGTCGTGCTTCTTCGCCGGATTGGAGAGCTGCTTGGTCTTCAAACTCTTCAGGGCGCGCACGATCCGGCGGCGGGTGCCGTGGGGCATGATCACATCGTCGATGTAGCCGAGCTGGGCGGCGACGAAGGGGTTGGCGAAGCGCTGCTTGTACTCGGCCTCGCGCTCGGCCAGGGCCTCCGGGTTCTTGGCCTCGGCGCGGAAGATGATTTCCACCGCCCCCTTGGCCCCCATCACCGCGATCTCGGCGGTGGGCCAGGCGTAGTTGAAGTCGCCGCGCAGGTGCTTGGAGCTCATCACGTCATAGGCGCCGCCATAGGCCTTGCGGGTGATGACGGTGATCTTCGGCACGGTGGCTTCGGCATAGGCGAACAGCAGCTTGGCGCCATGCTTGATCAGGCCGCCGTACTCCTGCTTGGTGCCCGGCATGAAGCCCGGCACGTCGACGAAGGTGACGATCGGGATTTCGAAGGCGTCGCAGAAACGCACGAAGCGCGCCGCCTTGCGCGAGCTGTCGATGTCGAGCACCCCGGCCAGCGACAGCGGCTGGTTGGCGACGAAGCCGACGGTGGCGCCGTCCATGCGGCCGAAGCCGATGACGATGTTCTTGGCGTAGTCGGGCGAGATCTCGAAGAAGTCGCCCTCGTCCACGACCTTCAGGATCAACTCTTTCATGTCGTAGGGCTTGTTGGGGTTGGCCGGGACCAGGCTGTCGAGCGACATCTCGTCCCGCGAGGCGTCGTCGTAGCTCTCGCGGTGCGGCGGCTTCTCGCGGTTGGACAGCGGCAGGAAGTCGACCAGACGGCGCACCTGGGTCAGGGCCTCCAGGTCGTTCTCGAAGGCGCCGTCGGCCACGCCCGACTTGGTGGCGTGCACCCGCGCGCCCCCAAGCTCCTCGGCGGTGACCACCTCGTTGGTGACGGTCTTCACCACGTCGGGGCCGGTGACGAACATGTAGCTCGTGTCCTTCACCATGAAGATGAAGTCGGTCATGGCCGGGCTGTAGACGTCGCCGCCGGCGCAGGGGCCCATGATCACGCTGATCTGCGGCACCACGCCGGACATCATCACGTTCTGCAGGAAGATGTCGGCATAGCCGGCCAGGCTCTCCACGCCTTCCTGGATGCGCGCGCCGCCCGCGTCGTACAGGCCGATCACCGGGGCGCCGACCTTCTGGGCCTGGCCCATCAGCTTGACGATCTTCTCGGCATGGGCGCCCGACAGCGAGCCGCCGAACACGGTGAAGTCCTTGGAGAAGACAAACACCACCCGGCCGTTGACCGTGCCCCAGCCGGTGACGACGCCGTCGCCGGGGATGCGGTTCTTGTCCATGCCGAATTCGGTGGCCCGGTGCTCGACGAACATGTCGAACTCTTCGAACGAGCCCTCGTCGAGCAGCAGGTCGATGCGCTCGCGCGCGGTCAGCTTGCCCTTGGCGTGCTGCGAGGCGATGCGCTTGGCGCCGCCCCCCTGGCGCGCCTGCTCGCGGCGGCGTTCGAGTTCTTCCAGGATGTGCTGCATGGGGCTAGCCTTACGCTCACGGACCGGCGTGGACGACCTAACTCGGAACGAACGAACGTACTTCGCAAAACGTGCCAAGTTGCGTAAGGCTATGCACTGCTAATTTCCGGATTGCGAAGCTGCGATGGTCGAAAAGCTGTTCATCGGCGCGCGCTTGCGCCGGCTGCGCGAGGCGCGGAGCTGGACGCTGGAGGCCTGCGCCGCGCGGCTCGGCCTGTCGCCCAGCTACCTGTCGCAGATCGAGACCAACCAGCGGCCGGTCACCGCCCGGGTGCTGATCGCCCTGACCCAGGTGTTCCAGGTCGACGCCGGGGTGTTCGACATCGGCGACGAGGGGCGGTTGGCGGCCGACCTGCGCGAGGCGACGGTGGACGCGACGGCCTATGGCGATCCGCCCAGCGCTGCCGAGATCAAGCAGGCCGCCAGCGCCACCCCGGCCTTGGCGCGTCAGTTCCTGGCCCTGCACCGCGCCTTCCGCCGGTTGGACGAGCGGTTCAAGGCCATGGACGAGACCGTCTCGCTGGACGAGACCGCCGCCGCCAGCGCCAGCCTGCCCTACGAGGAGGTGCGCGACTTCTTCCACTACAAGGACAACTACTTCGACGCGCTGGACACCGCCGCCGAGGCCCTGGCCTCGCACATCCTGATCGGCAAGGCCCAGACGCCCGAGATCGCCCTGATCCAGGCGCTTTTGGCCCTGCACGCGGTGACGGTGGTGCGCCAGCCCAGCGGCGAAGGGGTGTTGCGCCGCTATGATCCCGACGCGCGAAGGCTCTATGTCGACGGGGCCCAGCCGACCCCCACCCGCACCTTCCAGCTGGCCTACCAACTGGCGCTGTTCGAGTTCCGCGACCTGATCGAGGCCGAGCTGGAGCGGGCGCGCTTCCGCACCCCGGCGGCGCGGGACGTATGCCGGGTGGGGCTTTGCAACTACGCGGCCGGCGCCCTGCTCTTGCCCTATCGCGCCTTCCTCAACGCGGCGGCGGAGCTGCGCCACGACGTGGAGCGGCTGCAGACCCGCTTCGGCTCCAGCTTCGAGCAGGTATGCCACCGCCTGAGCACCCTGCAGCGGGCGGGGATGCGCGGCCTGCCGTTCTACTTCGTGCGCATCGACATGGCCGGGAACATCACCAAGCGCCACAGCGCCACCCGGCTGCAGTTCGCCCGTTTCGGCGGCGGCTGTCCGCTGTGGAACGTGCATGAGGCGTTCGGACGGCCGGGCGACATCCTGAGCCAGGTGGCCGAGACCCCCGACGGCGTGCGCTATCTCTGCATCGCCCGCAGCGAGGTGAAGCGCTCGGGCGACTACCTGGCGCCGGACCGCCGCTATGCGCTCGGCCTGGGCTGCGAGATCCAGCACGCGCCGCAGGTGATCTATTCCGCCGGCCTCGACCTGGAAGGTCCCGCGTCCAAGATCGGCGTCAGCTGCCGCATCTGCGAGCGCACCGACTGTCCCCAGCGCGCCTTCCCGCCGCTCGACCGCGCCCTGCGCGTGCCGGTCAACGACCGCAAGACCGTGCCCTACGACCTGGTGGAGCTGGGCGGCTGAGGCGTTAGGCGCCCAACCCCTTCACCACCTTCAGGAACGCGGCGTGGGCCTCGCGCTTGTGGGCGTTGAGGGCGTGGACCAGGGCCTCGTAGTCGTCGCAGCCGCCGGCGCGGGCCAAAAGGGCGCGAAAGCGCTTGGGCTCGGTGGCGGGGTCGACGCCGTCGGGCAGGGCCAGCTTGAGCAGTTGCAGCAGGTTCTGCTCCAGGTTCCAGGCCGCCCACAGCGCGTCCATGGTCGCGGCGTCGGCCAGGCCGGCGTCGCGCATGAGGGTCAGGGCCGGGCCGGTGCTGGTCGATAGCGGGCCGCCGTTCGAGGCGTGGACGAGCTGCAGCGCCTGGGCGGCGAACTCGATGTCCACCAACCCGCCGGGGCAGAGCTTGAGGTCCCAGTCGCCCCAGGGCGGCCGCTCGCGCGCCATCAGCTTGCGCATGTCCAGCACATCGCGGCTGACCTTGGCGGGCCGGCGCGGCTGGCGCAGGGCCTGGAGGATGGCGGCGGTGATCTCGGCGGCGAAGGTGGGCGAGCTCGACCAGGCCACCCGGGCGCGGGTCAGGGCCAGGGCTTCCCAGGTCTCGGCCTCCTCGGCGTAGTAGCGGTTGAAGGCGTTGAGGCTGACCGCCACCGGCCCGGCGGCGCCGGAGGGGCGCAGCTGCAGGTCCACCTCGTACAGCCCGCCGGCGGCGGTCGGGGCCGACAGGGCGGTGGTCAGGCGTTGGCTGAAGCGGGCGTAGAAGGTCTCGCCGCTCCAGCCTTTCAGCGCCGACATCGCCGCCGGGTCGTCGGCGCGATAGACGGTGAGCAGGTCGAGATCCGAGCGCGCGGTCATCTCGCGCGAGCCGGCGCGGCCCAGCGCCACCACCGCCACCTCGCCGGGGAAGTCGCCGCCCAGCCGTACGGTCTCGGCCAGGGCCGCGGGGGCCAGGGCGCCGATGCAGGCCTCGGCCAGGGCCGCAAAGCTGTGACCGGCCTCCCAGGCGTCGGCCGCCCCGGAGATCACCTGCACGCCGATGCGGAAGGCCTGGTCCTGGTGGGCTCTACGGGCCGCGTCCATGGCGGTCTCGAAGCTCGGCGCGCGGCCGACCGCCGCCGCCAGGGCCTCGCCCGCCTCGGCCGGGTCCAAGGGCGCGAAGAAGCGGGCGTCCAGCATGGCGTCGAGCGCGCCGGGCTGACGCGCCAGGGCCTGGGCCAGTTGCGGCGCGAAGGCCAGCACCCGCACCACCAGCTCGAACAGTTCGGGTTTGGCCAGGAACAGCGACTGCACCTGCACGCTGGAGCCGAGCGCGGGGAAGAAGTCGGCGAAGCGGTTGAAGGCGTTGTTGGGGGCGCCGCAGGCGTGGGCGGCCTCCAGCAGGCGCGGGGCCAGGCGGGTGAACAGCTCGCGCGCCCGCTCGCTGCGGGTGGCGGGGATGCGGCCGTGGTGCCAGGCGCGGATGGTGGCGGCGACCTGGGGCGGGTTGTCGAAGCCCATGCGCGCCAGCGTGCGCAGGGTCTCCGGATCGTCGTCCACCCCGGTGAAGACCAGGCTGCCAAAGGCGGTGGACAGGTCTTCGTCCTCGGCGAACAGGGCGGCGTAGCGGGCGTTGACCCGGCCCAGCACCTCGCTCACCGCGCGGTCGAACCGCTTCAGCTCGCCCATGCCCGACAGAGCGGCGACGGGGCTGCGGGCGGCGGCGGCCTCGGGCAGGGTGTGGGTCTGCTCGTCCTCGATCATCTGCACCCGATGCTCCCAGCCGCGCAGGCGCCCATAGGCGTCGGTGAGGTCGGCGGCGGCGTCGGGGGCGACGTGGCCGGCGGTGGAGAGCGCTGCGAGAGCGTCCAGTGTGCGGGGCGAGCGCAGGCTGCGGTCGCGGCCGCCCAGGATCAGTTGTTGGGTCTGGACGAAGAACTCGATCTCGCGGATGCCGCCGGCGCCGAGCTTGAGATTATGGCCCGGCGCCACCAGCCGCTCGTCGACCTTGTGCACGTGGATCTGGCGCTTGATGGCGCCGATGTCGGCGATGGCGGCGTAGTCCAGGCTGCGGCGCCAGACGAACGGGCGCAGGTCGTTGAGGAACGCCTGGCCGCGGTCCAGGTCGCCGGCGCAGGGCCGGGCCTTGATCATCGCCGCCCGCTCCCAGTTCTGGCCGGCGGTCTCGTAATAGGTCAGGGCCGCCTCCACCGGCACGGCCACCGGGGTGGAGGACGGATCGGGGCGCAGGCGCAGGTCGACCCGGAACACATAGCCGTCGCCGGTGCGCTCCTGCAGCAGGTTGGCCATGGCGCGGGTGAGGCGCTCGGCCAGGGCGCGCGGCTCCACGCCCTCGGCCACCGGCAACAGGTCCGGCTCGTAGAACACGCTGACGTCGATGTCGGAGGAGTAGTTCAGCTCGAAGGCGCCGTGCTTGCCCAGCGCCAGGCAGAACAGGCCCGGCAGCGGGCCGTGTTCCGGTTCGCTGGGCAGCAGCTTGCCGCGGGCGCGCTCCTGGGCCGCCAGTGTCGCGAGCGCCGCCTGCACCGCCGCGTCGGCGAAACGGGCCAGGGCGCCGGTGACCTGGTCCAGGTCCCAGACCCCGCCCAGATCGCTGAGCGCGGTCAGCAGGTGCAGCTCGGCCTTCAGCCGCCGCAACTCGCGCCCAGCTTCTTCGAGGTCCGCAGCCGAGGCCACGGCCAGGGTGCGGGCCAGCAGGTCCTCCAGCCGCGCGTCCGGCTCGGCCCGCAGCAGGGCCTCCAGTCGCGCCGGCGCCGTCACCGCCAGCCGGGCGAGATAGGGCGAGGCGGCGAACACCGGCGCCAGCGCCGGCCACGCGGTGTCGATGAGCTCGGACGGACCCAGCCGTTCGCGCGCCCGTTCGGCGGCGGCCGCATTGATGACGGGGCCGCAGGGGCGCAGCCGCGACGCCAGCACGCTCAGAAGCCCGCGCCGATCCGCTTCAGGCGCTGGTCCAGGCCGCGCAGCTGCTTGTCGATCTCGGCCATGGTGCGGTTCAGCGCGCCCTGGTCGTCGCGCCAGACCTGCAGGGTGCGGATCCAAACCCGGGTCATGCCGGCCACGCGCAGGGCGCCGCGCGGGCCGCCGGTGTCGATCCCGGCGCTTTCCAGCAGGGCCTTGGCCGTGACCGGCAAGTGCGGGGCGATGGCCAGAGGGCCGCGGGCGCGGGCGATGGCGATCAGGGCGTCGCGGTGCGGGGCCATGGCCTCGAGCCGCGCCATCACCGCTTCGAACAGGCGGTCGTGGGTCTCGCCCCCATCATCGGCCTCGGCCGAGGCCAGGGCTGCGGCGTCGAAGCGGCGCGACAGCCGCTGCAGCAGCGCGTCCTTGCCCGGCGCGCGGGCGTAGAGTTCGGCGAAGGACACGCCCGAGGCCAGGGCGATGTCGCGCAGGCTGATCTCGCCCCAGGGGCGGTCGGCGGCCAGGCTCAGGGCGCAGTCGACGGCCTGGTCCAGCAGGTCGGGCTTGGCGACCTTGGCGGACGCGGTCTTGCGGGGGGCGGGCATGGGCTGGACTCCGACTGGCGCGCCAAATTGGGCGAAGCGCGCGCCAGCCTCAAGCCACAGAGGGTCTCAAGCTCGGGAAATAGCTCGGAAGGCGGCTTACGCCTGGCCCTTGGTCTCGAACATGCAGGCGGCCATGGCGTCGTCCGGGCTGCGGGCGCCGCGGACCATGAAGTCGAAGGCCGGATAGAAGCGGTCGGCCGCTTCCACGGCCGCGTCGATCATCGAGGCGGCCTGGGCCAGGGTCGGGCGCTCGCCGCTGGGCATGGACATGGAGTGGCGGAACACCACCTCGCCGTCCTCGGCCCAGCATTCGAAGTGGCCCATCCAGACGCGTTGGTTGATCAGGCTCAGCAGTTCATACATGGCCGGGCGGCGCGCCTTGGGCGCCTTCATGTCGATGGACAGGCACAGTTGCAGGCAGTCGGCTTCCGGCCGCCAGGCGAACCACAGCTCATAATCCTTCCAGTCGCCGGTCAGGGCGAAGGCGAGGTCGCCGTCTTCGGTACGGTCGAAGTCGAGGTTTTCGGCGTCGAGCACGCGTTCGACGACATCCAGCGGATCGAAGCCGGCGTCGACGTCTTCATTATGAGGCGTGTCCATTGGCCTGATCCTCACAAGACGGTCCAGCGCGAGGCGCGCGGGAAGGAATCATCTCGTGCTTCGCCCGAGTCTAACGGCAGAAGCACGCCGGGCTCAACCTTGGTCACGCCTGAGGCGAACCTGTGCCGGAACCGGATTTCAATGTAGCAAGCTCGGCGCGCAGCTCGGCGATCTCGGCCGAGAGGGCCGCGCGCATGGCGTCGAACTCGTCGCGGCGCACCAGATCCAGCTCGGCGGCCATGCGGTCGCCCTGGGCGCGGAAGGCCGAGCGCGCCTCCTCGCCGGCGGCCTGGGCAAGGCTCATGGCGCCTTCCATGACCTTGGCGGCTTCGTCGAAGAAGGGATTGCGGGTCTGCATGGGGCGACAGGTCCGGGGCGACGTAAAGAGACGAACTCTCTATATGGGGGTTCCGAACCGATTGCGACCGCAGCCGCAAAGGCGTGCTGCGACAGATCCGTGAGCGCATGACCTCCAACACTTCGCTTTCCGACCAACGCCTGCCCGACGCCCGCCCCGACAACTGGGTCGACCGCTGGGCCCCCGCGGGGCTCAGGCCCTGGCTCAAGCTCGGGCGGTTCGACCGGCCGGCGGGCATCTGGCTGCTGATGCTGCCGGGCTGGCAGGGCGTGGCCCTGGCCGACGCCATCCTGGGCAAGCTGCCCGACCCGCGCCTGCTGGCCCTGATCGCGCTGGGCGCCACGGCCATGCGCGCGGCGGGCTGCGCCTTCAACGACATCGTCGACCGCAAGATGGACGCCAAGGTCGCCCGCACCGCCGGCCGGCCGGTGGCTTCGGGCCGCATCAGCGTGCCTCAGGCCTGGGCCTTCGTGGTCGGGCTGAGCCTGATCGGGCTGTGCGCCTTGCTGTGCATGAACCTGACCGCGATCCTGCTGGGCGTGGGCTCGCTGGCTTTGGTGGCGGCCTATCCGTTCATGAAGCGGATCACCTGGTGGCCGCAGGCGTGGCTGGGCCTGACCTTCAACTGGGGCGCCCTGCTTGGCTATGCGGCGGTGCGCGGGACGCTGGATTGGCCGGCGGGCGTGCTCTACGCCAGCGGCATCTTCTGGACCCTCGGCTACGACACCATCTACGCGGTGCAGGACATCGAGGACGACGCCCTGGCCGGGGTGAAGTCCAGCGCCCGCCGGCTCGGCGCCGATGTGCGCAAGGGCGTGACCGTCTTCTACAGCCTGACCATTCTGCTGCTGGGCGGCCTGACCAAGGTCGCGCCCCAGGGCTGGCCGCTGCTGGCCGCCGCCGCGCTGCACCTGATCTGGCAGGCTTCGCAGGTGAAGCGCGACGATCCCCAGGGCGCGCTCAGGCTGTTCAAGTCCAACCGCGACGTGGGCCTGATGGTGTTCGCCGCCCTGGCCATCGCCGGCTGGCGGCGGATGCATCCGTGACTTGGTATCCGTGACTTGGCATCGGTGATCGGGCGCCCGTGATCGCAGACCGTCGCGCCTTCATCCTGGAGCACACCCGGCTCCAGCGGCCGCCCCATTGCCCGGAGATCGTGCTGCACCTGGCCGACGAGGTGACGCCGCTGTGGCGCATGACCGAGGAGGCGCTGGGCGAACTGGGCGTGCCGCCGCCGTTCTGGGCCTTCGCCTGGGCTGGCGGCCAGGCCCTGGCGCGCTACTTGCTGGATCATCCGGAAGAGGTTGAGGGCCGCACGGTGGTCGACTTCGCCACCGGTTCGGGCCTGGTGGCGATCGCGGCCATGCAGGCGGGCGCGGCCTCGGTGCTGGCCAGCGACATCGACGGTTTCTGCACCGACGCCGTGGCGCTGAACGCCGCCGCCAACGCGGTCGAGGTAGCCTTCACCGACCGCGACCTGCTCGACGCCCCGCCGCCCAAGGCCGACCTGATCCTGGCCGGCGACATCTGCTACGAGCAGCCCCTGGCCGCGCGAGTACAGGCTTGGCTGCGCGACGCCCACGCCGCCGGCGCGCGGGTGCTGATCGGCGATCCCGGCCGCAGCTACTTCCCCCGCACCGGCCTGACCCAGCTGGCCGAATACCGCGTGCCCACCAGTCGCGAGCTGGAGGACCAGGAGATCAAGCGCACCGGGGTGTGGACGTTCGCAGCCTGAGTCTGGCGGCTTGAGTCGACTTGACTCCGGCGGGACGCGATGAGAACATTTTGGGAACAAAAGCGGAGGTGGCGATGCGCTCGGATGGCAAGATCGACTACCTGGAATTCCCATCCGCCGACCTGGGCGCGACCCAGGCCTTCTACCGCGAGGCGTTCGGCTGGACGTTCGTCGACTACGGCCCGACCTACGCCGCCTTCGCCGAGGGCGTGGACGGCGGGTTCCAGGCCGACGCCGCCGAACAGGTCAAGGGGCCGCTGGTGGTGCTCTATGCCGACGATCTGGAGGCGACGCTGGCCAAGGTGCGCGCCAGCGGCGGCGAGATCGTCCGGCCGATCTTCGCCTTCCCCGGCGGCCGCCGCTTCCACTTCCGCGACCCCTCCGGCAACGAACTGGCGGTCTATTCGGCGGATTGAGGAGCGACGGGGCCTCGCCGCCCTATCGTGTCTGGAACAGCGGCCGGAACGGGCGGGGCGACCAGTCGAAGTCGCGTCGGGCCGGGGCGGGGTCGAAGGCCAGGTCCTCACCCATGCGCGAGCCCATGGCGGCGGTAGCGCCGGGCAGGTGCGAGCCCATCAGCGACAGCCCCAGCCGCCACAGCGGCGGCGGCACCGCGATGATGCGCGGCGAGCGGCCCAGGCCCTCGAACACGCGCTCGGCCATCACCCGGTAGGTCAGGGTCTCGCCGCCGGGCAGGTCATAGGTGCGGTTGAAGGTCTGCTCGCGCTCCAGCACCGCCAGCGCCGCCTGGGACAGGTCGGCGGCGTGGACCGGCTGGCGCAGGCCGCCGCCGAAACCCGACAGCGGCAGCACCTTGAAGCGTCGGATCAGGGCGGCCAGGCGCGAGACGTTGGCGTCCTCGCCCTCGCTGTAGATCAGGGTCGGGCGCAGCACGGTCCAGGTGATGCCGTGCGTCTGACAGAACTCGGCGGTGCGCTCCTCGCCCTCGGCCAGGCGGGCGGCGACCGCGCGCTCCTCGGCGACCGGCGAATTGGCCTTGATCACGCGGCTGGTGGAGGAAAAGGCGACGATGCGCTTCACCCCGGCCGCGGCCAGGGCGGGCAGGGCGGCGGGCAGCAGCCAGATCGGCGACAGGCTGAGCGTGGCGTCCGCGCGGGGCAGCCCGGCGGCCAGGCCTTCGCGGGTCAGGTCGAGTTGCAGCCATTCCGAGCCGCCGTCCGGGGGCGGCTGGCGGGTGAGGGCGCGGAACGGGCGATCCTGGGCGCGCAGGTCAGCGACCAGATAGCGGCCGATCAGGCTGGTGCCGCCGAGCACCAGCAGGGGTTTCAAGGCCGTGGTCTCCTCCATCGATATCGCCTCCTGTCGGGGTTGGGGCAGGGGGCTCTAGGGGGTGGAAGCGGATTTGGTGGCGACCAAACAAGGCGTTCGTGGGGCGACGGCAAGCTGAGCCGCAGACTTTCCCCGTTGTTTCCCCACACGAATTTCATCGGCGCGGACGCCGGACGGCAAAAGAACCGCCGTCCGGGCCGCCATCAGACGTCCAGGTCGTCGGCGGCGAACTCGGCGTTTTCCTGGATGAAGCGGAAGCGCAATTCCGGCTTTCGACCCATCAGGGTCTCGACCAGATCCTCCACCGTCTCCTCCGACCGCGGCAGGGTCACGCGCGCCAGGGTGCGGCGCTTGGGATCCATGGTGGTTTCCTTGAGCTGGGCCGGCATCATCTCGCCCAGGCCCTTGAAGCGGCCGATCTCGGGCTTCTTGCCCTTGAAGGTGGTGGCCAGCAGCTCGTCCTTGTGGCCGTCGTCGCGGGCGTAGGCGGTGGTTGCGCCGTGGCTCAGGCGGTAGAGCGGCGGCAGGGCCAGGTAGAGTTTCCCGTTGCGCACCATCTCCGGCATGGTCCGGTAGAAGAAGGTGATCAGCAGGCTGGCGATGTGGGCGCCGTCCACGTCGGCGTCGGTCATGATGATGATGCGCTCGTAGCGCAGGTCTTCTTCGCGGTAGCGCGAGCCGGCCTGGCAGCCGAGCGCCAGCATCAGGTCCGACAGTTCCTGGTTCTTGGCCGCCTTGTCGTTGGCGGCGGAGGCCACGTTCAGGATCTTGCCCCGCAGCGGCAGGATGGCCTGGGTGGCGCGGTTGCGCGCTTGCTTGGCCGAGCCGCCGGCCGAGTCGCCTTCGACGATGAACAGCTCCGAGCCATCGGTGGCCGAGCCGGAACAGTCCGCCAGCTTGCCCGGCAGGCGCAGCTTGCGGGTGGCCGAGGCGCGGGCGACCTCCTTGTCCTTGCGCTTCTTCAGCCGCTCCTCGGCCCGCTCGATGACGAACTGGAGCAGGGCGGTGGCGGCCTTGGGCTGGGCGGTCAGCCAGTGGTCGAACGGGTCGCGGAGCGCATTCTCGACCAGGCGCTGGGCGTCGCTGGAGGACAGGCGCTCCTTGGTCTGGCCCTGGAACTCGGGATTGCGGATGAAGACGCTGATCAGCGAACCGGCCTGGGCGGCGACGTCTTCCGCCGTCAGCAGGCCGGCGCGCTTTTCGCCGATTAGGTCGCCGTACTGCTTCAGCCCCCGGGTCAGCACGGCGCGCAGGCCGGCCTCGTGGGTGCCGCCCTCCGGCGTGGGCACGGTGTTGCAGTAGGACTGGGTGAAGCCGTCGGCCTCGCCGAAGCCGGCGCCGCTCCAGGTCACCGCCCATTCCACCGCGCCGCCGCCTTCGGCCCGCTCGATCTTGCCGGCGAAGGGCTGGGGCGTGACGGTCTCGATCTCGCCCACCCGCTCCTTGAGGAAGTCGGCCAGGCCGTTGGGGAAGTGGAACACCGCCTCGGTGGGTGTCTGGTCGTGGATGCGCTCGGGGGCGCATTTCCAGCGGATCTCGACGCCGCGGAACAGATAGGCCTTGGAGCGGGCCATGCGGTACAGCCGCGCCGGCTTAAACGCGGGGGCCTCGCCGAAGATCTCGGGATCGGGGGTGAAGCGGACCAGGGTGCCCTTTTTGCGCGACGGGCCGATCTGCTGCACCGGGCCCAGCGGATGGCCGCGCGAGAAGCTTTGCTTCCATTCGAAGCCGTCGCGCCAGACGGTGACGTCCAGCCGGTCGGACAGGGCGTTGACCACCGACACGCCCACGCCGTGCAGGCCGCCCGAGGTCTCGTAGGCCTTGCCCGAGAACTTGCCGCCCGAGTGCAGCACCGTGAGGATCACCTCCAGCGCCGACTTGCCGGGGTGCTTGGGGTGCGGGTCGACCGGGATGCCGCGGCCGTCGTCGCGCACCGACAGGGCGCCCTCGGCGTCCAGGATCACCTCGATGATCTTGGCGTGGCCGGCCACGGCCTCGTCCATCGAGTTGTCGAGCACCTCGGCGAACAGGTGGTGCAGGGCGCGCTCGTCGGTGCCGCCGATGTACATGCCGGGGCGGCGACGGACGGGCTCCAGCCCTTCCAGCACCTCGATGTCCTTGGCGGAGTAGCCGCCGGACGGGGCCGACGAAGCGGCGGGGGCGGCAGGCGCCGGCACGGGCGCGGCGCGCGCGGGGCGCGGCTCGACCGTGGCCTCGGCGACGGGATGGGCGGGAACGGGCGCCAGCGCGGAATCGAACAGGTCCAGGGCGGGCGCGGGAGTGGACTTGGCCATGGTCCTATGTAGGCGAGTCGGGGCCGTGGGTGGAACCGTCGTCGCGCCGCAGAGGGGCTAAATCTCCTCCCCTGCGAAGCGGGGGAGGTGGCGGCGAAGCCGACGGAGGGGGCGTGCGACGGCGCCGCCCTACGCTTCCGTCATGCCCCGACCTGATCGGGGCATCCAGAGCGCGGCGGCTTGCCTGACCGGGCGGCTCCATGGATCGCCCGATCAAGTCGGGCGATGACGGTCTTGGGGAGTGGGGGCAGAGCATGTGGCTCGCCCCCTCCACCATGCTGTGCATGGTCCCCCTCCCCCGCTGCGCAGGGGAGGAGAGCTTGGACCTACGGCTGGCCGTACTGGGCCGGATAGCCGTTGTTGGCCTTCATGTAGCGGTCGCGCAGGTCGAGGTCGCGGTCGCGCATCGGCTGCTCGACGCCCTTGATCAGCATGGCCACGGGCGCGCTGAGCGGCTCCAGCGGATCGCCGCTCCAGATCACCACGTCGGCGTCCTTGCCGGGGGTGAGCGAGCCGATGTGGTCGTCCACGCCCCAGATCTTCGCCGGGTTGATGGTGATCGAGGCCAGGGCCGCGTCGAACGGCAGGCCATGGGCGACGGCGCGGCCGGCGTCGATGCGCGGGGTGCGACCGCCCTGGTAGATCGGCGGGTTCTCGATGCCGACCATCACGCCGGCGGCGTTCAGCCGGGCGGCGTTCTCGAGCGTGGCAGCGATGCGGTCGAAGCTGGAGGGCAGGTCCTCGAAGCCGCTCAGCAGCACCGGGGCGTGGGCGGCGGCGATCTCGGGGGCGACCATCCAGCCCTCTTCGGCGCCTTCCAGGATCAGCTTCAGCTTCTCCTCGCGGGCCAGTTCCAGCACCTGGCGGATGTCGGCGGCGCGGTGGACGCTGACCATCAGCGGCTCGCGACCCTCGACCACCGGGACCAGGGCCTCCAGGTCCTCGTGCGAGAGATCGTAGGCGCGGCTCTGGTTGCGCTCGTAGGCGGCGCGGTTCTTGGCGTAGCTGCGCACGTCGTCGAGCATGGCGCGCAGCAGCACCATCTCGGCCGCGCGCGAACCGCCGGCGAGCTTGGCGCCGTCCTCGCCCATGATCAGCACCATGCCGACCTTGGGCTTGCGCAGCATCTCGGCGCCGGCGCCGAGCTGGATCGCGGCGGCCTGGCCGGCGAACAGCATGTGGCGGTTGCGCTCGCGGCCCAGCGTGGGGGTGACGATGGCGTCGGTGATGCCGCCCAGCCGCGCGGTCGGGATCAGGATCGATTCCGGATTGATCGCGTACTGCAGGTCGAAGGCGGCGCTCAGCTTGTCGCTGGAGGTGGCGTTGTCGTCGGTCTCCGAAACGCCTTCCGACACCTCCACGGTGGACAGCGGCGTGTTGGTCGAGACCAGGCCCGGGGTGACGATCTGGCCGTGGGCGTCGATCACCCGCGCGCCGGCAGGGACGGCGGCTGAGGCGCCGACGGCGGCGATCTTGCCGTTGGCGATCACCACCGTACCCGAGGCGATCTCGCCTGAGGGGCCCATGCTGTAGATGTGGGCGTTGGTGATGGCGATGGTCTCGGCCCCGGCCGGCAGGGCCAGGGCGGAGGTGGCGACCGCGGCGAGGGCGGCGAGCAGGGTGCGGCTCATCTCAGCGGGCTCCTGCGGTCGGGTTTTGGCCAATTACGTTTTGACCAGGTTGGTCGAGCATGAAGTCCGACTGCGGCTGGTATTTCGGATCGTGGGCGTCGTAGGCCAGGCCGCCGTCGATGAAGACCTTGTCGGGGATGGCGTAGACGCTGAGGGGGTCGCGGCTCCACAGCACCACGTCGGCCATCTTGCCGGGCTCCAGCGAGCCGGTCTTGTCGGCGATGCCCAGCGCCTTGGCCGGGTTCAGGCTGATCCAGGCGAAGGCCTGGTCGCGGGTGATGCCCAGGCCCGCGCGGTTGCCGGCGGCCATGGCCAGGGCCGCCTCGACGTTGAGGTGCTGGATCAGGTTCTCGTCGTCCGACGACAGGGTCGCGCAGGCCCCGGCGTGGGTCAGCATGGCGACGTTCTCTTCGATGCCGTCGAACGCCTCCATCTTGAAGCCGTACCAC
>FSXV01000175.1_pt1 | contig 23118 bp, 23 predicted proteins | sample 1638401 | NCBI WGS metagenome assembly FSXV01 (sample SAMEA3914788, study PRJEB12502) | metagenome | biome: forest; material: soil | place: Canada | collected 2011-07-03 | depth 0.1 m | reverse complement strand
GCCGGTGATGGCCTCGGTGACCGGGTGCTCCACCTGCAGGCGGGTGTTCATCTCGATGAAGAAGAACTCGCCGTCCTCGTACAGGAACTCGATGGTGCCGACGCCGAGATAGCCGATGCGGCGCACCGCCTCGACCACGACGGAGCCGATCTTGGCCCGGGTCGCGGCGTCGATGACGGGCGATGGGGCCTCTTCCAGCACCTTCTGGTGGCGGCGCTGCAGCGAGCAGTCGCGCTCGCCCAGGTGGCAGACGTTGCCGTGGGCGTCGGCGATGACCTGCAGCTCGATGTGGCGCGGCTTCTGGAGGTAGCGCTCCATATAGACCGTGCCGTCGCCGAAGGCGGCCAGGGCCTCGGCCTGGGCGGTAGCGACCGCCTCGGCCAGGCTGTCCAGGTCCTTGGCCACCTTCATGCCGCGACCGCCGCCGCCGGCGGCGGCCTTGATCAGCACGGGGAAGCCGATCTGCTCGGCCGCGGCCACCGCTTCCTCGACCGAGGAGACGCCGCCGTCGGAGCCCGGCACCACGGGGATGCCAGCTTCCTTGACCGTCTTCTTGGCGCTGATCTTGTCGCCCATGACGCGGATGTGCTCGGGCTTCGGGCCGATGAAGGTGAAGCCGTGGGCGTCGACGATCTCGGCGAAGCGGGCGTTCTCCGACAGGAAGCCGTAGCCCGGGTGCACGGCCTGGGCGCCGGTGATCTCGCAGGCGGCGATGATGGCAGGGATGTTGAGGTAGCTGCGCGCGGCCGGGGCGGGGCCGATGCAGACGCTCTCGTCGGCCAGGCGCACGTGCATGGCGTTGCGGTCGGCCTCGGAGTGCACCGCGACGGTGGAGATGCCCATTTCCTTGCAGGCCCGGTGGACCCGCAGTGCGATCTCGCCCCGGTTGGCGATGAGGATCTTGTCGAACATCGGACTATTCGATGATGACCAGCGGCTCGCCGAATTCGACCGGCTGCGCGTCTTCGACCAGCACCTTGAGCACCGTGCCCGCGCGCGGCGCGGGGATCGGGTTCATGGTCTTCATGGCTTCGATGATCAGCAGGGTCTGGCCGGCGTTCACCTTGTCGCCGACCTGGACGAAGCTCTTCGCGCCCGGCTGGGGCTGCAGGTAGACGGTGCCGACCATGGGCGACTTCACCTGCTCGCCACGCAGGGTCTCGCCGACGGGCTCGGCGGCGGCGGCGGGCGCAGCGGCGGCCGCGACCAGAGGCGCAGCGGCGGCGACCATGGCCGGGGCGGCCATCATCTGCGGCGCCATGGTGACGGTGGAGCCGCGGGCGACGCGAATCTTCAGGTCGCCACGCTCGACTTCGATCTCGCTGAGATCGGTGTCCTTCAGGATGTCGGCCAGGCGACGGACCAGACGGGTGTCGATGGGATCGCCGGAGGACTTCGGCTTGTCGGCGGGGGGCAGTTCGGAGGCCATGGGGATCCTATGATTGGGCCGTGACAAGGCGAACGGCGGCGTCGACGGCGAGCTCATAGCCCGCTGCGCCGAAGCCCGCGATCACGCCTGTGGCGGCTTTGGACACGTAGCTGTGATGACGAAAGTCTTCCCGCGCGGCGGGATTGGACAGGTGAAGTTCGATCACTGGCAGATCGACGGCCTTGAGCGCGTCGAGCAGGGCGATCGAGGTGTGGGAGTAGGCGGCGGGATTGATGACCACGGCGCACGCCTCGGTGCGCGCCTCCTGAATCCAGTCCACGAGTTGACCCTCGTGGTTGGATTGCCGGAACACGATCTTGCGCCCGTGCGTGGCCGCACGGGCCTCGCACAGGGCCTTCACTTGATCCAGGGTGGTGGTCCCATAGATGTGAGGCTCGCGGACGCCCAACAGGTTCAGGTTGGGGCCGTTGAGCACGTAGATGGGCTTGGACATCCGTCTCGCCGAACGACTCGGAAGCGGGGACTTGTATAGACAGGCTCCTGCCGTCACAAGCACGGCGCTTGTACAGGAGGTCGCGGCCCCAGACGGGCCGTTGAGAACGACACCGCCATGAAATTGACGATCAACGGGGAAGCGCGCGACCTGGAGCGCGCCGCGACGGTGGCCGCCCTGGTCGACGAACTGGGGCTGGACGCGCGCAAGGTGGCGGTCGAGCGCAATCTGGAAATCGTCCCTCGTTCGCAATATCTGGCCACCGTGCTCTGCGACGGCGACCGCATCGAGATCGTCCACTTCATCGGAGGCGGTTGAATGAACGCGCCGGCTAAGCCCCCCATCACGGAAACCGAAGACACCTGGACCGTCGCCGGGCGCACCTTCCGCTCGCGGCTGATCGTGGGCACGGGCAAGTACAAGGACTATGCGCTGAACGCGGCCGCCGCCGAGGCCGCGGGCGCCGAGATCGTCACCGTGGCCGTGCGCCGGGTGAACCTGTCCGATCCGACCCAGCCCATGCTGGTCGACTATGTGAAGCCCGACCGCTTCACCTACCTGCCCAACACCGCGGGCTGCTTCACCGGCGAGGACGCCGTGCGCACCCTGCGCCTGGCCCGCGAGGCCGGCGGCTGGGACCTGGTCAAGCTGGAGGTGCTGAGTGATCCCAAGCACCTGTATCCCGACATGGAAGAGACCTACCGGGCGCTGAAGCTGCTGGTGGCCGAGGGCTTCCAGGTGATGGTCTATTGCTCTGACGACCCGGTCTACGCCCGCAAGCTGGAGGAGGCCGGCGCCGCCGCCATCATGCCGCTGGGCGCGCCGATCGGCTCGGGCCTGGGCATCCAGAACCGGGTCAATATCCGCCTGATCATCGAGGCCGCCAAGATTCCGGTGGTGGTCGATGCGGGCGTGGGCACCGCGTCGGACGCCGCCATCGCCATGGAACTCGGCTGCGAAGGGGTGTTGATGAACTCCGCCATCGCCGAGGCCAAGGACCCGGTGTTGATGGGCCGGGCGATGAAGCACGCAGTGATGGCCGGCCGCGACGCCTATCTCGCCGGCCGCATGCCGATGAAGCGCTACGCCGATCCGTCTTCGCCGCTCGCGGGGCTGATCTAGGCGAATTCTCTTCTTTAGTAACGAGGCGTACCCCCATGCACCGCACCGCCCTGGTCGTCGGCTCGACCGGCATCGTCGGCTCCAACCTGGCTCGCCGGTTGCTCGATACAGGATGGGACGTGCATGGGCTGGCCCGGCGGCCGCTGGCCGATCCGCCGGGGGTGAAGCCGGTCGCCGCCGACCTCACGGACGCCGAAGCGGTCAAGGCGGCGCTGGCCGGGCTCGATCCGACCCACGTGTTCTTCGCCACCTGGCTGCGCCAGCCGACCGAGGCGGAGAACTGCCGGGTGAACGGGGCGATGGTGCGTAACCTGCTCCAGGCCCTGCCGCGCGGCGGCGCGCTGCAGCATGTGGCGCTGGTGACGGGGCTGAAGCACTACCTCGGGCCGTTCGAATCCTACGGCAAGGGCAAGGACCTGGTGACGCCGTTCCGCGAGTCCATGCCGCGGCTGCCGATCGAGAACTTCTACTACGTCCAGGAGGACGAGGTGTTCGCCGCCGCCGCCGAGCGGGGCTTCGGCTGGAGCGTGCACCGGCCGCACACCATCATCGGCTTCGCGCTCGGCAACGCCATGAACATGGGCGTCACCCTGGCGGTCTACGCCACCCTGTGCCGCGAGACCGGCCGCCCGTTCGTGTTCCCGGGCTCGGCGGCGCAGTGGAACGGCCTGACCGACATGACCGACGCCCGCCTCTTGGCGCGGCAGCTGGAATGGGCGGCGACCAGCCCTGAGGCGCGCAACCAGGCCTTCAACGTGGTCAATGGCGACGTCTTCCGCTGGAAGTGGATGTGGGCCGAGCTGGCCCGCTACTTCGGCCTCGAGCCCGCGCCGTTCCCCGCCGAGCCCATGCCGCTGGAGCGCCAGATGGCCGGCGACGCCCCGGTCTGGGCCGAGATCGCCGCCAAGTATGGCCTGGCCGAACCCGACATCTCGCGCCTGACCTCCGCCTGGCATACCGACGCCGACCTGGGTCGGCCGCTGGAAGTGGTCACAGACATGGGCAAGAGCCGCGCGGCGGGCTTCCTCGACTACCAGCCCACCGACGCGGCCTTCTTCGAGCTGTTCGACGCGCTGAAGGCGGCGCGCGTGATCCCCGCCTAGGGCCAGTCCGGCCAAAGCCAGCCCGTCCCAGCCACGCTCCGGAGCTTTCCATGTCCCAAGACCGCGCGCCGTCGCGGGGCCTGATCATCTTCATGGCCCTGGCCTGCGGTTTGACCGTGGCCAACCTCTATTACGCCCAGCCCCTGGCCGGGCCGATCAGCCAGGCGCTCGGCATGGGCCGGGCCGCCACCGGCCTGGTCGTGACCCTGACCCAGATCGGCTACGGCCTGGGGCTGGTGTTCGTGGTCCCGCTTGGCGACCTGGTGGAGAACCGGCGGCTGATCGCGATCACCGCCCTGTGCGGGGCGGCGGCCCTGGCGCTGGCGGGGATGTCGCCGTCGGCGGGGCCGTTCCTGGGGGCCATGTTCCTGGTCGGGCTGGGCTCGGTGGCGGCGCAGATGCTGGTGCCGGTGGCCGCCCACCTGGCGCCGGCGGCGGCGCGCGGGCGGGTGGTCGGCGACGTGATGAGCGGCCTGATCACCGGCATCCTGCTGTCGCGCCCGGCCGCGAGCCTGCTGGCCGACCATTTCGGCTGGCGCGCGGTGTTCTTCATCTCGGCTGCGGCCATGCTGGTGCTGGCGGCGGCCATGGTCCGGATCCTGCCCCGGCGCGATCCCGACGCCGACCACAGCTATCTCGAGCTGATCGCCTCGATGAAGGCGCTGCTGGTCGAGACGCCGATCCTGCGGCGGCGGGCCTTCTATCAAGCCTGCATGTTCGGGGCCTTCAGCCTGTTCTGGACCACCGCGCCGCTGATCCTGGCCGGCCCGACCTATCACCTCAGCCAGACCCAGATCGCCCTGTTCGCCCTGGCCGGCGCCACCGGAGCCCTGATCGCGCCGGTGGCCGGGCGCATGGCTGACCGCGGCTGGACCCGGCCGGCCACCGGCGTGGCGTTCCTGGCCGCCGCCCTGTGCTTCGTGCTGTGCTGGATCGGGCGCGGCGGTGGGCTCGGCCTGTGGGCGCTGGTGGGCGCCGGGCTGTTGCTGGACCTGGGCGTGCAGACCAGCCAGGTGCTGGGCCAACGCGAGATCTACAGCCTGGCCGCCCACGCCCGCAGCCGGCTGAACGGCCTGTACGTGGCGCTGTTCTTCATCGGCGGCGCCATTGGTTCGGGCGTCGGCGGAGCGGTCTACGCCTGGGTCGGCTGGGGCGGGGTGGTGGCGCTGGGCTTCCTGTTCTGCGTGATGGCCTTGGCCCTGTACGTCACCGAGTTCACCGGCCGCGCGCCCCAGCCGGCGACCGACGTGGCCTAGCCGAACGAACCTGACGTCATCCCGAAATCTGCTGCGTCCTTCGAGACGCCCCTTTGGGGCTCCTCAGGATGACGAATGGGGGTGTTCACCAAGGTTCGTCATGCTGAGGAGCGGCGGTAGCCGCGTCTCGAAGCACGCAGGGTCCTAGCCGAACGCCACGCCGGTCAACTGCTCCGACACCTCCCACAGCCGCGCCGCGGCGGCGGCGTCCTTGGCCTGGGGCATGATCTGGGCGGCCTTGGGCGGGCCCTTCATCTCGTAGAAGCCGGCCGGGCCGTAATAGCCGCCCCGCGCCGCCTCGGGCGCTGTGGCCGCAAACAGGGTCGGCAGGGCGCCGCCGGCGGCCGAGTGGCTGAAGGCCGGGGCCAGCATCAGGCCCAGCCGGGCGAACGGGCTGGTCTCGCCCGGCCCCTTGGCGATCAGCTCGGTGCGGGCGAAGCCGGGGTGGGCGGCGATGCTCTTCAGCCCCCAGCCCTTGGCGTCGCTGCGCCGCTGCAGCTCGAGCGCAAACATCAGCATGGCCAGCTTGGACTGCTGGTAGGCCGGCCAGGGCTGGTAGCGGCGCTCCCACTGCAGGTCGTCGAAGTGGATCTTGCCGCCGCGGTGGGCCAGGCTGGCGAGGTTCACCACCCGCGCGTCGCGGCCCTGGCGCAGCAGCGGCAGCAGCCGGGCGGTGAGGGCGAAGTGGCCGAGATAGTTGGTGCCGAGCTGCAGCTCGAAGCCGTCGCGGGTGATCTGCCGCCGCGGCGGGGCCATGACGCCGGCGTTGTTGATCAGCAGGTCCAGGCCCGTCCGCGCCGCCAGCAGCCGGTCAGCGAAGGCCTGCACCGAGGCCAGGCTGGCCAGGTCCAACAGCTCGAAGCGGATATTGGCGGCGGGGTTGGCGGTCTTGATCTGCTTCACCGCCGCCTCGCCCCGCTCGGGGCTGCGGCCGGCCATGATCACCTCGGCGCCGGCCCGGGCCAGGGCCAGGCCGGTCTCGTAGCCCAGCCCGCCGGGGCCGGTGACCACCGCCGAGCGGCCGGCCTGGGAGGGAATGTCGGAAACGGTCCAGCCGGCCATCGGGTGCGCCTGTCGTGGTGGGGTTGGCGGCAGTAAAATGCACTTAGTGCAAAATTGCAAGGCGTGTAATTCTGGCGCATAAAACGTGGCGTGAGCATGGGTTCGACAGAGGCCGCCGAGGGCCTGCGGGCGCGCAAGCGACGCGAAACGCGCGAGCGCATCGCCGAGGCCGGGCTGAGCCTGTTCCTGCAACACGGCTTCGAGGCGGTGACCCTGGACCAGGTGGCGCTGGCGGCCGACATCTCGCGCCGCACCTTCTTCCACTACTTCGACTCCAAGGAAGACATCCTGCTGGCCTGGGAGAGCGACGCCGAGACGGCGTTCCTGGAGGCTTTGGCGGCCGAGCCGGCCGGCCTGTCGCCGCTGGAGGTGGTGCGCGCGGGCCTGGCCAAGACCATCTCGCGTTACGAGACTGACCACTCCATCGCCATCGACCGGCTGCTGCGCTCCAGCGAGGCTTTGTGCGCGCGCAAGCAGGGCAGCTACGAGCGCAAGGAACGCACCCTGTTCGCCTACCTGGCCGGGCGCTGGCCTGACCCGGAGCGCCGGCGCGGCCTGCGCCTGACCGCCATGCTGGGGGTCGCGGCGCTGCGGCTCGGGGTGGAGGAATGGAGCGCCGAAAATGGCCGCCGGCCCCTGGTCGACTATTTCAACGAGACCTTCGAGCTGTTGAAGGCCCAGTTCACGGCGGAGGACGCCTGAGCCCATGCCGGCCGCCAGCCCTTCGCCAGAGCGGGACCTGCGCGCAGCCGACCTGGAAACGCGGCTGACGGCGGGGCGGGGCTGGTTCTCGCGCATGGCGGACGGCCGCCGCCGCGCCCTGCTGGCGCTCGGCCGCCAGCTGAGCCTGGGCGACGGGGCGCGGGCCTATCGCCTGGGCGACCCGCCGGACGGGCTGTACGCGGTGCTGTCCGGCGAGGTGCGGCTGATCAACTATCCCGATCTCGGCAAGCAGCTGCTGAACCTGATCGTGCGGCCGGGGCGGTGGTTCGGCGAGCTGTCGACCATCGACGGCGGCCCGCGGCCCCACGACGCCATCTGCGTCGGGGCGACCACCCTGCTGCACATCCCCATGCCTGCGATCGTGGCGCTGGGGCGCGAGGACCCGGGCCTGTACCACGACATCGCCATCCTCGGCTGCGAGCACCAGCGCACCACGCTGGAGCGCATCGCCCTGATGTGGGGCTACGATTCCGGCGAGCGGCTGGTGTGGCTGCTCAACGACTTCGCCGCTCCCGATCCCGAGACCGGCGCCTGGATGGTGGAGATCAAGCAGGAGGACCTGGCCGGCATGGTCGGGGTGTCGCGCCAGCGGCTGAACCGGCTGCTCCGCGACTTGGAGCAGGCGGCCATGATCCGCACCGCCTACGGCAAGATCCTCGTGCTCGACGCCCTCAGGGAGCGGGCGCGGACCCAGGCCGAGCGCCTGCCGCCCTGAGCCCTGACGTTTTGAGCCCTGCCGCCTCGAATCTGGATTCGCGAGTGTAAACTTCGGGACAGTCATAGCCGCCCGTCCGCGCTAAACCTTGGTCAAACCACAAGAACCATTGCGGAGGATCGATATGCTGCAGGCGGTTGCTGAAAAGCCGGAGGCCATGTCCCAAGAGGAGTGGAATCTGCGGGTGGACCTGGCGGCGGCGTTCCGCCTGGTGGCCCTGTATGGCTGGGACGACCTGATCTTCACCCACCTGTCGGCGCGCGTGCCCGGGCCCGAGCACCACTTCCTGATCAACCCGTACCAGATGATGTTCGAGGAGATCACCGCCTCCTCGCTGGTGAAGATCGACGTCGAGGGCCTGCCGGTGGGCGAGACGCCCTACATCGTCAACGCCGCGGGCTTCACCATCCACTCGGCCGTGCACATGGCGCGCGAGGACGCCCAAGCGGTGATTCACCTGCACACGCCCTACGGCCAGGCGGTCTCGGCCATGAGCGAGGGGCTGCTGCCCCACACCCAGACCGGCATGATCGCCCGCCACGACCTGGCCTTCCACGAATACGAGGGCATCGCCACCGACCTGGAGGAGCGCGAGCGGCTGGTGGCCGACCTCGGCGACAAGCACGCCATGCTGCTGCGCAACCACGGCACCCTGACCGTGGGCGACAGCATCGCCAGCGCCTTCGTGCGCATGTACTTCCTGGAGCGCGCCTGCGAGGCCCAGGTGCACATGCTCTCGGCCGGGCGCGAGAACCTGCACAACCCGCCCCAGGGCGTGACCGACAAGGTGGCGGGCCAGAGCGCGGGCCCGGGCATCGAGAAGCTGTCGCAGATGCTGGCCTGGCCGGCCCTGCTCAGGAAGCTCGATCGCATCGACCCGAGCTTCAGGAACTAGGGCTCAGCGTCGGCCGGCTTGCCTGGCCGGCGCCCCGACCCGAGCGGGGCGGCTCTACTTGATCTGCCAATTGAGCGGGACCGTTATTTGTCCCGCGATCGGCTTGCCGTCCCTCCAGGCGGGGTGGAGTTTGAAATATTTGGCCATGCGCAAGGTGGCTGCGCCGAACCCGTAGCCAGCGGGCGCCTCGGAGACGACGACACAATGGTGGAGCTTGCCCGCCGGATCGCTTTTGCAGCTGATCGTGGCTGATCCGCTTATTTTGTGCAGCTTCGCGCCCGCAGGGTATTCTTTGACGAAATCGTCAGCCGTTGGCTTTTTCTCCCAATAGGGGAGAGTGGCTTTGAGCTCGGTGGATGAGAGATCAGGCGCCGGCGCATGGTGTCCCGCGGCGCCCCCCGCCACGCAAAGGGAGGCAAGGCAAGCCGCCCCGCGCGCATAGGCTCTCAGCTTCATGACCACTCCCAAAACCGCTCGCCGCCCGAGGTCATCTGGCTGGCGGATTGGACCGTTCCCAGGGGCAAGTGGTGCGGATGAGAGGACTCGAACCTCCACGCCTTGCGGCGCTGGAACCTAAATCCAGTGCGTCTACCAGTTCCGCCACATCCGCGTTCCGCGCCCTGGATAGGGGATGGCCGCAGGAAATGGGAGAGGGAATCGCAGCGGGCCTCTCCGGCTTCGAAGCCGCGGATCACGATGCGGAGAGCCGGTTGAATCCGGCGGGTCGAAACCATAAATGTCGTGTCACGATATAATTAGGCTGGTTTCGAAGAAAGGCACGGGCCATGGCCCACTCTCATTCATCCCACCCGCACCTGCCGTTCCACCTGCACGGGCCGACGCATTTCCATGCGCCGGCCCGTCTGCATATCAGCCAGGGCATACGCGACAGCCTGTGGCTGTTCGTGGCGCTGGGCATCATGCTGAGCGTCGCCGCGGTGGTGCAGTGGCTGTTCTCCATGATGTGATGGGGGCCGTCGCGCCTCGGTTTCGGGGGCTGCGCGCACACGCCATCCTTCGGCCTCATCCTGCGGCTTTGACCTCTGGGCGGCCGTGCCGTAAAAGTCCCGGCTTCGCCGCCCAGGGCACGCGCGCTTTGGGCGGCGCAGACATTTAAAGCACCCGCGCGGCGAGCAATGCGCCGCCAGCGGGCGATGGCGGAAGACCACTATGGCGATGCAGATCACCCAGAAGTCCGGCGAGGGCCTGAGCCGCGTCTATGGCGTCACGGTTCCGATCCAGGACCTGCTCGAGAAGTTCGAGGCCCGGGTCAACGAAATCCGCCCGCAGATGAACATCAAGGGCTTCCGCCCCGGCAAGGTGCCGGCCGCCCACGTCAAGCGCATGTACGGCAAGTCGCTGATGAGCGAGATCGTGCAGCAGGCGCTGAACGACACCCAGCAGCAGGCGCTGGACGAGGCCAAGGTGCGCGTCGCCACCTCGCCCGACCTGCAGCTCGACGGCGACATCGAGAAGGTGCTCGCCGGCCAAGCCGACCTGACCTACGACCTGTCGGTGCAGGTGATGCCCGAGTTCGAGCCGGTGGACATCGCCAGCATCGAGCTGAAGCGTCCGGTCCACACCGTGGCCGACGAAGAGGTGGACGAGCAGCTCAAGACCATCGCCGAGCAGAATCGCACCTACGAGAAGAAGGCCGGCGGCAAGAAGGCCAAGGCCGAAGAGGGCGACATGGTGGTCGCCGACTTCGTGGGCCGCATCGACGGCGAGGCCTTCGAGGGCGGCTCGGCCGAAGGCGCCGAGATCGTGATCGGCTCCAACCGCTTCATCCCGGGCTTCGAAGAGCAGCTCAAGGGCGCCAAGCCCGAGGCCACCGTCACCGTGAACGTCACCTTCCCGGAGGAGTACGGCGCGACCCAACTCGCCGGCAAGGCCGCCGAGTTCGAAGTGACCGTGAAGGAAATCCGCGCGCCCAAGGACGAGACCGCGGTCGACGAAGACTTCGCCAAGCGCATCGGCTTCGACACCCTGGACGCGCTGAAGGAAGCCATCCGCAACCAGGTTGGCCAGCAGTATCAGGCCGCCAGCCGCTTCAAGGCCAAGCGCGCCCTGCTGGACGTGCTGGACGAGAAGCATGACTTCGAACTGCCCCCCGGCATGGTCGAGAGCGAGTTCGGCGCCATCTGGGCCCAGGTGGAGCAGGAACGCTCCGCCGGCGAACTGTCCGACGAAGACAAGGACAAGACCGAAGAGCAGCTGCGCGCCGAATACCGCAAGATCGCCGAGCGCCGCGTGCGCCTGGGCCTGGTCCTGGCCGAGATCGGCCAGCGCAACAACGTGCAGGTCTCCGACCAAGAGATGCAGCAGGCCCTGATCAACGAGGTCCGCCGCTATCCGCGCGAGCAGCAGCAGCAGGCGTTCGAGTTCTTCCGCTCCAACCCGCAGGCCTCCGCCCAGCTGCGCGCCCCGATCTACGAAGAGAAGGTCGTGGACCTGATCCTGGAGAAGGCCAAGGTCGAGGACACCCCGGTGTCCAAGGACGAGCTGTTCAAGGAAGACGACCTGCCCGCCGGCTACGGCGAGTAAGCCATCCAAATCGCCCCGCTGTCAGGCGGGGCCGCGTATCAGGGGCGGGGAGCGCGAGCTTCCCGCCCTTTGCGTTTGTGGCCGGCTCCATGCTGCGTGCTTCGAGACGCGGCTTCGCCGCTCCTCAGCATGACGAAGACTTTCGAACACCCACATGCGTCATCCTGAGGAGCCCCGCAGGGGCGTCTCGAAGGACGCAGTGTCACTCCGACACGACGATCACTCCCGAGCTTGCGGCGTCGCATCCTGGGGAGAGCGAGAACGCCCGCCTTGCAAGCCCCGCTTGGCCACGCGATATCTGCACGTGACAGCGCGTGGCCGTCCGGCCGCTGACGCTCAGCGCTATAATCGAAAGAAGGCTACCGGATGCGCGACCCCGATATGCTCATGAGCCTGGTTCCCATGGTGGTCGAGCAGACCAGCCGCGGCGAACGGGCGTTCGATATCTTCTCGCGCCTGCTCAAGGAGCGGATCATCTTCCTGACCGGCCCGGTCGAAGATGGCATGGCCTCGCTCATCACCGCGCAGCTGCTGTTCCTGGAGTCCGAGAACCCCAAGAAAGAGATCGCCATGTACATCAACTCGCCGGGCGGGGTGGTGACCAGCGGTCTGGCGATCTACGACACCATGCAATACATCCGCAGCCCGGTTTCGACCGTCTGCCTCGGCATGGCGGCGTCCATGGGCTCGTTCCTGCTGTCGGCCGGCGAGCCGGGCCACCGCATCGCCCTGCCCAACGCCCGCATCATGGTGCACCAGCCCTCGGGCGGCTTCCGCGGCCAGGCCTCGGACATCGAGCGCCACGCCGAGGACATCATCAAGACCAAGCGCCGCCTGAACGAGCTCTACGCCAAGCACACCGGCAAGCCGGTGGAGGACATCGAGCGGGCGCTGGATCGCGACAACTTCCTCTCCGCCGAGGAGGCGAAGACGTTCGGCCTGGTCGATCACGTCTACGAAAAGCGCGACATCGCCGAGGGCGTGGTCCCGGCCTGATCATTCTATCCGGATCGCTCAGACGATCCGGAACTCAACCTAAGCGGAGGGCCTGGGAGGAGACGCCCAGGCCCTTTTGCTTGGGCCCGTGTTCCAGAATGGAACGCTTTCGCGTTTCGGGCGCATCTATCTCGCCAATTCGGCTTGATTTAGATCAATTCATCATAAGGTTGAGCAACTTCAGGTGGCGCCGATTGTGCTCCACGAGAGTCGGCTCCGTCGGGAGCCCCCGATCCGGATGGGTCGCGGTCCTTTGGGAGACTGCAAGATGAGCAAGATTGTGATGCTGGCGGCGATCGCCTCCGCCACTCTGTTCGCTGGCGCTGCTTCTGCGCATGGCCGCGGCTCCAACTACGGCCATAGCGCCCCGGTCGTCTCGGCCGGCGTCGGCGCCAAGGTCGCCCCGCTGGGGACTGCGCTGGGCGTGGGCGCGGCGGTCGGCGGCCGTGGCGGCCTGCTGAACGTGCAAGCCGGCGTGCATACGCCGCTGGCCAATGTCGGCCTGGGTGTGCAGGCGCTCAATCACGGCCAACTGCTGGGTCTCGACCTGGGCGCCTTCAGCGGCGGCGTCGGCCGCTGAGCCTCATCCGTCCCTTAGACGCAGGCGTCCCTTAGGCACAGGGACGTGAATACACCTTCGAGGCGGGGTCCCAGCCCCGCCTTTTCCTTGTCCAGCGCAGTCGAAACGACGGGTTAAGTCCGCGGCAGGGCGATCCGCACGCTTGCCCATGCGGTGTGTCGGGCTCATATGGCGGCCTTCGCTTTCGAGGACCGTTCATGGACGCCGACCTGCTGCACGACATCGTGTCCGCCGCGCTCCGCAGCGGCGCCGACGCGGCCGAGGCGGCGATGTCGGAGCGCCAGGCGCTGAGCGTGACCGTCCGCATGGGCGACCTGGAGGAGGTCGAGCGCGAGGAATCCCGCGACCTCGGCCTGCGGGTGTTCGTCGGCCGCCGCCAGGCGGTGGTGTCCGGCTCCGACCTGTCGGCCGAGGCCCGCGCCAAGCTGGTGGAGCGCGCCGTGGCCATGGCCCGCGCCGCGCCGGAAGACCGCTACGCCGGCTTCGCGCCTGAGGACCGGCTGGCCAAGGGCCCCGCGCCCGACCTCGACCTCTACGACCCCTCCGAATTCTCCGCCGAGACGCTGGAGGCCCAGGCCCGTCGCGCCGAGGACGCGGTGCGCGCGGTGGAGGGCGTCAGCAATACCGATGGCGCCTCGGCCAGCTGGAGCAGCGGCAGCTGGGCGCTCGCCACCAGCCACGGCTTCAACGGCGATCTGCAGGCCTCGAGCTTCTCGCTCTCCGCCTCGGCCATCGCCGGCCAGGGCGCGGGCATGGAGCGGGGCGGCGAGGGCCGCGGCACGCGCCACGCCATGGACCTGCCCAGCCCCGAGCAGATCGGCCGCGAGGCCGCCCGCCGGGCGGTGGAACGTCTGAACGCGCGCAAGATCGACAGCCGCACCGCCCCGGTGATCTTCGAGAACCGCCAGGCCACGTCCCTGTTGGGTCCGTTCGTCGGCGCGATCAGCGGCCCGGCGGTGGCGCGGGGCGTCTCGTTTCTGAAGGACAAGCTGGGCCAACAGGTGTTCTCGCCCGCCATCACCCTGATGGACGACCCGCTGCGCGTCCGTGGCCTGGGCTCCTCGCCGTTCGACGACGAGGGGGTGGCCGTCGCCGCCCGCGCCCTGGTGCAGGACGGGGTGGTGACCACCTGGCTCCTGAACTCGTCTTCGGCCCGGCAGCTGGGCCTGGAGACTACCGGCCACGCCTCGCGCGGCCTGGCCGGCCCGCCCGGCGTCTCGACCCACAACCTGACCCTGATGCCCGGCGAGGCCTCGCGCGAGGAGCTGATGCGGCAGGCGGGCGAGGGGCTGCTGATTACCTCGATGTTCGGCCCGTCGCTGAACGCCAACACCGGCGACTGGTCGGCCGGCGTGTCGGGCTTTTGGTTCGAAGGCGGCGAGCTGGCCTATCCGGTCACCGAGATCACCGTGGCCGGCAACCTGCTGGACATCTACGCCCGCATGATCCCGGGCTCGGACCTGGAGATCCGCGGGGCCACCAATTCTCCGTCGCTGCTGATCGACAAGCTGGCGATCGCCGGCCGATGAGCGATTACGCCGCCGAGCTGGAGCTGATCTCGGCGGCTGCGCGCGAGGCGGGGCGGATCGCCCTGGCCTATCGCGCGCGGGGCCTGGTGGTGAACAGCAAGCCCGGTGGCTCGCCCGTCACCGACGGCGACCTGGCGGTGGACGCCTTCCTGAAGGCCGAGCTGACGGCGGCGCGGCCGGACTATGGCTGGCTGTCGGAAGAGACGCCCGACACCCCCGACCGGCTCTCGACCCGGCGGGTGTTCATCGTCGATCCCATCGACGGCACCACCGCCTATCTGGGCGCGGAGCCGTGGTTCGTGGTGGCGATCGCGGTGGTCGAGGACGGCCGGCCGATCGCCGGCGTGGTCCACGCCCCGGCGCTGGACGAACATTACGTCGCGACCCTGGGGGGCGGTTCGACCCTGAACGGCGCGCCGATCCACGCCAGCGCCGCCAGCGCCGTGGAGAGCTGCGCCATGGCCGGCGATCCGCGCCTGTTCAAGAGCCCGCGCTGGGTCGAGCCCTGGCCCGAAGCCATGCGGGTGTCGCAGCGCAACGCCCTGGCCTACCGCATGGCGGCGGTGGCGGCGGGCGGGTTCGACGCAGCGGTGTCGCTGGGCTGGAAGAACGACTGGGACGTGGCGGCGGGCGACCTGATCGCGCGCGAGGCCGGTGCCCTGTGCACCGACCCTCTGGGACGTGCTTTGCGCTTCAACTCGCCGAAGGCGCGCAATCCGGGCCTGGTTTGCGCCGCGCCGGCGCTGCACCCGTTGATCTTGGCGAGGACCGCGCCTATCGACCTGCCCGTCGACGCCTGACTCCTGATATCCTGACTGCCGATATCCTGGCGCTCGCCCGCAGCAACCCTCAGCCGAGAATGTCCATGGCCGACATCCCTTCCAACCAACTCCTGCACATCGTCATCGGCGGGGAGTTGCAGAGCGTCGACGGCCAGGAGTTCCGCGACCTCAGCAAGGTCGAGTTCGTTGGCGCCTTCCCGAACTACGCCGAAGCGCACACCGCCTGGAAGGGCCGCGCCCTGGCCACGGTGGACAACGCGCTGATGCGCTTCTTCATCATCCACGCCCACCGCCTGATGGACCCGTCCAAGGACGACTGAGGCTGTTCTGCGTCCTTCGAGACGCCTCCTGCGGAGGCTCCTCAGGATGACGGATCGCGGTGACAACACCCTTCGTCATGCTGAGGAGCGCGGAGCGCGTCTCGAAGCACGCAGCTCTACTCCCGCCGCAGCACCGTCTCGGTGACGAAGCTGCCGACGGCGCTGACCTTGGCGTCGAAGTCGCGGCGGATCTGCACCGGGTCGTAGCTGGGCAGCGAGACCCACTCGATCAGGCTCAGCCCCTTGGGCTCGCCCTCGGCGAAGTAGCGGTCGAAGGTGTAGTCGATCACCCCGGTCTTGCCCTGGCGCACATGCAGGGTGCGCAGCGATAGCTGGCTCATGGCCTGGCGCAGGGGCTGGCCCAGGTGGAAGTGAGCGTAGAGCACGCTCATCAGCCCGGCCCGGTCCGCACCCGACTTGCAGTGCATCAGCGCCGGATAGGCGATGCGCTTGAACATCTCGGCCGCGCCCACGACCTGGTCGCGGCTCGGGGCCTCGCGCGAGGCCACGGCGAAGTTCTCCAGCACCAGCCCGAACCGCTTACAGGCCTCGCGCTCCAGCACGTAGAAGCCGGTCTCGTAGCCGCCGCCGCGCAGGTTGATCACCGTGCGCACGCCCTGGTCGCGCCACCACTTGAGCTGGAACGGCCAGGGCTGGTTCACCCGCACCAGGTCGGGTCCGACCCAGTGGGCGTTCTGGAAGCCCAGCCGGAGATAGGCGTGATCTTCCCACAGGAGATCGCGATAGGCCCGCGTGCGGCCGCCGAAGGTGGTGAGGTCGTAGCCGTTCAAGCCGGGCCGCTCCAGAGATGACGCCCCGCTATATGGGGATCGAATCGTTCCCGCCACCGCGACCGATTTGGCGCACAGTGACCGTGTGTGGTCGCGGACGCTTGACACTGTGGCTGCGGGGACCCACCCCAGGGGGCATGAAGGCGTCCTCTCCGGCGCATGCGGTATCCCACCGCGTGCTGGCCCTACGTATGTTCCGCACCTACCTGGCCCCGCGTTGGAGGGGGCTGCTGTTGGCGCTCGTGCTGGCGGTGATCGTCGGCGGCCTGACGGCGGTGCTCACCGGCATCCTCAACCCGGTGGTCAAGCAGATCTTCGAGAAGAAGAGCATGACCAGTCTGGTGCGGCTGACCACGCTGATCGTGGTGCTGGGGCTGGCGCGCGGCTTCGCCCAGACCGGCCAGGCCTGGATCACCAACCGCATCGGCCACCGCATGGTCGGCGACATCCAGATGGAGCTGTTCGGCAAGCTGATCCGCGCCGACCTCGCCCGCCTGCGCACCGCCCACTCGGGCTCCTACGTCTCCTCGGTGCTCTATGACGCCGGCCTGATCCGCGAGGGCGCCACCACCGGCGTGGTCAACTATACCCAGGCGGGGGTTGCGGTGATCGCCAATCTCGGCGTGATGGTGGTGCAGGACTGGATGCTGACCCTGATCGTGCTGTGTGCAGCGCCGATCCTGTCGTGGGTGCTGAGCCAGTTTCAGCGCTCGACCAAGAAGGCCGCCGAGGGCGCCATGGCCGAGACCTCGGCCCTGTCCACTGCGGTGATGGAGAGCCTGGACGGGGTGCGGCTGATCAAGATCGACAATCGCGAGACCTATGAAGAGGCGCGCGTGGCCGAGGTGGTGGACCGCCGCCAGCGCTTCATCATCAAGGGCGCCAACGCCCGCGCCGCCGCCGCGCCCGCCACCGAGACCCTGACCATGGTCGTGGTCGCCCTGGTCATCGCCTATGCCGGCTTCCGCGCCATCCATGGCGAGGCGCACCTCGGCCAGTTCGTCACCTTCCTGGCGGCGCTGCTGGTGGTGTCGCAGAACCTGCGCCAGGTGGCCAACCTGCAGACCGTGATCACCGAGGGCCTGACCGCCGCGGGCCGGCTGATGGCGGCGATGGACGTGAAGCCCGAGGTGGTGGACGCGCCGGGCGCCCGGCCGCTGCAACTCACCGACGCCTCGATCCGCTTCGAGGACGTCTCCTTCGCCTACGACGCCGCCGCCCCGGCGCTGTCGGGGGTGAACCTGGAGGTGCGGCGCGGCGAGACCGTGGCCCTGGTCGGCCCGTCGGGCGGCGGCAAGAGCACCATCCTCAGCCTGATCCCGCGTTTCTACGACGTCACCGCGGGCCGGGTGGCCATCGACGGGGTGGACGTGCGCGACGTCGGTATGGCCTCGCTGCGCGACCACATCGCCCTGGTGACCCAGGAGCCGTTCCTGTTCGACGACACCCTGCGCGCCAACATCGCCCACGCGCGGCCCGAGGCCAGCGACGCCGAGGTCGAGGCCGCCGCCCGCGCCGCCGCCGCCCACGAGTTCATCGTCAGCCTGCCCAAGGGTTACGACACCCAGGTGGGCGAGGCGGGCGCGCGCCTGTCGGGCGGCCAGCGCCAGCGCATCGCCATCGCCCGCGCCTTCCTCAAGGACGCGCCGATCCTGCTGCTGGACGAGGCCACCAGCGCGCTCGACACCGAGAGCGAGGCCAAGGTGCAGGCGGCGCTGGAGCGGCTGATGGCCGGCCGCACCACCTTCCTGATCGCTCACCGCCTGTCGACGGTGCGCGCGGCCAACCGCATCTACGTCATCGACGGCGGCCGGGTGGTCGAGGTCGGCGACCACGCCACCCTGGCGGCGCAAGGCGGCCTCTACGCCCGCCTGGCCCGCGCCCAGAACCTCGACCTGATCACCCGGGCGGCGTCGTGAGCGGCGGTGTCGCACCCCTCTCCCTCGACGGGAGAGGGAGGGGCCCGTTGCGAAGCAATGGGAGGGTGAGGGTGATACCCCCCCGGGCGGGGGTTGTGACTTCGTCTTTCCGGCGTCTACGCTTCTCACCCTCACCCCGACCCTCTCCCGTCAAGGGAGAGGGAGAGATTCTGAAATGAGCCTGAAGTCCTTCATCCGCTCGCCCCGCGTGCAGGGCGCGCTGGCGGTGATCCTGTCGACCTATCTGGACTTCGCGCTGAAGACCACGCGCTGGACCTATGAGAACCGCGAGCCGGCCGACGTGGCCGTGGCTTCGCCCAAGGGCATCATCGGTTGCTTCTGGCATGGCCGCATCCCGCTGGGCCCGGCCTGCCGCGAGGTGCTGGCGCAAAAGCCGCGCAAGGTGATCATCTCGCTGTCGCCCGATGGCGAGTTCATCGCCCGCGCCATGTCGCGGCTGAGCTTCCCCGCCATCCGCGGCTCCTCGGCGCGCAAGGACGACGCCGCCAACGCCAAGGGCGGGGCCGGGGCGATGATGGAAAGCCTGCGCTTCCTGCGCTCGGGCGGGGTGGTGGCGATCACCCCCGACGGCCCGCGCGGCCCGGCCGAGGTGATGGCGGCGGGCGCGGTGACCCTGGCCAAGGTGTCGGGCGCGCCGGTGTTCCTGTTCGGTCTGCACGCCAAGTCGAGCTTCAACCTCAACAGCTGGGACCGCACCCTGTTTCCGCTGCCGTTCGGCAAGGGCGCGGTGGTGTTCGACGGGCCGCTCTATGCGCCGCGCGACGCCGACGACGAGGCCATGGAGGCGCTGCGGCTCGATTGGCAGGCGCGCCTGACCGCGGCCAACGCCCGGGCGGAGGCCCTGGTGGGATGACGGGGCGAGCGTGAGCTGGGTCCTGTCCACATACCGCTCGGCCACGCGGCTGCTGGAGCCGTTGGCGCCGCGGCTGCTGCGCGCGCGGGTGCGCAAGGGCAAGGAAGACGAGAGCCGCCTGCACGAGCGTCTGGGCAAGCCGAGCCTGGCGCGGCCCGAGGGGCGGCTGGTGTGGCTGCACGGGGCGAGCGTGGGCGAGGGGCTGTCGCTGCTGCCCCTGGTCACGGCCCTGGCCGAACGCGATCCCGAACTGAACCTGCTGGTGACCTCGGGCACCGCCACCTCGGCCGAGCTGCTGGGCCGACGCCTGCCGGATCGCGTGCTGCACCAGTACGTGCCGGTGGACGCGCCGGGCGTGGCGGAGAGCTTCCTCGCGCACTGGCGGCCGGACCTGGCGGTGTTCGTCGAGAGCGAGCTGTGGCCCAACCTGCTGCTGGAGTGCCGCAAGCGTGGGGCGCGCACGGCCCTGATCTCGGCGCGGCTGTCGAAGTCGAGCCTGACCAACTGGGCGCGCTTTCCCGCCGCCGCCCGCCTGGTGATCGGCGGCTTCGATCTGGTGCTGGCCCAGGACGCCGAGACCGCGGCGGGGTTGACGCGCCTCGGCGCTCGCGACGACGGGCGGCTGAATTTGAAATTAGCGGGCGAGCCCCTGCCGGCCGATCCGCGCGCCCTGGCGCGGCTGCAGTGCGAGATCGGGCCACGCCCGGTGCTGCTCGCCGCCTCCACCCATCCTGGCGAAGAGACCCAGCTGCTGGAGGTGTTCTCCTGGCTGAAGGACCTGCCCGAGCGGCCGTTGCTGGTGATCGTTCCGCGCCATCCCGCGCGCGGCAGGGCGGTGGCCGTGGAGGCCCACGCCAAGGGCTTCACCTCGGCCCGGCGCACCTGCGCCGACCTGTTGACGCCCCAGACCGAGGTCTATGTCGCCGACACCCTGGGCGAGCTGGGCCTGTGGTTCCGCATCGCCCGGCTGGCGGTGATCGGCGGCTCGCTGGTGGAGCATGTGGGCGGCCATAATCCGCTGGAGGCCGCGCGGCTGGGCTGTCCGATCGCCTCGGGGCCGCACGTGTCGAACTGGCGCTCGGTCTATCTGGCGCTGAAGGCCGAGCAGGCCGTGCGCAAGGTGCCCGGCGCCGCCGCCCTGGCGGGAGTGATGGGCGAGGCGCTCGGCCATCCCCTGGCGCTGCGGGCCGAGGCGGAGCGCGCCAAGGCCTTCGCCGCGCGCGAGGGCGCCGCGGTGGAGCAGGCCGCCGACCGCCTGCTGGCCCTGCTGGAAACGCGCGCCCCTGTTGGAAACGCGTAAATGAAGCTTGCCACGCCGCGCTGGTGGTACATGCGCGAGGACGCGCCGGCGCCGCTGGCCCGCGCCCTGCTGAAGCCCGTCTCCTGGGTGTGGACGGCCGCCACCGCCCGGCGCATCGCCCGCGCCGAGCCGGTCGATCCCGGCGTGCCGGTGATCTCCATCGGCAACCTGACCGTCGGCGGCTCCGGCAAGACCCCAATCGCGCGCGAGGTGCTGGCGCGCCTGCGGAGCCGGGGCGTCGACGCCCACGGCCTGTCGCGCGGCTATGGCGGGCGATTGGCCGGCCCGACCCTGGTCGAGCCCGAGGCCCACACCGCCGTCGACGTGGGCGACGAGCCGCTGATGCTGGCCCGCGATGCGCCGATGTGGGTGGCCCGCGATCGGGTGGCCGGCGCGCGCGCCGCCGCCGCCGCCGGGGCCCAGGCCCTGGTGCTGGACGACGCCCACCAGAACCCGTCGCTGAGGAAAACCCTGTCGCTGGTGGTGGTCGACGGCGATGTGCGCGAGGACGAATGGCCGTTCGGCGACGGCTCGGTGTTCCCGTCCGGGCCGATGCGCGAGCCCTTCGCCGTGGGGTTGGCGCGCGCCGACGCGGTGGTGTTGCTGGCGCCCAGTGGGCTGGCGGTGGATCCCGACCTGATCGGCCTGTTCCGCAATCATCGGCTGCTGATCGCCCGGCTGGAGCCTGACGCGCCGGCGCTCGCCGGCCCGCAACTCGCCTTCGCCGGCATCGCCAAGCCCTGGCGGTTCGAGCGCAGCCTGCGCGACGCCGGGGTCGAGCTCGTCGACTTCGCCCCGTTCCCCGACCACGCCGCCTTCAGCGAGCGCGACCTGGCGTTCCTGGCCGAGCGGGCGGCCGCCGCCGGCGCGGGCCTGCTGACCACCGAGAAGGACTGGGCGCGCCTGCCGGCCGCCTGGCGCGCGCGCGTGCGGCCCTGGCCCGTGCGGGCGCGGTTCGAGGACGAGGCGGCGCTGGATCGGGTGCTTTTCCCCTCTCCCCTGCGGGAGAGAGAGGCGCCTTAAAACCCCTCTCCCCCTGCGGGAGAGGGAGGGGCCCAGCGGAGCTGGGAGGGTGAGGGGTCGCGCGACGCTATTTGCGGCGAACGGCCATCGACCCCTCATCCTTCCCACGCCGCTGCGCGCCGCGGGGCCCTTCCTTCTCCCGCAAGGGGAGAAGGAGTGCGCTCAGCGCTGCACCTGCCCCACGTCCCGCACCGCGCCGCGGGCCGCGCTGGTGGTCAGGGCGGCATAGGCCTGCAGCGCCGGCGACACGTGCCGTTCGCGCCCGACCGGCTTCCAGGCGCCCGCGCCGCGCGCCAGCATCTCGGCGCGGCGGGCAGCCAGTTCGGCTTCCGGCACGCTGAGGGTCAGGCCCCGGTTGGGGATGTCGATCTCGATGCGGTCGCCGGTCTGGACCAGCGCGATCAGCCCGCCCTCGGCGGCTTCCGGCGAGACGTGGCCGATCGACAGGCCCGAGGTGCCGCCGGAGAAGCGGCCGTCGGTGATCAGGGCGCAGGCCTTGCCCAGGCCCTTCGATTTCAAATAGCTGGTCGGATACAGCATCTCCTGCATGCCCGGCCCGCCCTTGGGGCCTTCGTAGCGGATCACCACCACCTCGCCGGCCTTCACCTCGCCGGTGAGGATGCCCGACACCGCCGCATCCTGGCTCTCATAGACCCGCGCCGGGCCGGCGAAGACCAGCACGCTGTCGTCCACGCCCGCGGTCTTCACGATGCAGCCGTCCAGCGCCAGGTTGCCGGTCAAGACCGCCAGGCCGCCGTCCTTGGAGAAGGCGTGCTCGGCGCTGCGGATCACGCCGGCTTCGCGGTCGAGGTCGAGGTCGTCGTAGCGGCGCGCCTGGGAGAAGGCGGTCTGGGTCGGCACGCCGCCGGGGGCGGCGCGGTAGAAGTCATGCACCTGTTCGCTGTTGCTGGTCGTGACGTCCCAGCGCGCCAGGGCCTGGCCCAGGCTCGGCGCGTGCACGACGGGCTGGTCGGCGTGGAGCAGGCCGGCGCGATCCAGTTCGCCCAGGATGGCCATGATGCCGCCGGCGCGGTGGACGTCCTCCATGTGCACGTCCGACTTGGCCGGGGCGACCTTGCACAGGCAGGGCGTGTGGCGCGACAGCCGGTCGATGTCGGCCATGCTGAAGTCCACGCCCGCTTCATGCGCCGCCGCCAGCAGGTGCAGCACCGTGTTGGTCGAGCCGCCCATGGCGATGTCGAGCGTCATGGCGTTCTCGAACGCCGCGAAGCTGGCGACGCTGCGCGGCAGCACGCTGGCGTCGTCCTGTTCGTAGTAGCGCTTGGCCAGGTCGACGATCAGGTGGCCGGCTTCCAGGAACAGCCGCTCGCGGTCCTTGTGGGTGGCCAGCGTCGAGCCATTGCCGGGCAGGGACAGGCCCAAGGCCTCCGTCAGGCAGTTCATCGAATTGGCGGTGAACATGCCCGAGCAGGACCCGCAGGTGGGGCAGGCCGAACGCTCCATCACCGCCACCTGCTCGTCGCTCACCGCATCGTCGGCGGCGACCACCATGGCGTCGATCAGGTCGACCTTCTTCTCTTCGCCCGCCCACACCACCTTGCCGGCCTCCATCGGGCCGCCGGAGACGAACACGGTGGGGATGTTCAGGCGCAGCGCCGCCATCAGCATGCCCGGGGTGATCTTGTCGCAATTGGAGATGCACACCAGCGCGTCGGCGCAGTGGGCGTTGACCATGTACTC
>FSXV01000071.1_pt1 | contig 23303 bp, 23 predicted proteins | sample 1638401 | NCBI WGS metagenome assembly FSXV01 (sample SAMEA3914788, study PRJEB12502) | metagenome | biome: forest; material: soil | place: Canada | collected 2011-07-03 | depth 0.1 m | reverse complement strand
GTCGATCAGCAGGTCGCGCTCGAAGTAGAAGATCGCGCCCCAGTTCTCCATGGCGCCGAAGAACTGGCTGGAGCCCGGACCGCCGATCAGGTCCATCTTCGGCAGCGGGAATTTGGTCCCGAAGTAGCTGTTGTAATAGGGCAGGATCTCGGCGGCGGCGTCGAGGGCGAACTGGGCCTGGGCGGTGTCGCCGCGCTTGACCACCACGCCGATGTCCACGCCGTCGACCTTCTTCGACACGCGCTCGAAATCGCCCATGCCGAAGAATAGCAGATACGAGCTCATCTTCGGCGTCTCGGCGAAGCGCACCCGCTTCAGCCCGCCCGGCAGGGCCATGCTCGAGGCCACCGGCATGTTGGAGATGGCCATCTGGTCGGCGGGCGTCACCGCGGTCAGGGTGAAGGTGGCCTTCTTGCCCGGCTCGTCGAACGACGGGGCGAAGCGCCGCGCGTCGGAGTTCTCGAACTGGGTGAACAGGGCGCGGGCCTTGCCGTGGGCGGTGTCGTAGTCCAGCGCGAACAGGCCCGAGGCCTGCTGGTAGATCTTGCCGGTGTAGTCGATGTGCAGCTTGTGGCGGCCCAGCGCCAGCGGCGTCGCGAAGGTGAGACGCGCGGTCTGCTGGTCGGGGTCGAGGGTGATCTGCGGCTTGGCGGCGCGGTCGTCGAGCTGCACCCGGCCGAAGGCGATGTCGGCGGCGTTCAGGGTGATGCTGCGCACCGGCTTGTGGGCGGTGACGGTGATGGTCTCGTCGCCGGCGAAGCTCAGGGTCTTGGCGTTCGGCACGATGGCGATGTCGTAGTGGTCCGGCGTAACCTCGTCGGGCAGGGTCAGGCGGGTCTGGGTCGCCTTGGCCGCGGGCGCCGCTGCGGCGGCCGTCGCGCAAACGCCTGCCAGGGCCAGCGTCGAAGCGGCGCAGATCAGCGCGTTGCGCAGCGGAAGAGAGGTGCGAATTCGCATATCAGGCCCGACAAAAGCAAAAGATCGCCTTACGAGACTTCCGCTTCCCACGCCATGGGGCGCTTAGCCCGATCGGTCGCAGCCAGGAAGGCTTGCGGTTTCGAAAAACCGTCGATAGGTTCCGCGCCCTTCGCCCAGGCTGTTCACACGGCCGCGACCTGGAGAGGTGGCTGAGTGGTCGAAAGCACCGCACTCGAAATGCGGCGTGCTCGCGAGGGCACCGTGGGTTCGAATCCCACCCTCTCCGCCACTCCCGCCCGAGCGGGATAAACCGTCCGGCGACCGCCCATTCCGCCTTCGCGCGCAAGTCCGGTTGCACGTTACGCGCCGCTCATCTGTATTGCGGCCGACGCGGGGATTAAGGTCGACACCTAATTCCGGAAGATCAGAGCGAGCGGTATCCCACGCGGTGCGAAATGCTCTGTAGCAGAGCATTCTCCAGCTCAATGATCGCGTTGTCTTTTTGGGCGCATCGACGGTCTTCTTTTTCGGGGCGGCTTAGACGGTAATTCCGGCGAAAACGCCGCTTAGCGTTCCGGTTCTTGGCGTCATTGACAATTCTTGGATTTAGCGCATTCTAATACACGCGCGGATAGCGCCGCGGCTTGAGCCGCTTTTCCCCACCCCCTCGACAGATTTTAGCGACGATCGCTATTTCGTCAGGCGGGTCATTTCTCGACCAATGCACGTTTCAGACGATGTTTTAGTCGTATTTTTCTCGGAGCGATTCCATGAATCCCGCAAATAACAATGTCTGGCCTATTCAGGCCAATCGCCGACCCCCGCCCCCGCCCGCCCAGGCGCGCCCGAAGGATTCCGGCCTGACCTATGCCGAGCTGAGGCGGATCGTGCTGGAACAGCTGGGCTGAACGGCCTCGTGGCGCCCCCCCGGCTGCGGAGATAGTTCGAACGCCCCATCGGGGGACGTGATATGAATTACGCTCGTCCGCCAGCGCGGACCAACGGCTTGGTCGGCTTCCTTACGTGAGGCCGCTCGCCGCCCCGGAAAGGGGTGACATGTCCACGATAGCCCAAGACCTGAGCCAGGAAATCCTGGCCCTCGAGCCCGGCCTTTTGAGTTGGGCGCGCGCCTTGACGCGCGATCCGCACGAGGCGGCCGTGCTGGTCCGGGAAACGCTTCTGGTCGCGCGCGGCGCCGAGGAGGCGCCACGCGCCGAGGAAACCCCTCGCGCCTGGCTGCATCGCCTGTTGCGTCGTCGCTTCCATTCGGTGGAGCGTGATCGGAACTTCCGGCGCTCGCGCAGCAACCCCATCAGCGCGGTCGGTTATGCGCGCGAGCGTGTCGAACTGACCGAGAGCGTGCCGGAGACGACCGGTGCCGGCTAGCTTTCCGCCCTCGATGTTCCCTTGCGGGGGCTACGAGATTCGCGACGAGCGGCTGGCTGAATTTCGTGAAGTGCTGATTCAGGCCGACGACGGCCCGGTTCCCCGCCGCGGCGACCTGTTCACCATCGTCCGGGAAGCGGGGCTGCACGACCTGGTGGTGCTCGACGTGCTGCGCGGTCAGGCGGACTGGACCGCCCGGTGCCGGGTGGTGGGGCTCGCCTAGGCGGGCCTATTCGGCGATGCGGCGGCTGAAGGCGGCGAGGCTGTCGCTGCGATCCTGCCGGCGCGCGGACTTCCTCAGCTTGCGATCCAGCCGCTTGGCTTCCAGGGCGGCCTGCTGCCGGCCGGCGAGGTCCTTGGCGGCGGCGGCTTCGGCTGCGAGCCTGGCGGCGCGGGTGGCGTTGCGCTCCTCGGCCCGGGCCTGCCGCACGGCTTCGAGTTCCGTAGCCCGGCGGTCCCGGCGGGCCACGAATTCGGGGTCCGGGGCTGCGGTGCGGGGCTGAAACTTCTTGAGCTGAGCTTGCTTGGCCGCGGCGGCGGTCTTCAAGCGATCAGCAAAGCTTGCGTCGTGTGAAATGGCCAGCTTCTTTCGCGGTGTCGGGCGTAGGTCTGCGCCGAGCGGTGACGAGGAGAGATTAAGCGCTAGACTCTGACCGGATGTTATTCCGATTTTCCAAAATCGCTTTTGAAAAAGCGAGAATTTGGATCGGGTGAGACAAAAATATTTCTTCGCCATCTGGCGTCGATCATCCGCCTAATATATCTAGAAGCCGTCGATCTCTGCTGTGTAACGCCTCAAGGCCGCGCTCGCGCGCGTGTTTTTGGAAGCCGACCCTTTCAGACTCGATGCCCGTCGGGCTGATCCGGCGGGTAACGCCAAGGAGGCTGAAATGGCTAACGGCACCGTTAAGTGGTTCAATTCGATCAAGGGTTACGGCTTCATCCAGCCGGCGGACGGCGGTCGGGACGTGTTCGTCCACGTGTCCGCGGTTGAGCGTTCGGAGCTCCGCTCGCTCGCCGAAGGTCAGGCGATCGCCTACGAAGTCGAGCGCGACGCCCGTTCGGGCAAGGAAAGCGCCGTCAACCTGCGCGCCGCCTAAAGAATTGAGGGGCTGGCGCTTGCGCGTCAGCCCTGCTCGCCCGCCGCCGGAGCCTCGTCTTCCGGAGCGCTCGCCTCGGAAGATTGTTCTCTGATCTTGCGAGCTTCCCGGCAGATGCGAGTAAGTTGTTTCTGGATAGTCGGCCCGTAAAGCTGGCCCGCGACGTCCGAAAATCTTTCCTTATTCAGGGTGTCCCGAATATCCGCGACCCCAGAACATTCACCGGATCTGGCAAGCTCGTAAGCGCGCTCGAGCGTGGTTTGATGCTGGTTCATGGATTTATTTTAGAACAATCCAATTGTGACGATAGCCTATAAATCGTTATTGATGATTGGATTCTGATGTGCGCCGCGGCGGGATTTCATCGCCGCAAGTGAGCGCCCACCCCGCGAGTGTTTGGGCCGCGAGCGTTTGGGCGCAGTCGCCTCATGGGTTAAAGTCATGGGGCAAGTGAGGACTTGGCCTTGATCGCTGTCCCTCCCGTCCCGCCGCCCCACTATCCGACGCCGGCCGCCCGGATGGCGGATTTCGTGCTCCACATGGTCGGCCTGGTGGCGGCGCTGTTCGGCGGCGGTGTGCTGCTGGGCTTGGCGCTCGGGCTGGGCAAGTTCAACCAGTTGATCGCCATCGGCGTCTACACCGGCGGGCTGCTGCTCATGCTCGCCTTCTCGACGGCCTACAACTTCGCTAACGGCCGCCGCAAACCCCTGCTGCGCCGGTTCGACCACGCGGGCATCTTCCTGATGATCGCCGGCTCCTACACGCCCTTCACCACCCACAGCCTCACCGGCGCATGGGCCTGGGGCATGACCAGCGCCGTGTGGGCGGTCGCGGGCCTCGGGGTGCTGGGCAAGCTGTTCCTGCCCGGCCTGGGCCGGCGGTTCTGGGTCGGGGTCTATCTGGCCCTGGGCTGGCTGGCGCTGGTGGCGATCAAGCCGCTGATCGAGGGGCTGTCCTGGGCCGCGCTGATGCTGCTGGCCCTGGGCGGTGTGCTCTACACCTCCGGCGTGATCTTCTACGTCAACAAGCGCCTGAAGTTTTCGCGCGCGATCTGGCGCGGCCATATCGTCGCCGCCGCTGGGGCCCACTGGGCGGCGATCCTGGTCGGCGTGCTGCTGGCCTCAGCGCGCTAGGCGCCCCAAAGCCAAGTGGGGCCAGCCAACTGGAGCCCCGGGCCCATCGGCGCCGGGGCGTGCAGCGGTCAGGCCCGCAGAACCACCAGCGAACTGGCCTCAGCGCCGCCCTCGACGACCTTGACGCCCAGGTAGCGGAACTCGCCGCTGACGAACTGGATGTCGTCGGTGGGGACGGTGCGATCCCGCTTGAGCTTGGCGGTGTCTCCGAAGGTGAGCTGCAACACCAGGTCGGACGTGGCGACGCCGTCCGATCGGGCCTTTTCGATCTCCGCACGGAAGCGCTGCGCCGGCGGGAGCGCCTTCGGGGGGACTTTAGCCTGAGGAGGCATGACGATCCTTGATGTCAGGAGAGGCCCCGCGAAAAAGAAAGTGGGGGGACAGACGGATATTATCCACCCAGCCGCCCTGGCGAGATAGCCTGAAACGACCGCCGCAAATATTCTGCAATCAAAAATCCGATTTCCGGTTCCGAAAAGCCCCACTCAATCGCGCGAGATCCGGAACGATGGTTCGCCGCGGCGCGCTCAAGGCATGGAGCGAAGGAGACCGGCGCGTGGAAAACGACGATGGGCGGGTCAACGTCGCCAAGCTGCCGGGCATGATCGCCGGCTACGAGATCATCCTGGCGCACCTGCTGGCCAGGGCGGGCCCCGAGGTGATCGCCGGCCTTCGGCGCGAGCTGCCGGACATCGGCGCCTCCACCACCCAGGATACGATCCAGCGGGTCCTGCTCCAGGCCGAGACCGGCCGCGTCTCGGAAACCAGGGGCGACCCCCACGACCGCCCATAACGGCTTCGCCGCCCAGACGGCGCGCGTTGCTGGGTTTGCACTTCCAGGCGAGCTGTCCCAACATCGGTCCCAGCCGATGCGAGCCGCGCTCGCATCGGCTTGGTGGGGGGGCGGGGGTGAAGCTTTTCCAATACTGGAACGATGCGGCGCCGCCGGATGACGTGGCGGGCTGGATCGAGGATATCCGGCGGGACAACCCCGAGTTCGAGCACGTGCTGCTGGACGAGGCTTCCGGCGCACGGTTCATCGCCGAGCACTACGGTCCGCGCGAACTCGCCGCCTTTCGGGCCTGCGTGCTGCCGGCGATGCAGGCGGACCTGCTGCGGCTCTGCCTGATGGATGCGGAGGGCGGGCTGTATCTGGACGCGGACCACCAGTCGCGCGAACCGGTCGCCAGCATGATCGCCGACGCCCCGGACGCCCTGATGCCGATCTGGACCTGCATTTTCGTCAACGGCGTGCTGATGTTTCGGCGTCCCGGCAACCGGTTCATCCGGGCTTGCCTGACCGTGGCGGTCGACAACATCGCCGCGCGGCGCTTCTCCAATGTGCTGATCGCCACCGGGCCGGGCCTGTTCAACGCCGTGCGCTGCGTGATCGACCCGACGGCCCGCCCTGGCGTCGAGGCCCTGGTGCGCAGGTCGGACTGGGAGGGGTGGGGCTGGGACGAGCTGATGGCCCGGGCCGAGCAACTGGTGCAGCCGAGCCCGGCGCTGGCGGCCGACATGGCGGCGATCACATTGATCGACTCGGGGGCGACCATGCGTTGGCTGGGGATCGCGCCGCCGGCCTACAAGTCCACCGCGCGGCATTGGCTGAACTGGACCGGCGAAGTCTATCGCTGATATTTCGCGGGCGACCGGACCTTGAGGGTCAGCCCTGGGCGGCCTCGCGGATGAAGCGGGCGCGGCGGGCGATGGAGCCCAGCGGGGTGTAGTGGCCGGGCTTGGGCACGGCGTCGTTCTGCTCCAGTTGCGGCAGTCCAACCCCCTCGGCGGTGAGGGCGCGCAGATCGGCGTAGAGCGCCTGCAGGGCCTCGAGCAGACGGGTTTCGTCCGTATCCAGATCGTCGGGCGAATGGCTCTGCACGCGCGCGCCGTCGTAATAGGCCGCCGCGCCGTCCAGCGACACGCCGAGCCATCCCTCCAGGGCGGCGAACGTCGCCTGGCCCATGTCGTGATGGAACACCGCGCGCACGTGGGGCAGGTTGCGCAGCATACGGACGTAAAGCTCCACCACCTCGGCATAGTTGGCGATCAGCGCCCGGGGCGAATCCGCCTCGGTCCCGGTGGTCTTTTGCAGGCTGCGGGTGGAGCCGAGCACCGCCAGCGGATCGCGAAAGGTGAAGACATAACGCGCCTGGAAGAAGCGGCGGCAGTGGTAGGCGAACATGCGTTCGCTCCAGGCCGGATCACGCCGGGCGTTGACCACGATCTTCGCACCGACCCAGCGGTACAGGTCGCCCAGGCGGGTCAGGTGGGTCTCGAGCGGGCCATCGACCTCGGCCACCGGGGGCAGGAAGCTGCTCTTGGTTTCCTGGTTGGCCCAACCGCGGTGCAGGGCGTTGTAGCGCGCCGCAAAGCCGGGCTCGCCCAGGTCGAAATGCAGCTCGGGCTCGCCGAGCAGGAACACGTCGCGGGAATGGTTGAGCGCGTTCTGCAGCACCGTGGTGCCGCTGCGCGCCGCGCCGATCACGAACAGGCCCCGGTCGGGCGGCAGGCGCGCGGGCTGCGTACCCGCCGCGGGCGCGCCGACCCGCGGAACCAGCCGCCGCACCGAGGCCCTGAGGTTCACGGCGCGTCCTCGCGGCTCCAGGTGGTTCCCCGGCGCACTGGTCGGGCCGGGCGGCCGACACAGACGCTGTTCGGCGGCAGGGTCTGGCCCTTCACCAACGCCCCGGCCCCGACCACCGTATCCGTCCCGATCCGGCAGCCGGCCATGACCTGCACGTGTTCGCCCAGCCAAACGTGGGGTTCGAGCACGATCTTTCCGCCGAAGCCGTTCAGCCGCGCCCCGGTCTTCAGGTCGCGGATGGCGTGCATGTCGTCGGTGATGAAGCGCACGCCGTTGGCCCACATGCCGTCCGCCCCCACCAGGATGGCGCCGCCGTTGCGGGCGTCGAGCTGGGCGTCGAAGGTCGAGGTGGTGTGCTCGCCGATCAGGATGGTCGAGCGTCCCTGCACGCTCATGGCGGAGGCGTAGAGATTGGCGTGGTCGCCGATGACCAGCAGCGCGCCTTCGCTGACCAGGGCGGCGCGGGCCAGCCGCACGTTCGCGCCCAGCACGAACAGGCAATTGGTGGGCGGAATAGGGATGAACGACGGCTGCGGCTCGACGTCGGACGCATTGGGGCCGGCGAGCAGGAGGTTGCCGTTCGAGGTCCAGCGATCAGGCAGGCCGGCGCGGCGCACGCGCAGACCCGACAGCTTCGGCGGGACCCAGTCCGGCCCGGCGCCGGCGGCCATCGCGCGGCGGGTCATCTCATCGGCCAGCAGCGCCATGAAGGCGGCGTCCACCGGCGCCCCGTCCTCGAGGTGGCTGGCGGCCTCGACCAGGGAAGGGGCGGACGTCGGGGCGTCGGCCTTGGCCGGGCGGCGGGGGAACAGGTTGAGGGCCATCGGGTCCGGCGGCTCAGCTGGGCTTGCGGGCGACGATCACCTGCGACTTGGGCAGGGCGGCGTCGAGCGCGGCCTTGACCGCGGGTCCGTTCGCGCCGTCGAGCACCTGCTTCCAGGTGGAGGCCCAGGCGTCGAGCGTGGGATGGTTCTGCTCGAGCGTGGTTCCGGTCTGCCAGAACAGCGCCCACCACACCGACCAGTAGAAGCCCTGGGCGGCGGTGCGCTCGATCACCAGCCCGGCCTGTTCGACCAGGGCGGGAAAGCTGTCGCCGTCGAAGATGCGGATGTGGTTGGGCTTTTCGAAGTAGTAGGCCGGGGCCACCTGCTTCTGCACGTGTTCCTGTCCGCCGCCCGGCACGGTGAGGAGATACAGCGCCCCGGGCCGGCCGACGCGCACCAGCTCGGCCATGAACACCGCGGGATCGTCGACATGCTCCAGCACCTCGGTGCAGATCACGCGGGCCACCGAGGCGTCGTCCAGGGGCAGGGGATCGGCGCGGGTGACGTGGGCTTCGAGCCCGCGGGCGGGGGTGGTGCGCAGCCGCGTCACCGCTTCCTTCAGCCGTTCGGGATCGGCGTCGGCCAGGATCAGGTGGGCGCCCTGGCGGGCGCAGAAGCTCGACACGCCGCCGTCGCCGCAGCCGACATCGACCACCACGTCTTCGGCCGAGACCGGGAAGCCGGCCATCAGCTCGCCGGTCTCCTGGTTGTACCAACCGCTCATCACCAGATCCCTCAGGCCGAGCAGGCGATAGTCGGGGATACCGGAGGGCGTCTGGTTCATGCCGTGGCCTCTTGCGCCGGCTTGGCGATGGAGAGCTGGGTGGACCAAAGCGGCACGATCTTGGGCGACAGGCCCTGGCGCTGCAGCACCTCGGCGAGCCGGGCGGTGACCACTTCGTCGGAACAGAACGCCTCCAGCGCCGAGACCGCGGCGGCCGACATGGCGGCGTAGCGGGCGGGATCTTCGCGCGCGACGCGGTAGCTTTCGCGGAACTGGCGCACCACGTCGACGAACACGACCTCGTTGCGGGTGCAGCGCACGGCGTGCCGTTCGTCGTGCGGCCAGAAGGCCGGCCGGGACCGGCTGGCGATGACGAAGGCGTTGTCGTCCGAGATGTAGTCGATCATCGCCGTGTGGCGCGGCGCCACCGCCGGACGCCCGGCCGACATGAACTCCATCAGCGGCAGGCACTGGCCTTCGCCGTTGGCGGTGTTGACGGTGTAGCTGGTGGCCGCGATCAGGCGATCATAGGCCTCGTCGTTCAGCAGCCCGTGCACCACTACGATCCGGCACTTGAACGGCTTCAGCTTTTCGAGGTGCTTCAGCACCATCTGCACGCCCTCGATCATGTCGGCGTGGGTGAGCTTGAGCACCAGGGTGGCGTCGGGGGTGTCGCGGAACGCCCAGACGAAGCCGGCGGCCAGGTCGTCCCAGTTCTTGCGGCCGTCGTTGGGGTTGAGCACGGTGGTGTAGACCACGCCCGACAGGCGCAGGGTCTGGGGCGGCTGGGCCGGGTCAGAGGCGGCGCGGCGCAGCAGGCGCAGCGCCCGCGCGCCCTCGTCGACGGACCGCGTGGCCTGGAACAGGCTGAGGTCCACCGCCGTGGCGTCGATGGCCACGGCCCCGTGCAGCACCAGGTCGATGGGGGGCTGATAGCCTCTCGCGCTGGCGACGTAGCGGGCCTTGCCCTGGAACACCGGGGCCGGAATGCTCCACACCGGATAGTCCGCCCCCATGACCGTGCGCACCGCCTGCACCGAGGCGGAGCTGTGGGTGATGGCGGTGTCGATGCGGTCGAAGACGTAGCGCCAATCCTCGCGCGGATTGGCGTTCCAGCTCTCGTTGGGGATGGTGTCGAATTCCCAGGCGAACACCGGGATCGTCGGGCAGGCGAGCTCGGTCGGGGTGTACTGCGGCGGGTTGAAGGTCAGCAGGACGCACTCGATGCCGTGCGCCTGGGCCGAGCGATAGATGCGGTCGGCGTCCCGCTCGGGATTGGCCACCGGCATCAGCACCCCGAACCTTTCCAGGATGCGCCGGAAGGCCTTGCGCACGAACCAGTAGCTGTACTCCGGCGCGCCCAGGTTGGCGCCGACGGTATCCTCGTCGTAGGTCGAGTGTTCGAGAAGGATCATGCCGCCGCGTCTACGATTTCGAGGGGGGAGACGGCTGGGCCAAGGCCGAGGCTGAGGCCGAGGAAGCCGTCCAGGCGGGCGGCCACCACGTCGTCGGCGCAGTAGCGGGCCATGCTGCTGCGGGCGCCGGCGCAAAGCGCGGCGTAGCGTTCCGGCTCCTCGCGGGTCAGGCGATAGGCCTCGCCGAAGGCCGCGATCAGGCTGGGCCAGGACAGCCGATGCCGGGTGGCGGTGAACGCCATGCGCGGATCGTGCGGCCAGCTGCAGAACTCCTCGTCCGACTCCAGGACCAGGGCGTTTGAGGCGTCGACATAGTCGGCCATGGCCGTGTGGGCCGGCGCCACCGCCGGGCGCCCGGCGGACATGAATTCCAGCAGCGGCAGGCAAAGGCCCTCGGCATGCGAGGTGTTGGCCACCCAATGCGAGGCGGCGACCAGGCCGTTGTACTGGGCCTGGTCCATATAGCCCTGGACCACCACCACCCGGCAGGCGAAGTCCGGCAGCTTGCCGAGCGCGTCGTGCAGCTCCCACCACCACAGCCCGGCGTCGGCGCCGACCATCTTGAGCACCAGAGTGGCTTGGGGGGTCTCGCGGTGGGCGGTGACGAACGACCACAAGATGTCGGGCCAGTTCTTGCGGCCGTCCTTGGGCGAGAACACCGCGGTGAAGACGGTCCCGTCGAGCATGGCGCGGGGCGGCAGCTCGGGTTCGCCGTCGTCGGGTACGAGGGGCAGGGGCGGGGTCGGAGCCCCCGGCGCGAAGGTGCGGCCGCGGGTGTCGAAGATGAAGCCCTTGACCGAAATCTCCGCCCCAACGCTCTCCGCTCCGGCCGTCTCCGCCCCGGTTTGGGGCGCGCCGAGGGTCCTCAGGTCGGGGAAGCGGTCCCAGACGGGCGCCGGGATGGCGGCGACCGGGAAATCGGCGCCCATGGCGGCGCGCACGGCGTCGGCGGCGAAGCGTGAGAGCGTGATCGCCCGGCCGGTCTGGCGCAGCACGAAGCGCCAGTCGTGGCGGCGGTCCTCGTCCCACACCCGGTCGGGAATGGTGGGATACTCCCAGGCGATCACCGGGACAGTCGGGCAGCGAAGGCCGAGCGGCGTGCGGTGCGGCGGGGCGAACGACAGCAGCAGGCTGGTTTCGCCGTTGGCGATATGGGCGGCGTGGAGCGCGTCGGCTTCGGCGAGGGGATCCTCGATCAGGTGGACGCGGCCGAGGCGTTCCAGCAGCGGCCTGAAAGCCTTGAGCACGAAGCCGTAGCTGTATTCCGCGGCGCCCAGGGTCGGCGAGCCGGCGCTGTATAGCAGGAAGTTGATCGGCGGGGCCGGCTCCTCGGGCTCATCCGCGCCAGGCGCCCCGATCCGGCCCAGGGCGGCGGCGACAAAGGCCTGGAATTCGGGGTTTTCCAGATCGCCGGACAAAGGCTCGTTGCTGTAGTCGAAAATTCCGTCCGTGAGCGGATCGCCGTCCTTGATGCGGGCGACGACCTTCTGCGATCGCCCCGGGGTCGGGTTGGCGGGGATGGGCAGGCGCCAGCCGTAGCGGCCGTGCCCCACGCCGGCGGCGCGCAGGTCGGGGCGATAGAGCGAGGCGGTGGTCTGGCCGACCAGGCCGCCGTCGATCCACAGCTCGATGTCGACCGACTTGTCGGGATAGTCGGGCCTCCAGGCCCAGCCATAGGCCTCGCCGCTCTTAACGCCGTCGCAGTAACCCGCGACGCCTCCGTCCTTCACGCTCAACTTGGGGACCTCCCGATGAGAGAGACATACGTGCGAGGCGATATCGGACGGGCCGGCGCTTTACGTGCGCCAGAGCGCCCTGACCTTTAGGAGTAGCTGCTCGCCGACGAAGATCAAGCCGGCGGCCGGACCGAACTTTCCGCGCCGACGGCGACCTGTGGCCCGATTCACATCCTCGGGAACGAACCGGCGGTCTCGTCATTTTCGTTGCGTCAGAGGCTTGACGTATGCGTCACAAGATATGATCGAAACGTGACGTGCGCCGGCCTCGTCTCCGCAGGCGTCGGCTTAACAATAAATAACCGCAGCGTTGCAGTTTGCGGCGAACATAGAGAGGGATCAGTATGGCGTTCAAAGGTAGACTCGCGCTTTCGCACGCGTTGATGGCGGGTGCGGCCGCAGCAGCCCTTGGAATCGCCAGCCACGCCCAGGCCGCCGGTTTCTATCTCGAAGACCAATCCGCCAAGGGCACCGGGCGCGCGTTTTCGGGCGAAGTCTCCGACCAGGGCTCGGAGTCGCTGTTCTACAACCCCGCCTCCATCGCCGGCATGACCGGCTTCGAGTTCTCCAGCAGCGCCACCGCCATCCTGGCGAACGCCAAGGTGAGCGACACCGGCTCGACCATCACCCGGCCCGGCCAGGCCACGACCTCGGTCGGCGGCGCGCCGCGGGATTTCAATCCGGTGGAGCCGGGCGTGATCCCGAGCGCCGCGGCGGCCCTGGGCCTTGGGCATAACCTGGCGGTGGGCCTGACGGTGACCTCGCCGTTCAGCTTCGCCACCAAGTACGACGGCGACGCCTTCACCCGCTACGCCGCCGACACCACCCGGCTGATCACCATCGACATCCAGCCGACCCTCGCCTGGCGGCCGCTGCCGTGGCTGAGCCTCGGCGCGGGCCCGGTGATCGAATATTCCAACGCGGTGTTCAGCTCGGCCCTGCCGCAGCTGACGCCGGGGCCGGACGGAAGCGAATACCTGCATGGCAACGGCTGGAACGCCGGCTACACCGTCGGCGCCCAGGTGCATCCCACCGACCGCCTGACCATGGGCGTCAACTATCGCTCCAAGATCGACCACACCCTGGGCGGCAACGTCACCACCTCGGGCCTGACCGGGCTGCTTCAGCTCGCCGGGGCGAATTTCAGCGAAAGCGCCAAGGCCAAGTTCACCACGCCGTGGACCGCCACCTTCGGCGTTCGCTACAAGGTCACCGACAAGCTGACCGTGGAAGGCCAGGGCACGCGCTTCGGCTGGAGCGACTTCAACCAGATCCAGCTGCTGGCGCCCCAGCTCAGCAACGTGAATGAGAACTACCATGACACCACCATGGGCTCGGTGGGCTTCGACTACGACGTGACCGAGCGCTGGACCATGCGCGCCGGCGTTCAATACGATCCGACCCCCACGCCCGATGTCGGCCGCGACCCCCGGGTGCCGGACGGCAACCGTTGGACCTTCGCCATGGGCACGACCTACAAGGTGACGCCGCACCTGCTGGTGGACGGCGGCATTTCCTATGTTGATTTCCAGAATTCGCACATCGATCGCGACGCCACGGCCTACGGCGGGACCATTGCGGTGACGCCGATATCGATCCAGGGTGAGGTGGAAGCCAGCGCGGTCACCATGTCGCTGGGCTCGCGCTTCTACTTCTGAAGCGCGGCGGGCTTTCGCGGTCCCGGGCGATCGGGGCCGCGGACCATGCAGGATGTCCGCTCTGAGCGGGCAGGGGCGCCCAGGGAGGGGCAATCCGTAGCGTAAGCGTCGGTCCCATCGGCCTCATCGGTCGCGCCAAAGGCGCCAAGATCTGAGCCAAGGGACCCCGATCGATCCAGGCGAGGAGGGCTTCCCACGAACAAGCTCACCATGCACGACCTGATCAACGGGACGGATATCCCGATCCAGGTTGTCCCAGCGGTGACCGGCGACGAGACAACGCCGGCGATCCATGAGGGTTTCGCCCAGGCGGGCATAGCGCGGCCCGTCCTGATCACGGCGCCGTTGTACCGTCGCCCGGACCTGGCGCGGCAGGTGGTGCGCTCCCTGCTGCATTGCGCCGACGATATCGGCCGGATCGGCGGCGAGGTCCTGCTGATCAACGACTCGCCCGACGACCTGAGCTTGGCCGAGGCCTTGAACGAGTTGGTGTCGGAGGTTGCGGACGCCTTCCCGCTGCGGGTGATGCGCAATCCCGAGAACCTGGGCTTCGTGCGCACCAGCAACCGGGCGTTCCGCGAGGCCGCGGCGCGGGGGATGGACCTGCTGCTGCTCAATTCCGATACGGTGGTCACCCCGGGGGCCCTGCCGGAGATGGCGCGGGTGTCGCGGCTGGACCCGATGATCGGGTTCGTGAACCCTCGTTCCAACAATGCGACCCTGGCCACGCTCCCCTACCAGGACCGCTTCCGCAATCTGCCGCCGGCCGAAGCCTGCGCCGCCTGGGCGTGCCTGGCCGACTATCTGCCGCCGATCAGCTATGTGCCGACGGCGGTGGGGTTCTGCATCTGGATCCGCTGGGCCGTGATGGCTGAATTCGGCGGCTTCGACGAGATTTACGGTCGCGGCTACAACGAGGAGAACGACCTCGTCATGCGGGCCGGCCGCCGCGGCTATCGCGCCGTCCTGGCCAACCATGCCTTCGTCTGGCACGAGGGCCACGGATCGTTCCAGGACAAGCCCGAGGTCGAGCGCCTCGAAACGGAGAACCGCAGCAAGCTGCTGGCGCGCTATCCGGAATACGCCCGGCTTACCGAGGTCTATTTCAGCTCGCCCGAGCAGCAGGCGGAGTGTCTGCTCGGCGCGCTCATCCCCGACGCGGATGGGCGCGTCGATGTCGCGCTGGATTTCTCGAGCTTCGTCCCGGCCCACAACGGCACCACCGAGGCGGGGGCGCAACTGCTGGCCAGCGCCGTCAAGCGGTGGGGCGACCGCTTCTCGCTGCATGTGCTGTGCGCGCGCGATACCTACGACTTTCACGGCTATGCGCGCTTCGGGGCGCCCCGGCGCGACCCGCATGGGCCGGAGACCTACGCCGCCATCTTCCGGGTGGGACAGCCCTACGACTGGAGCGTCAACGAGCGGCTGGCGATGAAGGCCGCGGCCTTCGGCGTCGCCATGCTGGACACCATTTCGCTGGACTGCACCCAGCTCTACAGCCCGCGCCTGTACGGCATGTGGAACTTCGTCGCCGAGCACGCGGACCTGATCACCGGCATCAGCGACCTGAGCCTGGCGCAGGTCGAGCGGCGTTTCCGCGTCGGCGCGGACGTGCTCCGCCTGCGCAGCCTGCTTTCGCTGGACCTGGCCGACTACGCCCATCCCAAGGGAGAGCCGGCCGAGGCCCCGGCGGCGCCCGGCTATCTGTTCGTGGTCGGCAATCACTTCTGGCACAAGGATGTGGCCGCGACGGTGCGGGCCCTGGCCGAGGCCGACCCCGATCGCCGGATCGTCGTGCTCGGCGGCGCGGACAAGGCGGCGAAGCCGGCCGACGACGGCGTCCATGCGCCGCGCGGCCTGGATGAGAGACCCAACGTCCTGCGCCTGCAGGCGGGCGGGCTGACGCCGGAACAGATGGGCGCGCTGTACGCCCATGCGGCGGCGGTGGTGTTCCCCAGCCACTACGAGGGCTTCGGTATGCCGGTGCTCAACGCCCTGGCTGCGCGCCGGCCGGTGTTCGTGCGGCCGCTGCCGGTGTTCGAGGAGATGGCCCGCGGCCTGGGCGGCGAGGCCAACCTGCACGTCTTCGCCACCATCGACGAGCTGGTCCGCACCCTGCGCGAGCCGCCGGTCTGGGCCGACGAGGGCGCTTCGCCCGGCCGCATCGGCGATGCCGACCGGGTGGCGGACGAGATCGGCGACGCCCTGGAGGCGATCATCGCCAAGGTGAGCTACGAGCGGATCGTCAAGCGCATCCGGGCCATCCAGACCCTGTATGACTTCGCCAATCTGAGCGGCGACAACGTCGGCCATGCCAACGATCAGGCAAGCCTGGCCGCTCGCCACGCTGCGCGGGTGGTCGAGGCGCGCCTGCGGCCGCTGCTGGCCGCTCCCGGTGTGTTCGCCGCGGCGCGCCTGGTCTACCGGACGATGCGGGCGGTCCGGGGCCTGGGGCGGCGTCCGCCGATCGCCGATCCCGCCTAGGGCTTTTCGACCACGAACAGGTCCTGGCCGCCGGGATAGTCGCTGGGCGCCAGCCAGACGCCCATGCGCACCGGCGACGCCGTGACCAGGCCGCAGTCCGCGATCGCTTCCAGGAACCGCGGCAGCGGATGGGCGATGGCGCGCTCGGGCGAGCGGGGATCGAGCACCATGGCCTCGTCGCGCCAGGGCTTGAAGGCGAAGCGGCCCTCGCCGCGCGCCAGGCCCTCCATGCGCTCCGGGGTCAGGGCGTAGCCGGTGAACAGGAACCGGCCGCCCGGCCGCAGCGCTCGCGCCGTCTCGCTGAGGTAGCGGCGGATGGCCGGCATGGTCATGTGGCTGAATACCGAGGTGGCGAAGGCCACGTCGAAGCCACAGTTTTCGACCGGGAAGCGGTAGCTGTCCTCGCGGCCTGCGCCGTCGGCGCGGTACTCGGTATTGGCCACGTCGGCCTCGACGAAGGCGAAGTCAGGCCGCACCCCGCCGAAGCGCTGGCGGCACAGCTCGACCGCCCGCGCCGAGACGTCGAAGCCGAGATAGCCGGCGTTCGGCTGCAGATAGGTCGTGAGCGGCCAGGCCATGCGCCCGGTGCCGCAGCCGATGTCCAGCACGTCGCTGGCCGGCGTCAGGCCGGCATGGGCGCGCAGCAGCTCCAGGTTCTCCTGTCCCGCCTTGGCGAAGTCGCCGCCGCCGACATTGTGCAGGGTTTGCCACGGCTCGTTGCGGCGCGCCGGATCGAGCGCGCGCGCCGGCAGGCTCTTGGCGTCCAGCCACATGCCCGCGGCGGTGCGACGGGCGGCCGGGGGCAGCAGTCCGGCGAGCTGGGAGACGAGGCGGGCCATGGCTACTCCGATAACGAACCGAGCCGTCTTAGCCGAGGCGGAGACGCAACCCTAGCTCAAGAGGCTTGGGCGGCGGCTTGGGCGCTGGCGGCCAGGGCCGCCTGCCGCCGCGCCTCGGCGGCGGGGCTGTGCAGGAAGGTGAGCAGGACATAGCGGGCGCCGCGCGTCACCGCCGCCGCCTCATGCAGCAGCGAGGCCGAGAACACGAAGCCGGCGCCGGTGGGCGGGGCGTGGGCGCGGTCGTCGAACTCGGGGAACAGCAGCTGGCCGCCCTCGTAGTCGCCGGCGTTCAGGTTCACCGACAGGGCGAACTCGCGATAGGCCGTGTGGGCGGAAGAGTTGTCGCGATGGCGGCGGAAATAGCCGCCGGTGTCGTCGTAGCGGGCGACCAGGACACGGTCGACATGGGCCACCTGGACCTGGAACGCCTTGGCGATTTCCGGAACCAGCCGCCCGGCCAGGGCCGCCAGCACCTCGTCGTGCAGCGGTTCGGCGGGATCCAGCGTCAGGTCGCGGCGATGCTTCTTGGCGGCGTCGATCCGGTTGATGGCGCCGCCCTCGGCGTCGATCGAGGCCATGGCGCCTTCGACGTGGCCGCCGGCCTCGAAGCGCGCGATCAGTCGCCGGCAGAGCTCGGCGCCGAGCAGGCCGGGGCGTAGCAGCACCGGGGCCGGATAGCCTGCCTCGCGCCCATCGAGCGCGGTCAGCGCGGCTACGAGCGTTGCGGCCGGATCGTCGCCGTCCAGGCGCGCGAGCAGGGTCAGGGCGCGGTCGGCCACCAGCACCACGGGCGGCGCGCCGGCCGCCAGGAACAGGGCCGCGTCCATGCAGTGCACCAGGGTCACGCCCTCGGGCGTCCGCGCCGTCGGCCAGCCTGGCGCGCCCACCTTGGCCAGCACGCAGATGTCGGCGGTGCGGGCGGCGAAGTCGGCGGCGCGGGCGGCGAAGGCCTCGATCAGGGCCGCCACCGCCGAGGGCGGCGTCTCGCCGGCCAGGATCAGCACCGACGGCCGCCCGGCCTGTTCCTCGAAGGAGTAGTACCGCTGCGCCCCGCTCATGCCGTAGCAGAACGGCAGCCGGTCGCCCGCACTTAAGGTCGCCGGGCCGAGGACGGCGGGGCTCTGGTGATCAGGGGGCTGAGACACGCGCGTCTCCGGGCGGTGGCGGACGAGATCTGAGCTTTAGGAGACGATCCGTTAACCAAGAGGCAATGCGGCGCGCGGAGGCTGCGGCGACTGTATCGCTCGAGCTTGCCCATCCATGCTGATCCGCCGGTCGACCTACGTTCACCTGACGCCGCTGGGCCTCGACCGGGTGCTGGTGATCCACGCCCTGAGCCAGCTGCGCCTGGTGGTGGACGCCGAGGTGGCGTCGATCCTCGACTGGTTCTCCGCCCCGCGCGACATGCCGGGCGACCTGGCGGCGCTGTCCGGCCGCTACAGCCTCGACGACGACACCCTCGCCGGCGCGCTGGCCGCATTGATGGAGCGCGGGGTGCTGACCGACCGCGATCCCGCTGGCGAAGCGGCCGAGGCGGCGCAACGCCTGGCCGAGCTGCATGGCCGCGATCCTGGGGCCGAGGCCGATCCGGGCGAGGCGCTGGATCGCCTGCGCCGCCAGGCCAAGTCGGGGGCAGATCCGTCCTGGTCGGTCACGACGGCGATCGGCGCGCAGGAGCTTGGCCGGCCGATGAAGCATCGGCTCGACGCCCTGCTGTTCGGCGATTGCGAGCTGCAGATGGAGGCGGACTTCCTGCGCCGCGAGGCGCGGGCGCGCGGGGTGGAGCTGCGCCTGGCCACCGGCTTTCCCGGCGACGCCGAGCTGGCGGCGGAGCGGCCGCACCAGGCCATCCTCATCGGCGCCCTGCGCTCGCGCCGGGCGGTGGCCAGCGGTTCGGCGGCCGATCACGGCGGCGATCCGGCGGCGATCTACTTGGCCGAGGCGCGCCAGGTGATCGAGGGGCTGCGCGCCGAGAGCGACGCGCCGATCCTGATCGACAACCTGCCCGAACCCACGGTCCAGCCCTTGGGCCTGGCCGAGCGGGGCCCGCACGGCCACCGCAACCGCTTCCGCCGCGCCAACCTGGAGCTGGAGGCCCTGGCGGCGGACTATCGCGACGTGCACGTGGTCGACGCGGCCGCGGCGCTCAACGCCGAAGGCTCGGCCCGGCTGCTCGACGACGGCCTGGTCGGCTTCACCCATTTCGGCTCGCCGGGCTGGATGCTGCAGCGGCCCTCGAGCGAACTGGCGGCGGTGCACGGCCTGTTCCCCGACACTGCGCCGCTCGCCGCCGCCCTTGGCGACACGCCCTATGGCCGCGAGGCGGCGGCGGCGCGCGCGCACATGGACATGCTGACCGCCCTGATGGGCTGGGGCCGCAAGAAGTGCGTGATCGTCGATCTCGACGGCACGCTTTGGCCCGGCGTGCTGGCCGAGACCGGCGCGCCGTTCGCCTGGACCCCGGAAGTCAGCGGCGCCTATTCCTACATCGGTCTCTATTTCGGCCTGCACGAGGCGCTGAAGACGCTGAAGCGGCGCGGCGTGGTGCTGGCCTGCGTCAGCAAGAACGACGAGGCGCTGGTGCGCGAGCTGTGGCGCTACCCGGAGCACTATCCGCACGACCGGCTGCTGACCCCCGACGACTTCGTCACCTGGCGGGTCAACTGGCAGGACAAACCCTCCAACATCGCTTCGATCGCCGAGGAGCTGGGCTTCGCCGAGGACGCCTTCGTCTTCATCGACGACCATCCGCTGGAGCGCGAACGGGTGCGCCAGGCCCTGCCCGGGGTCGAGGTGCTGGGCGAGGACCCGTTCGCCCTGCGTCGCATCCTGCTCACCGATCCGCGGTTGCAGGCGCTGAGCGTGACCGAGGAATCAGCCGCGCGCACCGAGCTGACCAAGGCCCAACTCCGCCGTGACCGGGAACGGGGAGGGACGCAGGAGCAGGACTTCCTGGCTTCGCTGCAGGTGGTCTGCACCGTGGAGCAGCCGCGCGAGGGCGCGGCGCTGGAGCGGGTGGGCGAGCTGCTGCTGCGCACCACCCAGTTCAACACGACGGGGCGCAGCTATTCCGCCGGCGAGCTGGCGCGCCTGGCCGAGGCGGGCCAGGTGTTCACCGCCAGCGCCCGCGACCGCTTCGGCGACTATGGCCTGGTGGCGGCGGCGGTGGTCGAGGGCTGCGAGATCTCAGCCTTCGTCATGAGCTGCCGGGTGATCGGGCTGAAGGTCGAGCGCCAGCTGTTGGAGCAGGTGCTGGCCGTGATGGCGGCCGCGCCCGGCCAGGCGTCGGCGGGCGAGGCGCTGGCCCGCGTCGTCGAGACCTCGCGCAACGGCCCGGTGCGCCGGCTCTATGCCGACAACGGCTTCAGCCTCGATGGCGGGCTGTGGCGCCGGTCGTTGCTTCAGCCTGCGGTGGTCGGCGCCTAGCGGCCTGCGTAGCCGGCGGCCATGGCCGCCAGGCCGGGGGCCAGGTCGGAGCCTTCGCCCTCGGCGCAGGCGGGGGCGAGGTGGTCGGTGGGCAGGGTCTGGCCCCAGTGCTGCGGGCCGCAGGTTTGGCCGCCGCCGTGCGCCGTGTTGATGCTCAGGCTCACCGCCAGCGACTTGGATTCGCCGCCGCCGTAGCCGTGGTAGCTGGGGATCTTGGTGTCGGAGACCGCCACGCCCAGGTCGCTGTTCTGGCCGACCGGGATGTCGGCGGCGACGTAGGCGTTGCGATAGCCGCGCGAGCCGAAGCTCACTCCCGCCTCGCCGTGGATGGCGCGGGGCTGGGCCTGGCCCTGTTGCGCGGCCTGGGAGCCCGGGGCGCCGTCGTCGGCCAGCCAGGCGTCGATCTGACGGGCGGTGGCGTCGTCACCGCTTGCGGTCGCCACCGCGCCGGCGGAGGAGGAAATGGGCCCCTGGCCGGCGACAGGTTGAGACGCCGTAGCCTGGGACGCCGTGGTCTGGTCCGCGGTCTGAGCAGCGGTGCTCTGGGTGTCGGCGGCGAACGCGGCGCTGCACAGGGCGAACCACGCCGCTGTGATCGAGACGAGCCTGAATCCGATATGCGTCATGCGATTCCCGCCACTTTGGGCCACGCCTAGAGAGCGTCCGCGGCTTTAATTGGTCGCTTACGTGACCACGCAGAAACGCCCGGGTCCAAGGTGGGGCCCAAACCTTACATAGGGCGGGAGATCGCCTTACGAAACGGCCTGGGGCGCCTGGGTGGAAGACGGATTCGAGGCGGGGCCCGCGTGCAGGCGGCGGGCGGCGGTCAGGCGGGCGTGCAGGGTTTCGACCGCCCGGCTGCCCGTGCGCTTGCACAGGCCCGGAATCACCGCGTGCAGGGCGCAGGCGGCCCCGGCGGCGAACAGGCTGAAGGCGAAGCCCAGCGCGAACCGCTGATGCTGCCAGTAGGTCTCGCCCATCTCGTGCGGGTGCTGGGTGAAGAGGCGCGAGAACATGCGAATCCCTCCGGAAATAACGCTGTTAGAAAGTCTAACGCACCGGAATAGAAAGTCTAATGCCCAAGGGGCAAAAAAACGCCGCGTGCCAAAAATGCCTGCGAATTGAAAGGATTGGCTTGGTGTCGCAGCCGCTCAGGCGGCGGCCGCTACCGAGGCTTTGTGGCGGTTGCGGTCCAGCCAGGCCATCACCAGGCATAGCCCCAGCGCCACCACCCCCACTCCGCCGGCATAGACGAAGAAGACGGCGTAGGCCTGGGTCAGGTTGCGGCCGTGGTGCTGCAGCTCGAGCACCCAGTCGCCGGAGAAGCCCTTGAGGAACTTGCCGCTCCAGGCCAGGGCCGAGGTCAGAAGCGCGTACTGGGTGGCGGTGTAGCCCAGCGAGGTCAGGGTCGACATGTAGACGATCAGGGCCACGCCGGCGAAGTTCATGCTGAAGTCGTCGAAGGCGATCCAGGTCGAGAACACCGCGATGTTGGGCCCGACGATGGCCAGGACCGCGAGGGCGGCGACCGAGATCGGCTGCAGGATCGCGCCGACGAACAGGGCGGGCCAGTGGCCGAAGCGGGCGGCGAACAGGCCGCCGGCGGCGATGCCGACGATGGTGGACGGCAGGCCCACCGCCAGGCGCACGAAGGCCACCGCGGTCTTGGGCAGGCCGATCTGGACATAGAACGGATTGATCACCGGCCCGCGCAGGTAGTCCGACAGGTGATAGGCGCTGATCATAAGCAGGATCAGCAGCGCCGGCGGCCCGAACTGGCGGAAAAAGGCCACGAACGGCCCGACCACGGCGTCGGCCGCCCGCTTGAACGAGAAGCCGGCGGTCTTGGCCTTGGTGGTCATCACGGTGTCGGCGCGGGCGGGCTCACGGGCGCAGAGGGCGCCGCCGAGGCCGATGACCATCGACAGGCCGAAGGCGGCGTAGGACCAGCCCCAGCCGATCGACGACGCCATCAGCAGGATCACCGAGGTCGTCAGGATGATGGCGATCTGGTAGCCCAGCTTGTAGGACGCGGTGAGCAGGTCGAGCTCCTGGCCGTCCGCCGCGCTCTCGATGCGCCAGGCGTCGATCAGCACGTCCTGGGTCGCGGCCGAAAAGGCGGTGACCAGGGCGAAGATCACCAGCATCTGCAGCTGCAGTTTGGGGTCGGCATAGGCCATGCCGAGCAGGCCGATCAGCACGCCTGCCTGGGCCCAGAGCAGCCAGCCCCTGCGGCGGCCCATGCGCGCGAACAGGGGCGGCGGCAGGCTGTCGACCACCGCACCCCAGATGAACTTCAGCGAATAGGCCATGCCGACCCACGACAGGTAGCCGATCAGGGCCAGGTTCACGTGGGCGTCGCCCAGGCGATAGCTGAGGGTGTTGCCGATCAGCAGGAACGGCAGGCCCGAGGCGAAGCCCAGGGCCAGCATCACCGCCACCTTGGGCCGGCCCAGCGCGCGCAGCACGTCGCCGGCCTTGGCGCGGTGGCGCGGGGCGGCGGCGGCGGGAGGCTCGGCGGCGCCGATACCGGCGACGTCGTGGGGGGCGGTCGGCTCGGGCGCAGTGGTCAGGGCGAGGTCTCCTTCGCCGCCATCATGGCCGTGCGTCGCGCGCCCCGGTCAAGGCGCGTGACCCGCCAAGGCGCGGATGGGGACGATGTGTCGTCCCCGGCGGTTCGAATTAAACCGCTCATCCCCGCGAAGGCGGGGATGAGCGGAGTATTTATTCCGCGCCAGCCTCTTCGTCCGGCAAGCCGACGATGTGGAAGCCGGCGTCCACGTGCACCACCTCGCCGGTGGTGGAGCGGCCGAGGTCCGACAGCAGCCACAGGGCGCAGCCCGCCACGCTCTCCACCGCGGTGTCCTCGCGCATCGGCGCCCAGGCGCGGCCGTGGGCCAGCATGCCGCGGCCGCCGGAGATGCCGGCCAGCGACAGGGTGCGCACGGCGCCGGCCGAGATGGCGTTGGCGCGAATCTTCTGCGGGCCCAGGTCGCGGGCGATGTAGCGGGTGGAGGCTTCCAGCGCCGCCTTGGCCACGCCCATGACGTTGTAGTTGGGGATGGTCCGCTCG
>FSXV01000160.1_pt1 | contig 23624 bp, 25 predicted proteins | sample 1638401 | NCBI WGS metagenome assembly FSXV01 (sample SAMEA3914788, study PRJEB12502) | metagenome | biome: forest; material: soil | place: Canada | collected 2011-07-03 | depth 0.1 m | reverse complement strand
GATCTCAGTGACCAGACCCTTTTCCTTCAGACGCACCGCCTCTTCCGTGGCGATCTCGTCGAACGGGTTCATGCTCATCTTGATGTTCGACAGGTCCACCCCCGACTGGTCGGGCTTCACGCGGACCTTCACATTGTAGTCGATCACCCGCTTCACGGGCACCAGGACCTTCATCGGCTCACCTTGGGAACAGCCTGGGGGATGGCGCAGGGGGACCCGCGCCGTCGGGTTATGGGGCTAGTCTAAAAGCTTGACGTATACGTCAAGTCAAGCGCCGCCTTGTCGGCCGGGCGTGTTCGGTCGCAGGCCCCAGGACTTGTTATCGCCCACCCGCAGTCCCATTAGAGCAAGCCATGAACCGCACACTTGGCCGCGTCCAACTCGTCTTCCTGGCCCTGTTCGCCGTCTCGGTGTTCGCCATCTGGGCCTATCAGGGCTTCTATGCCGGTCCGGCCAAGGCCTGCGAATCGTCGGGCAACTGGTGGGATCCGGCTTCGCGCACCTGCGGGCACGTGATCTATCTGCCCGACATCACCCACCGCGCGCCGGGCTCCAAGACGGCGACCTATCCGTCCCTGCCCAAGTCGGCCGCCGACGCCGCCGAGGCGACGTCGCACAGGTAGGGGGCAGCCTTCAATTCCCGCTCATCCCGGCGAATGCCGGGACCCAGATCATAGGTCTGTGAGTGCGGGGGAGTGGGGGCGGCAAAGCGTTCGAGGCTCACGCCTTTTCATCTGGGTCCCGGCATTCGCCGGGATGAGCGGAGGAAGGGTTACCGCGTCGCGCCGGGGCGCCACAGCACCTCGGCTGAGCCCTTGCCGTTGGCGTAGCGGGCCATCACGAACAGCAGGTCCGACAGCCGGTTCAGGTATTTCAGCGCCGCCGGGCTGACCTGTTCGCCCGCCTCACACGACAGCCGGGTCGCCACCCGCTCGGCCCGCCGGCATACCGTGCGCGCCAGGTGCAGGTAGCTCGCCGCCGGCGAACCGGCCGGCAGGATGAAGCTGGTCAGGGGCGAAAGCGCGTCGTTGAGCCGGTCGATGTCCTGCTCCAGCCGGTCGACCTGGGCCTGGACGATGCGCAGTGGCTCCCAGCCCAGCGCCTTGCCCTCGCGCTCGGGCGTGGCCAGGTCGGCGCCGAGGTCGAACAGTTCGTTCTGGATCCGCGCCAGCATGGGGTCGAGCAGCTCGTCGCCGGCGGTGTGCAGCCGCACCAGCCCAAGGCAGGCGTTGGCCTCGTCCACCTCGCCATAGGCGTCCACCCGCGGGTCGAACTTCTTCACCCGCTCGCCGGTGGCCAGGCCCGTGTCCCCGGCGTCGCCGGTGCGGGTGTAGATCTTGTTCAGCACGACCATGGCGAGGCTTTCCCCTAGTGCTGGCTGGCCGTTAGTGGTGGCTGGCCTTGTAGATGAAGCCGATGGTGATCAGCACGATCGCCACCGCCTGCGACATCACCCGGTAGCGCATGAACTTGTTGGAGTTGGCGCTGCCCTGCGGGCCGCCCTTGAGCATGGAGAACACGCCCATGCCCAGGCTCACGAGCACCGCCAGCATGGCGACGGCGATCAGGATGTTGATGAAGGTTTCCATGACGTCGCGACTTAGGCCGTTGTTGGAGTCAGCGCAAATTTCCCGCGTGGGAGACTGTTCGCTCCCTTCCCCCTCGAAGGGGGAAGGGCAGGGATGGGGGTGTGCGCTGGGCGCCTGATGGTGTGGGCGCTTGAGGCGCCGCCTCCAGGAATCATCCTGCGCCGTGGTGGCTGCACCCCCACCCTTGTCCCTCCCCCTTCGAGGGGGAGGGAAGCTTAACTCCGCAAGGCGACGCTAGCTCCGCCACCTCAGCGTCGTCGGCTCGATCGGGTTGACGAACGGTCGACCCTCGCGGCGCGAGGTCTCCCATTCGCGCTTCAGCGCCTGGTACCACTTGGCCTGCTTGTCGGCGTCGTCGATCCACAGCAGCGGCGGGTCGTAGCGCAGGCCCTGGTTCTGCAGGTTCACCATGTCGCCGTCCTGGTGCAGGAAGCGGCGGGCGCCGGCGCGGATGAAGGGCTTGAGCAGGGCGAAGGCCCAGTGGTCCGACCAGATCACCTGGGTGATGCGGGTCTGGTTGTCGTTGACCGGCGTCAGGCAGGTCAGGGCCAGCACCTGGCGCTCGCCCACCTGCACATGCTCCCAGCGCAGGCCCGGCAGGCGGAAGGTGATCTCGGTCGCGGGCGCGCCGCCCAGGATGCGATAGGCGCGGCTGTTCTTGGACGGGGCGTGGCGGGCCATGGCGAAGCCCCACTCGCGCGGCTCGAACGCCTTGGCCTTGTCGAGCTGCTTGGTCGAGGAGCGCCACCACCACTGCTGGTGCACATAGGGGCCGTGGGCCGGGTCCATCAGCCCGACGATGGCGTGGTCGAGGTGGCTGTCGAAGTCCATCCGCTCGACGATCTTGGGCGCTCCGCCCACCGCGCCAGGGAAGGTCGGCGGCTCATGGTCGGGCTCGGCCGGCCGCTTGCCGTCGGCGGTGACGTAGACGAACACCAAGCCTTGGCTCTCGCGCACGGGGTAGGCGCGCACGCGGATGCGTCCCACCTCCATCTCCTGGCCGGCGGCCAGGGAGGGGATGGCCGAACAGGCGCCGTCGCCGGTGCGGAAGGTCCAGCCGTGATAGGGGCACTCCACCGCCTGGTCGCCCTTGGCGTCGGTCACCACCCGGCCGGCCGACAGCGGCGCGGCGCGGTGGGGGCAGATGTCGCGCAGGGCGTAGACCTGGCCCTTGCCGTCGCGGCCGAGCAGGATCGGCTGGCCCAACACCTCGTAGCGCTGCAGCTTGCCGGGCTTCAGCGCCGCGCCGAGTTCCACGAAGTACCAGAGGTCGTAGAGGAAGCCGCGGCCGAAGGCGGTCTTCGGTTCACGGTCGGCGGCGGGTTTGACGTCTCCATCTGGCATGGCGTGACCCAATAGCAGACTTCGCGGCGGGGAGCATGAGGACCGAAAGCCCAACCGTCCGGAGGCGGATTGCGCGCCGCGGCAAGGGCGCCGCAAGTGCGAACGTCACGAGAAAATTTGTTGCCTGAAATTCCTTGGTATGGGATCGCCTTTTGCGCAAAGCCGCGTTATCTGCGTCGATGAACCCCCGAAAAGCCTTTGCGGGGGCGGTTCGTCCGCGGCGAAGATTGCGGCGTCAGGGTGGAAGTATGAAGAACAGCATCCCGCTCAGCCTCTATGTGCCGGAACCCGCGGGGCGTCCCGGCGACCAGCCCGATTTCAGCGGCCTGCTGCTGTCGCCCGCCGGCGCCGTCGCGCGTCCGGAGGTCGACACCCCGGCGTCGCAGATGCGCGACATGGCCTATGAGCTGGTCCGGGTGCTGGACGACGATGGCGTGGCGCTCGGCCCCTGGAATCCGAAGCTCGATCCCGAGACCCTGCGCAAGGGCCTGCGGGCCATGCTGCTGACCCGCGCCTTCGACGATCGCATGTATCGCGCCCAGCGCCAGGGCAAGACCAGCTTCTACATGAAGTGCACGGGCGAGGAGGCGGTGGCCTGCGCCCAGGCCATGGTGCTGAGCCAGGAAGACATGTGCTTCCCGACCTATCGCCAGCAGGGCCTGCTCATCACCCGCGGCTATCCGCTGGCGACGATGATGAACCAGATCTACTCCAACGCCGCCGACCCCATCAAAGGCCGTCAGCTGCCGGTGATGTACTCGTCCAAGGAGTTCGGCTTCTTCTCGATCTCCGGCAACCTGGGCACCCAGTATCCCCAGGCGGTGGGCTGGGCCATGGCCTCGGCCTACAAGGGCGACGACAAGATCGCCGCCGCCTGGATCGGCGACGGCGCCACCGCCGAGGGCGACTTCCACTCGGCCATGACCTTCGCCAGCGTCTATCGCGCGCCGGTGATCCTCAACATCGTCAACAACCAGTGGGCCATCAGCTCCTTCCAGGGCATCGCCGGCGGCGAGCAGACCACCTTCGCCGCCCGCGGCATCGGCTATGGCCTGCCGTCGCTGCGCGTGGACGGCAACGACTTCCTGGCCGTCTACGCCGCCACCGAGTGGGCGGCCGAGCGCGCCCGCTCCAATCTCGGCCCGACGGTGATCGAGCTGTTCACCTACCGCGCCGCCCAGCACTCCACCTCCGACGATCCGGCGCGCTACCGCCCGGCCGACGAGCAGGGCTCCTGGCCGCTCGGCGACCCCGTGATGCGTCTCGCCGCCCACCTGATCGCGCTGGGTGAATGGTCCAACGAGCGCCACGCCGCCCTGCAGGAGGAGCTGGCCGAGGAGGTCCGCGCCGCCGGGCGCGAGTCGGAGAAGATCGGCTCGCTCGGCCAGTCGCGCCCAGCGACCGCGCTGATGTTCGAGGACGTCTACAAGGAAATGGACTGGCGCCTGGTCCGCCAGAAGCAAGAGCTCGGAGTCTGATCATGCCCGCTATGAACATGATCCAGGCGCTGAACTCGGCGCTCGACAACATGCTGGAGAAGGACCCCGACGTCCTGACCTTCGGCGAGGACGTGGGCTTCTTCGGCGGGGTGTTCCGCGTCACCGACGGCCTGCAGAAGAAGTACGGCCTGACCCGCTGCTTCGACGCCCCGATCGCCGAGGGCGGCATCGTCGGCGCGGCCATCGGCATGGGCTCCTACGGCCTGCGCCCGGTGGTCGAGATCCAGTTCGCCGACTACATCTACCCGGCCTACGACCAGCTGGTGTCGGAAGCCGCCCGCCTGCGCTACCGCTCGGCCGGCGACTTCACCGCCCCGATCACCATCCGCAGCCCCTACGGCGGCGGCATCTTCGGCGGCAACACCCACTCCCAGAGCGTCGAGGCCCTGTTCACCCACGTGGCGGGCATCAAGACGGTGATCCCGTCCAACCCCTATGACGCCAAGGGCCTGCTGATCGCCTCGATCGAAGACGACGATCCGGTGGTCTTCCTGGAGCCCAAGCGCATCTACAACGGCCCGTTCGACGGCCATCACGACAAGCCCGTCTCGCCCTGGGCCGGCCATCCCCTGGCCGATGTCCCGACCGAGCACTACACCGTGCCGCTGGGCAAGGCGGCCATCGCCCGTCCGGGCAAGGACCTGACCATCCTGGCCTATGGCGTGATGGTGCACGTGGCCATCGCGGCGGCGGCCGACACCGGCATCGACGCCGAGGTGATCGACCTGCGCACCCTGGTGCCGGTGGACATCGAGGCCATCGAGGCTTCGGTGAAGAAGACCGGCCGCTGCGTGGTGGTGCACGAGGCGACCCGCACCTCCGGCTATGGCGCCGAGCTGTCGGCCCTGGTGCAGGAGCACTGCTTCTATCACCTCGAGGCGCCGATCGAGCGCGTGACCGGCTGGGATACGCCCTATCCGCACGCCTTCGAATGGGATTACTTCCCTGGGCCCAAGCGCGTGGGTGAAGCCATGCGCCGGGCGATGAAGGGCTGATCGTCGTGGCGAAGTTCACCTTCCGACTGCCCGACTTGGGCGAAGGCACCGCCGAGGCCGAGATCGTGGCTTGGCACGTCAAGGTCGGCGACAAGGTCGCCGAGGACCAGCCGCTGGTCGAGGTCATGACCGACAAGGCGACGGTGGAGATCACCTCGCCGGTGTCGGGTGTGATCGCCGTCCGCAACGGCGAGCCGGGCGAGATGTTCGCCGTCGGCGGCTCGCTGATCGAGTTCGAGGTCGAGGGCGACGCCGCCCCCGTCCAGGCTCACGCCGCCCCGGCCACAGCGCCGACCCCGGCGCCCAAGGCCGAGCCGGCTGCGGCTCCCGCGCCGGCCGTGTCCGCCCCGGTGGCGAGCGGGGGGGCGAGCGGCGCCGCCGACTTCACCTTCCGCCTGCCGGACGTGGGCGAAGGCACCGCCGAGGCCGAGATCGTCGCCTGGCACGTCAAGGCCGGCGACGTGGTCGCCGAAGACCAGCCGCTGGTCGACGTCATGACCGACAAGGCCACGGTGGAGATCACCTCGCCGGTGGCCGGCCGCGTGCTGTCGATCCATGGCGAGCCCGGCAAGATGCTGGCGGTGGGCTCGCCCCTGGTGCTGTTCGTCACCGGCTCGGGCGCGGCCCAACCGGCCGCCGCCGCACCGGCCGCTGCGCCTGAGGCCAAGGCCGAGACGCGGCCCGCGCCGCCCGCCAATGCGCCAGCCTTCTTCCAGAGCGATAGCCACAAAGTTCTGACCTCGCCGGCCGTGCGCCGCCGCGCCCGTGAGGCCGGCCTCGACCTGACCGCCGTCAAGGGCAGCGGTCCGGAAGGCCGCGTCACCCGCGAAGACTACGACGCCTTCGTCGCCGGCGGCGCCAAGGCGGCTTCGGCTCCGGCTGCAGCTCCCGCCCGCGCCGCGATCCGCGACGAGGTCGAAGAGATCAAGGTCATCGGCCTTCGCCGCAAGATCGCGGAGAAGATGTCGGAGGCCAAGCGCCGCATCCCGCACTTCGCCTATATCGAGGAATGCGACGTCACCGAGCTTGAGGACCTGCGCCAGCACCTCAACGCCACCCGCCGCAAGGACCAGCCCAAGCTGACCCTGCTGCCGTTCCTGATCACCGCCCTGGCCAAGGCCCTGCCGCGGTTCCCCCAGATCAACGCCCGCTTCGACGACGATGCGGGGATCGTGCGCCGCTATCGCGCCGTGCACCTGGGCATGGCCACCCAGACCCCCAATGGCCTGATCGTGCCGGTGATCCGCAACGCCGACAGCCTGGACGTCTGGGGCCTGGCCAACGAGATCGGCCGCCTGGCCGAGGCCACCCGCAAGGGCACGGCCACCAAGGACGAGCTGTCGGGCTCCACCATCACCCTGACCAGCCTCGGGCCGCTGGGCGGCGTCGCCCACACCCCGGTGATCAACCACCCCGAGGTGGCCATCGTCGGTCCCAACAAGATCATCGAGCGCCCGGTGGTCCGTAACGGCCAGATCGTGGTGCGCAAGATGATGAACGTCTCGTCCTCGTTCGACCACCGCGTGGTCGACGGCTACGACGCGGCCGAGTTCATCCAGACCATCAAGGGCCTGCTGGAACATCCGGCCACCCTGTTCATGCCCTGAGCTTCGGCCCAGGCCGCCCTGCAAGATGTCTGAGGAGGCGGGCGTCGGGAACGACGTCCGCCTTCGCTGTGTTGTGCGTAATCGGTGGGTGAAGAGCCCGCCGACGATAATGTTAGCCATTCGAAACGGCCACGCTTGCATTAAATCGGAACTTAGGCGGGGTTGTGCCGTTCAATAACCGGACGCAACAAAAGTCCGTCGCGTATTGCGGCGCAAGAAAAGGCGACCGTCATGCTTGGCACCATCCTGATTATTATCTTGATTCTGGCTCTACTTGGCGCGCTGCCGAGCTGGGGTTACAGCCGTTCGTGGGGCTATTACCCCAGTGGCGGTCTTGGTCTTGTTCTGGTTATCGTGATCGTGCTGCTCCTCTTGCGCGTGATCTAACCTTCTGGCGTCCCGGGCCCCCGCGCTGAACAGGCCGGGGGCTCGATTCTGTCTGGAGTCATGTCTGGGCAGGTTCTGGGCGGGAGGCGCCGTTCCTGCGTGCTTCGAGACGCGCTTCGCGCTCCTCAGCATGACGAAGGAAAGTGAACACCAAGGCTTGTCATCCTGAGGAGCCCTGAAAGGGCGTCTCGAAGGACGCACAACCGCTCCGCCGCCCGTTTTTCCGTCCACCACCCTTGACAGCCCGGCCGCCGCAGGGCGCCTGCCGCGCCATGTCTGCGTGGCCCTATCTCGCCCTGTTCGGTTCTGGCCTGTGCTGGGGTCTCGGCCTGCCGTTCGGCAAGCTGGCCCTGACCGCGACCGACGCCCCGCACATGATCCTGCTACGTTTCCTGGTCGCCGCCGCGGCGGCCTTGCCGGTGATGCTGCGCCGCCCCGAGACCCGCCGCCTGCTGCTGCATCCGGCCTCGGCCGCCGCCGGCCTGTCCTATGCCGTCGGCTTCCTGGTGCAGTTCGAGGGCCTGGCCCACAGCAGCGTCACCGTGGCGGCCCTGCTGGTGGGGCTGATGCCGGCCCTGATCGCGGTCAGCGCCGCGGCCACCGGCGAGAAGGTCGGCGGCATAGCTTGGCTGGGCGTGGCGGCGGCGACGATGGGGGCCATGCTGATCGCCGGCAAGCCGGGCCAGGCCTCGGTGCTGGGCGTGGTGCTGTGTCTGATCTCGTTGCCGGTGTTCCTGGGCTGGCTGTTCGCCACCCGCAAGATCCCCGCCGGCCCGGTGGAGTCCGCCTGCGCCTCGGTGGTGCTGGCGGCGGTGTTCCTGATCCCGATGGTGATCGGCCTGCACGGCCTGCCGAAGCTCGATCTCGGCCCCGCCGCCTGGGCCGGCATAGCGGGGCAGGGGCTGTTGTCCACCGTCGCCGCCACCATCTGCTGGCAGCTCGGCGCGCCGCGGGTCTCGACCGCCGCCGCCGGGGTGTTCATCAACATCGAGCCGCTGGTGGGCACGGCTATCGGCCTGGCCTTCTTCCACGACCGCCCGACCTGGATCGCGGCTGCGGGCGGGGTGCTGATCCTGGGCGGCAGCCTGACCGTGGTGCTGGGCGAGCGCCGCACCCCCGGCCACGCCAAGGCCGCCGAGGACGCCCCGACGCCGGCGTGAGGAGCGGTGCTCAATTGCCGCTCATCCCGGCGAATGCCCGGATCCAGATCGTAGGGCGCTGATTTTGAAGGTTTGCCGTACCCAATCGTCCGAGCTTCGGCTCGATGATCTGGGTCCCGGCGTTCGCTGGGATGAGCGGAGTTTCTAAGCCGCGGCTTCCAGCCGCCGCGCCGCCGCGCGGTCGAGCTCGGCCAGGGCCTGGTCCAGCACCTCCAGCCCGGCGCCCGGCTTCACCGCGCCGGTGGTCAGCACCCGCCGCCAGGCCCGCGCGCCGGGCTGGCCGGTGAACAGGCCCAGCATATGCCGGGTCATGGCCGACAGGTGCACGCCCTCGGCCAGCCGCGCCGACAGGTAGGGGCGATAGGCCTCCACCGCCTCGGCCGGCGCGATCACCCGCGCCTCGCCGTACAGCCGCGCGTCGGCCGCGCCCAACAGGCCGGGGTCGTGATAGGCGGCGCGGCCCAGCATCACCCCGTCAACCTGCTCCAGGTGCGCCTCGGCCTGGTCAAGGCTCGGCACGCCGCCATTGATCATGATGGTCAGGTTCGGCCGCTCGCGCTTCAGCCGGTAGACCAGCGAATAGTCCAGCGGCGGGATGTCCCGGTTCTCCTTCGGGCTCAGCCCCTGCAGCCAGGCCTTGCGCGCGTGCACCGCCACGGTGTCGACCCCGGCCGCGGCGCAGGCGTCCACCAGGGTGAACAGCGCCGCTTCCGGGTCCTGGTCGTCCACGCCGATGCGGCACTTCAGGGTCACCGGAACCGGCACGGCGGCGATCATGGCGGCCATGCACTCGGCCACCAGCTGCGGCTCCAGCATCAGGCAGGCGCCGAAGCGGCCACTCTGCACCCGGTCCGAGGGGCAGCCGACGTTGAGGTTGATCCCGCCATAGCCATAGTCGGCGCCGATCCGAGCCGCCTCGGCCAGCTGGGCCGGATCGCTGCCGCCCAGCTGCAGCGCCACCGGATGCTCCACGCTGTCGAAGCCCAGCAGCCGCTCGCGGTCGCCGTGCATCACCGCCTGGGCGGTGACCATCTCGGTGTAGAGCAGGGTGTGGCGCGTCAGGGTGCGGTGGAACGCCCGGCAATGCCGGTCGGTCCAGTCCATCATCGGCGCGACGGCCAGCCTGTGGGCCAGCTTAGGTGATCGAGTCGTGTCCACGGGTTTGCTATGTAGGGAGCCGGCGGCGGAAGCGGCCGCTTCTACGCGAATATGCGCCGCTTCGCGACCTTTCGCCCTGCCGCCCGCACATAAGGCCGCGCCGAAGAGCCCGGTCGAGGGAGGAACTGCATGTCCAATATCGAGACCTGCCTGTGGTTCGACGGCCAGGCCGAGGAAGCGGCGAACTTCTACGTCGACACCTTCCGCGCCTGCGGCCGCCCGGCCGAGATGGGCGCCGTCAGCTACTACGCCGACGGTATGCCGCTGCCCAAGGGTACGGTGCTGACCGCCTCCTTCAACCTGGACGGCCAGGCGTTCTTTGCGCTCAACGCCGGGCCGCAGTTCACCTTCAACATGGCGATCTCGCTGGTGGTGAAGTGCGCCGACCAGGGCGAGGTGGACCGGTTCTGGGACGCGCTTTCCGCGGGCGGCAAGGAGATCCAGTGCGGCTGGCTCACCGACCGCTACGGCCTGGCCTGGCAGATCGTGCCCACAGCGATCATGGAGATGACCGCGCGCGGCGACGCCAAGCGCACTGGGGCGATGTTCAAGGCGCTCGGGGGCATGATCAAGCTCGACGCCGCCGCGCTGAAGGCGGCTTACGACGCAGGGTAGGGACGCGAGAGTCTTCCTCCGCCCTTCCGCCGTCCTCTACCGCGGCCGGGTCATGTGGAAGAACGCCTCGGGCGTAACCTCCACATAGCCGGTGGGTCCGCCCGCGCGCAGGACCGGGCGGGCGGCGGCGGTGTCGAAGATCCCGTCCTTGATCAGGCTGCGGTCGACATGGGCCGCCACCACCTCGCCGAAGGTCATCCAGGCGTCGACCTCGTGGCCCCCGACGTCCTTCAGCCGCACGATCTGGGTCACGCGGCATTCGAAGTTGACCGGGCTCTCGCCCACCCGCGGCGGCTTTACCTGCAGGCTGGGGGCCATGGTCAGGCCGGCTAGCTCGAACTCGTTCACCCCGTGCGGCGCCGGGGCCGAGGTGGCGTTCATCCGCTCCGCCAGGTCGCGCGTGACCAGATTCCAGACGAACTCGCCGGTGGCCTCGGCGTTGGCCACGCTGTCCTTCCAGTCGGTGCTGCTGAAGCCGACGATCGGCGGGTAGTAGTTGAAGCCGTTGAAGAAGCTGTAGGGCGCGAGGTTGATCGCGCCCTCCGCGTCCATGCTCGAGATCCAGCCGATCGGGCGCGGTCCGACGATGGCGTTGAACGGATTGTGCGCCAAGCCATGCCCCTCGGCCGGGACATAGACGTACTTGTTCTCCGGCAGGCTCTCGTTGTCCGACAAGTTCTCCGGCGACATCGGCTCAGGCCGCGTGGTGGGCCTGGGTGACCCGCTCGACTTCCTCGGATGCGCCCAGCACCACGGCCACGCGCTGGTGCAGCGAGGTGGGCTGGATGTCGAGGATGGGGGTGGTGGCGTCGGTGATTGCGCCCCCGGCGCGCTCGACGATCAGGCCCAGCGGGTTGGCCTCGTACATCAGGCGCAGCTTGCCCGCCCGGTCCGGCTCCCGCGCGTCCCACGGATACAGGAACACCCCGCCGCGGTTCAGGATGCGGTGCACGTCGGCCACCATCGAGGCGATCCAGCGCATGTTGAAGTCCTTGCCCCGCGCGCCGTCGCGCCCTTCCAGGCACTCGTCGATGTAGCGCCGCACCGGCTCGGCCCAGTGCCGCCGGTTGGACATGTTGATGGCGAACTCCTTGGTCGCGGGCGGCACCTTCAGGGTGATGTCCACCTTGAGCCATTGGCCGCTGACCGGATCGAGGGTGAAGCTCGCCACCTCTTGGCCCAGCGTCAGCACCAGGGTGGTCTGGGGGCCGTACAGGGCGTAGCCGGCGGCCTGCTGCCGGCGGCCGGGCTGCAGGAAGTCCTTGGTCTCCACCCCGTGCGCCGGCGCGGGCAGCACCGAGAAGATGGTGCCGATGGAGACGTTGACGTCGATGTTGCTGGAGCCGTCCAGCGGATCGAACAGCAGCAGGTGCCGGCCGCGGCTTTCGCCGTGCGGGAACACCAGGATGTCGTCCTCTTCCTCCGAGGCGATGGCCGCCACCTGGCCGCTGGCCTCGGCGGCCTTGATCATGATGGTGTTGGCCAGGACGTCGAGCTTCTTCTGCTCCTCGCCCTGGACGTTGCCGGTCCCGGCCGCGCCCAGCACCCCGCCCAGCGCGCCGCGCGCCACCAGGCACGAGATCTGGGCGCAGGCCCCGGCCACCCCCAGGATCAGGGCGCAAAGCCCGCCGTCGCGGGCGGCTTCGGTTTCGAGGTAGCCGGCCAGGGTGCGGTGGGAGGCGGTCGCGTCAGTCATCGGAACTCCAGCGGCGAAGATGCGCCCGGATAGCAGATTTAGAACGGATTTGTCCGGGAGTGGATGCTTGGGGGAGGGAGGGTGTACGCGCGGACGTGCGCTTTCGGCGTCGCGCGGATTCAGCGCTTAAGACAGCCCCCACGTACCCAGGCCAGATACCCGCCCTCCAAGAAAGGCAGCGGTCAAGGTCGAGCCGTCCTTGTTCCTCCAAAGATAAACAACTTTGCCGTCCTTAGGGACGAGCGCGCCCTCGACCCGCTCGTCTCGCCCGATGATGCGTCCCGGCTTGCCGATCTTCGAGACAACTTGCTCGTAGGTCATCCCGGGAGTGATCGCCCTGACCGCGCCCATGGTGACGACGTCCTTCCCCGCGCAAGCGCTCAGAAGGCTGAGCGCACAAGCCAGCATGACGCCGCGTAGCCGCATCTCGCTCTCTCGCCTTAGTTCGCCTAAGGCCGCCCATGCCGCGGCTGGTACAGCGCCAGCGACCCGCCGCCGGGTAGCTTGAGGCGCGTCAGCCGGCCCCAGCCCTGCTGGGTCGGCGCCTCGCAGGCCACGCCGTGGGCCGCCAGCGCCGCGATCTCGGCGTCGAGGTCGTCGGTCATCAGGAACAGCTCGTGGCGATCGTTCTCATCCGACGGATGGATCGCCGCCTCGGCCGTCGGCAGCTTGAAGATCAGCCAACCGTCGTGGACGTCGATCCAGTCGAACTTCAGCACGTCGCGGAAGAAGGCCCGGTCCGCCTCGGCGTCCTTCGAATAGAGCACCACGTGCGCGCCGTTGATCATCGCCTCGCCTCCGTCTCGTATCCGCCCGAGCATTGCGCCCGCGGGGCTTCCGTCAAGGCTGCGGGGGCAGCGCGACGGGGCAATTCTGGCTGGCTCTCAGGCGGAAGTTGTTCGCCGTCAGGGCGCGCTTGCGCCGGGCGGCGCCGTCGAACGGTTCTGCGGTCCCGACCTCGACCCATCCCGTAAACGAGGGCGGGTGATATTCGCCCTTGGGGTCGCCTTTCGGCAGGGGCTGATAGTCGTAGACATCGACCAGGTAGAAATCGGTCAGGCGCTTCAATGGCTCGCCGTGCGCGTCCGCCTTGCCGCCGAGCGAACCCTCCGGATCTTCAAATTTTTCGGACTTCAGTTCCCAGCTCGGCGGCATGTGGCAGACCGCTACAAACTCGACGCCCCAGGTCTCGATGTGGAAGGCCCTGATCGTCTCGTCCGCTGGAAGCTTCAAGTTCTCGACCGATACCAGTGCGCGCCGGACCTCTGCAGATGCGGGCGACGCGGCGAGGATCTGGCTGGCGGCGAGGAGGGCGATCAAAGCACGCATGGGATGAGCGTAGGGCCAAGCCTCCGCTCGTCAATGTCTGCTCACGGCGCCGGTTAAGGGGCTCGGCCTCAGCCCACCGCCCCCACCGCCTGGGGCAGTGCGTGCAGCGCCCCGATCACCGCCTGGGCGCATTCGGCGGCCTGGACGCGGATGTCGGGCACGGCGGTCACTTCCCAGAAGGCGCCGCGGGTGATGGGGCCGACCGCGAACAGGGTGGGGTGGTCGCAGGCGCCTTCGCGGCCGATCAGGCGCGCGTCGGCGTCCACGTCCACGCCTAGCCGGGAGGCGTCGGCGCGCAGCAGTCCCTGGCGCGCAAGGTCGGCCAGCAGCGGATCGCCCGAGCCGGCCAGGTCGCCGCCGGGCCCGGTGCAGTTGATCACCATCGCCGCCTCGGTGCGCCGGGGCGTGGTCTCGCCGCGCCCGGTCCAGTGCAGCGCCAGGCCCTCGCCCGAGGGCTCGATGCGCGAGATGCGCCCGGCTGCGGTGCGCAGCGCGCCGCTGGCGGTCAGGTGGTCGATGCGCTCGGCCACCGGCGGGGCCAGGCGGTGGCGGTGGATGTCCCACCAGGGCCGGGCGTGGCGCAGGAAGCGGCGGCGCTCGGCCTCGGGCCAGTCGCGCCAGATCGCCTGCACGTGCGGGCGCAGGCCGTCGATCACCGCGCGCCAGTTCTCCGCCGTGGGCACCTCGGCGCGCAGTTGGCGCAGGGTCTCGGTCACGCTGCCGTCCGGCTTGTCCATCGGTTGGGGCGTCGGCCCCGAGCCCAGGTGGCGGTTCGGCAGCAGCCCCCGCCGCGACAGGGCCACGAGCTTCAGGTCCGGCCGCGCCTGCGACAGGCTCAGCGCCACGTCCACCATGGTCAGGCCGGTGCCGAGCAGCACCGCGGTGCCGTTCTCCGGCGCCCGGGACGGGTCCAGCGACCAGGGCTCGCAGGCATAGGCGGGCGAGCGGGCGGCCTCTTCGGTCAGCATCGGCGGGGCGTGCGGCGGCAGGTTGCCCAGGGCCAGCACGACCGCGTCGGCGGCGAAGCCACGGCCCATGGCCAGCTCCACCCGCCAGCGCTCGCCGCGCCGGTGCAGGGCCACCACCTCGTCGGCCTCCAGCATCAGCCGCCCGGCGGCGCGGGCGGTCTCGGCGGTGGCGCGCAGCAGGCTCTGCAGGTAGTCGCCATAGTCGGCGCGGGTGACGAAGGTGTGCCCGGCGTTGGTCACGCCCTTGCGCGCCAGCCAGTCGAGGAAGTGCGCCGGCGTCTCGGGAAAGGCGCTCATATTGGCGGCGCGCACGTTGAGCAGGTGCTGCGGGTTGGTGGTGGAATAGGCCGCGCCCTGGCCGAACTGGCTGCGACGCTCGACCAGCCGCACGCAGGGGCCGCCCTCGGCGTCCAGCAGCCGCAGGGCCGTCAGCACGCCGCTGAAACCGGCGCCGATCACCGCCACGGTCGGGCGCTTCTGCATAGGTCCTCCCAAACCGTGTATCCTTTGGCCGCGTATCCCTTGGCCGTATACCCTTGGCCGCGCATTGGTTGGCCGCAATCCAGCCGGTAGCTCTACCTCAGCTAGACCGGTTGCGCGCAACCGGGAAACGACGATCCGTTGATCTGAACGCAAGTTTTCTTGAACCGGCGGCCGAAGTGTTAGCGATTGTGAGACGCCGCGGCGCCAGGATGGCGTCGGCGGTCAGGCCGGCCGCGCGGATCGGGCCGCCCGTGTCAGCCGTCTCCCCCCAACCGAATCAGCCCCCGTTCCGCACCCAGCGCCGCGCCGACGAGCGCATCACCCTGCTGGGCGCCGAGATGGACCTGGTGCGGCCCGAAGAGGTCATGCACTTCATCCGCGGCCGGGTCGCGGCGCGGGCCAAGGCGGTGGTGGCCAACCACAACCTGCACAGCCTTTACCTGATCCGCCGCAGCGCCGAGATGCGCGCGCTCTACGCCTGCGCCGACCTGATCGAGGTGGACTCCACCCCGCTGTTGGCCTGGGCGCGACTCATCCACGGCCGCGGGCGGCCGTTCCATCGCTGCACCTATCTCGACTGGCGCGAACAATTCTGGAGCCTGGCCGAGGGGCAGGGCTGGCGGGTCTACTATGTCGGCGGCAAGCCCGGGGCGGTGGAGGCGGCGGCCGAGGCCCTGCGCGCCCGCTGGCCGGCCCTGACCGTGGGCGGCCGCGACGGCTATTTCGGCCTGCAGGACGAGGCCGCGGTGGTCGCCGCCATCGCCGCCTTCCAGCCCCAGGTGCTGCTGGTGGGCATGGGCATGCCGCTGCAGGAGGGCTTCATCGTTCGCAACCTCGAGGCCCTGCCGGCCTGCGTGATCCTGCCGGTGGGCGCGGCCTTCGACTACGAGGCCGGGGTGCAGACGCCGGCGCCGCGCTGGATGGGTCGGGTCGGGCTGGAGTGGCTGTTCCGGCTGGTGCGCGACCCGCGCCGGCTGTTCGTGCGCTATTGCATCGAGCCGTGGAGCCTGGTCGGGCCCGCGCTGGGGGATCTGCGGCGGCGGGGAAAGGGCGGGTAGAGCCCGGATTTATCCGCTCATCCCCGCGAAAGCGGGGATCCGGATTCATTCTGCACGCTGGGTGGGCTTTACCTGGGTCCCCGCCTTCGCGGGGATGGGCGGGAAATGTAACCCCGCACCATCCTACAAACGAAAACGCCGCCCCGAAGGGCGGCGTTCGCAATCACAGACCCGAATCAGGAGCCCCGAATCAGGCGGCCTTGATCAGGGACTTGGTCAGCAGGCCCACCGCCGCGTCGCGGTCGATCTGCTCGATGGCGGCGACTTCGCGGGCCATGCGGTCCAGGGCCGATTCGTAGAGCTGGCGCTCGGAATAGGACTGTTCCGGCTGGTTGTCGGCGCGGTGCAGGTCGCGCACCACCTCGGCGATCGAGATCAGGTCGCCGGAGTTGATCTTGGCTTCGTATTCCTGGGCGCGGCGGCTCCACATGGTGCGCTTCACGCGGGCGCGACCCTTCAGGGTGGTCATCGCCTTGGTCACCACGTCGGCGCCGGCCAGCGAGCGCAGGCCAGCGGCCTTGGCCTTGCGGGTCGGGACGCGCAGGGTCATCTTTTCGTGGTCGAAGGTGATGACGTAGACTTCAAGCGAAATGCCGGCGACTTCCTGGGTTTCGACGGCCTGAATCTGGCCAACGCCATGGGCCGGATACACGACGTGATCCGAGACGGCGAAACCATCAACGCTCTTGGTCATTGATCATCCTTCATGCGTCTTACTGCCCGTCCGGGGGCGGAGACGGGGAGCCGGTGCCGCGACGCCGAAGACACGCCTTCTCGCCACGGCGAGCGAGGGACGGGACTCTTCGGTTCGTTGAAAATAAGAACACCCTTCACTCAGGGCGCGCCTTGATCGGACGGCTGAGATTGCGACAAGCGACGCAGCGGGCGCGCGAACGGGTCCGCCTACGTCAGCGTTAAGCTATAGCACAATTGTCGCATTTTTCAAAGGAATGACTCCGACCACGCGAGTCAGAGTCATCCTGTGCGTGTTCCCACGCGATTTTTGCGACCGGAAGGGGGTCGCTCGGTGGTCTTTAGGCGCCTTTGCCGGGCGCCGGATCGAAGTGCTTCTCGTACTTGCCGGTCTCACGCTCGTAGTCGGCGCGGTCGGCCGGCGGGGTGCCCTTGACGGTGATGTTCGGCCACGCCTTGGCGTACTCGGCGTTGATCTTCAGCCACTTGCCGTCGGGATCGTCTTCGGTGTCGGGCTTGATGGCGTCCACCGGGCATTCCGGCTCGCAGACGCCGCAGTCGATGCATTCGTCCGGGTTGATGGCGAGGAAGTTCTCACCCTCGTAGAAGCAGTCCACGGGGCACACTTCCACGCAGTCCATGAACTTGCACTTCACGCAAGGGTCGGTGACGATATAGGTCATTGAAGCTCTGGTGGATGGGCGAGGGCCGTTTCGGCGCGGACATTCCAGGCGCCAGCCCCGATGTCAATGCCGCGTGTCGGCTTGGGGGCTTTATATCCGTTCACGATTTACCGTTCCCATGCACGTTTCTGGCGTTCAGCCACGGTTCAGCGGCGTCCGGCCCTAGTCCGGGAACCGCAACATAGCCGTTGGTCTAGGAGCCAGGTTGGGATGAAAAAGCCTCTGTTCGTGACGTTCGCCTGCGGGTTGGGATTGTTCACCGCCGCCTGCGAGACCTATCCCCCGCCGCCGCCCGTGCCGCCCGCCGTGGCGCGCGAGAACCACGTGCGCTGGTGCTACGACCACCACGGCGCCTACAACCCGCGCAACAACGTCTACATCGCCAGCGACGGCTCGCCCCACTACTGCGTCGCGCCCTGGGAGCGGTGATCGGGGGCGGTGAGGATCCCTCTCCCCTTGCGGGAGAGGGCGGGGCCCATTGCAAGGCAATGGGAGGGTGAGGGGTCTCTGGACGCTGGCCGGATGGCGCGCGTCGACCCCTCATCCTCCCCAGCTTCGCCGGGTCCCCTCCTTCTCCCGCAAGGGGAGAAGGCGCAGTTGGTCAGCCCTCGGCGGCCTTCTTGGCCTTGGCCGGAGCCTTTTTGGCCGCCGGCTTCTTCGCCGCCGGTTTGGCCGCGGCGGTCTTGGCCGCAGCGGCCTTGGGCGTGGTGCTCTTGGCCTTGGTCGCCTTGGCCTTGCCCGCCGGGGCCTTGGCGGCGCGCTCGTCGAGCAGCTTCACCGCCTCTTCCATGGTCATGGCCTGGGGATCGGAGCCCTTGGGCACGTTGGCGTTGATCTTGCCGACGTTGACATAGGGGCCGAAGCGGCCGCTCAGCACCCGCACCGCCTCGCCCGACACCGGGTGCGCGCCCAGCTCCTTCAGCGGGGCGGGGCTGCCGCGCCCGCGTCCGCCGCCGCCGGCCCGCTTCTCGGCCAGCAGGGCCACGGCCCGGTTCAGGCCGACGTCGAACACCTCGTCGGGGTCCAGGCTGGCGTAGGTGCCGTTGTGCTGCACATAGGGGCCGAAGCGCCCCAGGCCCGCCAGGATCGGCGCGCTGTCCTCGGGGTGCAGGCCCACCTCGCGCGGCAGGCTCAGCAGCTTCAGGGCCCGCTCCAGGTCGATGGAGGCGGGGGTCCAGCCCTTGGGCAGGCTCGAGCGCTTGGGCTTGGGCTTCTTGTCCTCGGGGTCGGCTTCCTGCTCCACATAGGGGCCGAAGCGGCCGACCTTCAGCCACACCTTCTGGCCACTGTTGGGCTCGGTCCCCAGCTCGCGGTCCTGGGCCTGCTCCTCGCCGTCACCCTCGGCCACGCCCAGCTGGCGGGTGAAGCGGCACTCCGGATAGTTGGAGCAGCCGATGAAGGCGCCGAACTTGCCGGCCTTCAGGCTCAGCCGGCCGGTGCCGCAGGTGGGGCAGGCGCGCGGATCGGAGCCGTCCTCGCGCTCGGGGAAGATGGCCGGGCCCAGCGCCTCGTTCAGCGCGTCCAGCACCTGGGCCACCCGCAGGTCGCCCACCGAGGCGATGGCGGCCTGGAAATCGGTCCAGAACTCGCGCAGCAGCGCCTTGTATTCCAGGTCCCCGGACGAAACCTTGTCGAGCTTCTCTTCCAGCTCGGCGGTGAAGTCGAACTCGACGTAGCGCAGGAAGAACTGCTTCAGGAAGGCGCTGAGCAGCCGGCCCTTGTCCTCGGGATGGAAGCGGTTCTTGTCCATCCGCACGTATTCGCGGTCGCGCAGCACGCCCAGGATCGAGGCGTAGGTCGAGGGACGGCCGATGCCGAGTTCTTCCAGCTTCTTGACCAGCGAGGCTTCCGAATAGCGCGGCGGCGGCTCGGTGAAGTGCTGGTCGGCGCGGGCCTCGATCACCTTGGCGGCGGCGCCCTCGGCGATGGCGGGCAGGCGGCGGCTGTCCTCGTCGTCGCCAGAGTCATCGCGGCCCTCTTCATAGACCGCGAGATAGCCGTCGAACTGCACCACCTGGCCCACCGCGCGCATGCCGGTCTTGCCGTCGGCGGTCTCCAGCTCGACGGTGGTGCGCTCGATGCGGGCCGACTCCATCTGGCTGGCGATCATCCGCTTCCAGATCAGCTCATAGAGCCGCCCCAGGTCGCCCTCGAGCCGTAGCTGCGAGGGCAGGCGGGCCAGCGAGGTCGGGCGAATGGCTTCGTGGGCCTCCTGGGCGTTCTTGGCCTTGGTCTTGTAGTGGCGGGCTTCGGCCGGGACGTAGTTGTCGCCATAGCGGCCGGCGATCACCTGGCGCGCCTCGGCGATGGCTTCCGGCGCGGCCTGCACGCCGTCGGTCCGCATGTAGGTGATCAGACCGCCGTTCTCGTCCACGCCCTCGTACAGCTTCTGCGCCGCCTGCATGGTGCGCTGGGCCGCGAAGCCGAGCTTGCGCGCGGCCTCCTGCTGCAGGGTCGAGGTGGTGAAGGGGGGCGCGGGCGAACGCCTGGCCGGCTTCTTCTCCACGGCGGTGACGCTGAAGGCGGCGGCCGCCACGGTCGAGCGCGCGGCGTTGGCCAGGTCGGCGTTGGGCAGGTCGAACTTCTTCAGCGACTTGCCGTCGAGCTTGACCAGGCGGGCCAGGAACGGGTCGGAGCCGGCGGCCACGTCGGCCTCCACGCTCCAGTATTCCTGGGTCCTGAAGGCCTCGATCTCCTGCTCGCGGTCGACGATCAGGCGCAGCGCCACCGACTGCACCCGGCCGGCCGAGCGGGCGCCGGGCAGCTTGCGCCACAGCACCGGCGACAGGGTGAAGCCCACCAGATAGTCCAGGGCCCGGCGCGCCAGGTAGGCGTCGACCAGCTCCATGTCGATCTGGCGCGGATTCTTCATCGCCTCGGTGACGGCCGACTTGGTGATGGCGTTGAACACCACCCGCTGCACCTCGGCCGACTTGATGGCCTTCTTCTTCTGCAGCACCTCCAGCACGTGCCAGGAGATGGCCTCGCCCTCGCGATCAGGGTCGGTGGCCAGGATCAGACGGTCGGCGCCCTTCATGGCCTCGGCGATGTCGGCAAGCCGCTTCGCCGCCTTGGGATCGACGTCCCAGCTCATGGCGAAATCTTCGTCCGGTCGCACCGAGCCGTCCTTGGGCGGCAGGTCGCGCACGTGGCCGTAGGACGCCAGCACCTTATAGTCGGAGCCCAGGTACTTGTTGATGGTCTTGGCCTTGGCAGGGCTCTCGACGACGACGACGTTCATGCGGGGACAGGTTCCTATCAGCGGCGCGGAAGGTGGTGTTGCGGGGGCGGCTCTGTCAACGGGCGGCGACTTCGCACACCTTTGGGCGAACATGGAACGGATTCGGCGACAGGCTGGCAATGTCAGTTGTTACGACGCCCGCGCCGCAGCGGGCCCAAACCGATCGGCAACCGTATCTCACCGCTCAAGGGCGGCGGCCCGTAGCAAATGAGCAGGCCCCAAGGCAAGCTGAGCCGGGTGCAGGACTCCGCGATCATTAAATCGGGGTCATGACGAGGATTTAAGCTGTGTTCTCTCGGTCCCCAACCTACGCCTTATATATGGGATCAGGGGAGAGCGGGCGATGAATGTCCGAAATCTATTGTGTAGCGCGGCTTTGGCCGCTGGCGTCATGGCCGCGGCGGGCGTCTGCTACGCCCAGGATCACGGCGGCGATTGGCACGGTCCTGAGTGGAGCGACGCCCAGGTCCAGGTCGAACATGCCGCGGCCCGGCTGGTGGTGATCCCCGAGGCGCGCAGCAACGTCTCGGTCACCGTGCATCATGGCGACAGCCGCCTGCCCGAACTCACCGTGCGCCAGGAGGGCGACCGGGTGATCGTCGATGGCGGCCTGCAGCGCGGGCCGTTCGGCGAGGTGGCCCAGCGCACCCGTTGCGTCGGCTCCTATACTGTCACCCACATCGGGCCGCTGACCCATACGATGGACAACCGCGCGGTGGTGGTGGGCGGCGTCGGCCGGGTGGCCTATGGCGACCTGCCGGTGATCACCGCCCGTGTACCGCTCAACGCCCGCGTCGCCGGCGCCTCGGCGGTCTATGGCGATGTCGGCCGTTCGGAGAGCCTCAAGCTCAGCTCGGCCGGCTGCGGCGACTGGACCGTGGCTGACGTGCATGGCCACCTGACCGTGGCCACCGCCGGTTCGGGCGACGTCCAGGCCGGTGCGGCCGGCGGGCTGACGGCCAAGCTGGCGGGCTCGGGCGACCTGCGCAGCGGGCCGGTGGGCAGCGACGTCGAGGTGTCCCTGGCCGGTTCGGGCGACGTGACCACGGGCGCCATCACTGGCGGGCTCAAGGCCAGGATCGCCGGCTCGGGCGACATCGCGGTCGCCAGCATCGAGGGGCCGGTCGAAGCCAGCATCGCCGCCTCGGGCGACATCCGCATCCATGGCGGCCACTCGCCCCACGTGAAGGCCAGCGTCGCCGGCTCGGGCGACTTCAGCTTCAACGGCCAGGCCGATTCGCTGAGCGGCTCGGTGGTCGGCTCGGGCGACATCTCGGTGGCCCATGTCACCGGCGAGGTGAGCAAGAGCGTCATCGGCTCGGGCGAGGTGCGCGCCGGCCGTTAAGCCACAGCGCCGATTCGGGTGGCGATTCGCCCGCGCCGGCGCGAAAGCTCTAGTTTCCCGCGCCTGGAGGGGAGGGCGTGGGGAGCGGAGGCTCCGATTCCACGTCCTAATCCTCTTGTAGGGCATGGAGTCGGGCGGGTGCGGGGCTTGCGGCCCTCCCAGACAGCGCAAGCCCCAATCTCCGCTTGACGGGGCGAGGCGAAATCGCCATAAACCGCCCTCTGCTGAACCGGCCGTAGGCAAACGCCTAGACGCGGTTCGCGAGACGAATTGATCATAACGCTCCGGCAGGGTCTCCGCGGCGCGGTTTGTTCAGGGCCATCGCAGCGTGCTGCGTCGGGCCCTTTCGTTTTGCGACCCCACGTCAACTGTCGGTCCAGTGGATCGGTTTTGGTTGCGTTCGGGACGCAGGTACGGCCAGGCCTCTTTGGGGTCTTGGTCTTGGTCTTTGAACTGTACGGCGTGAACGGACGCGAGGACGGCATCGATATGGATCGTCAGAATATTCGTATTCGGCTGAAAGCCTTTGATCACCGGGTGTTGGATCACTCCACCCGTGAGATCGTGCAGACGGCCAAGCGCACCGGCGCCACGGTCCGCGGGCCCATCCCGCTGCCGACCAAGCTGGAAAAGTTCACGGTGCTGCGCTCGCCGCACATCGATAAGAAGTCCCGCGAACAGTTCGAAATCCGTACCCACAAGCGGGTTCTCGACATCGTTGATCCGACCCCGCAGACCGTGGACGCGCTGATGAAGCTCGACCTGTCCGCCGGCGTCGACGTCGAAATCAAGCTGTAAGGAGCCGGCAGATGCGTACCGGCGTACTCGCCAAGAAACTCGGCATGACCCGCTTCTTCGATGAAGTCGGTCAACACGTGCCTGTGACCGTGCTCTCGCTCGAGGGCTGCCAGGTCACCGCCCAGCGCACCCAGGAGAAGGACGGCTACGTCGCCCTTCAACTCGGCGCTGGCGCCAAGAAGGCCAAGAACACCTCGCAAGCCATGCGCGGCCACTTCGCCAAGGCGCTGGTGGAGCCCAAGCATCAGGTCACCGAATTCCGCGTGTCGGAAGACAACCTGATCGACGTGGGCGCGGAAATCACCGCCGACCACTTCGTCCCGGGCCAGAAGGTCGACGTCCAGGGCGTCACCATCGGTAAGGGCTTCGCCGGCGGCATGAAGCGCTGGAACTTCAGCGGTCTGCGGGCGACCCACGGCGTGTCCGTGTCGCACCGTTCGCTGGGGTCGACTGGCCAACGCCAGGATCCGGGCAAGACCTTCAAGGGCAAGAAGATGGGCGGCCAGTTGGGTGTCGAGACCGTCACCACCCAGAACCTGACCGTGTGGCGTGTCGACGCCGAACGCGGCCTGATCATGATCAAGGGCGCCGTCCCGGGCGCCGAGGGCTCCTACGTCAAGGTGTCGGACGCGGTGAAGAAGGCGTTGCACGCCGACGCGCCGAAGCCCGGTGCGTTCCGTGCGGCCGGCGCTGCGCCGGTCGAGGCGTCCTCCAGCGAGGGTGCGGAATAACCATGAAGCTCAACGTCATCACCCTCGATAGCGGCAAGGCCGGCGAGATCGAGCTGTCGGACGAAGTGTTCGGCATCGAAGATATCCGCGGCGACATCCTGCAGCGCTGCGTGGTCTGGCAACTGGCCAAGCGCCGCGCCGGCACGCACAAGATCAAGACCCGGAACGAAGTCGCTCGTACCGGCAAGAAGATGTACAAGCAGAAGGGCACCGGCGGCGCTCGTCACGGCTCTCGCAAGGCGGCT
>FSXV01000194.1_pt1 | contig 24115 bp, 20 predicted proteins | sample 1638401 | NCBI WGS metagenome assembly FSXV01 (sample SAMEA3914788, study PRJEB12502) | metagenome | biome: forest; material: soil | place: Canada | collected 2011-07-03 | depth 0.1 m | reverse complement strand
CTGATCGCCTCGGGCGCGGCCGACATGGGCATCGGCTCCAACAGCTTCGGGGTGATGAACCTGGCCGCCGAGCACGTGCCGGTGAAGGCGGTGATGGCCAGCTTCCAGAAGGACCCGCAGGTGCTGATCGCCCATCCCGACACGGGCGTGTCGTCGCTGGCCGACCTGAAGGGCCACCCGATCCTGCTGTCGGACGCGGCCATCACCTCGTTCTGGCCCTGGCTCAAGGCCAAGTACGGCCTCAGCGACGCCCAGGTGCGCAAGTACAGCTTTTCCACCGCGCCGTTCCTGGCCGACCCGCGGGCGGTGCAGGAGGGCTATGTGACCTCGGAGCCCTACACCATCGAGCAGCAGAGCGGCAAAACGCCGACCGTGTTCCTGCTGGCCGACAACGGCTACCCCGGCTACGCCACCATGGTGCTGGCGCCCGACAAGCTGATCGCCGCCAACCCCAAGGCGGTGCAGGCCTTCGTCGAGGCCACCGCCGTCGGCTGGAAGACCTACCTGGAGGGCGACGCGGCTCCGGCCGACGCCATGATCCTGAAGCTGAACAAGGAAATGACCCCGGCCATCCTGTCCCAGGCCCGCGCCAAGATGCGCCAGTACGGCCTGGTGCGCGGGGGCGATGCGGCCGGCGGCGGCATCGGGGCCATGACCGACGCCCACTGGAAGACCTTCTTCGACACCGCCGTGGGCCTGGGCGTCTATCCCAAGACCGTCGACTACCACCAGGCCTTCACCACCGCCTTCACCGCCAGCCTGCCCTTCGTCGCCCCGTCCCAGGGCGTGGCGATGACGGCGACCACGGATCAGACACATGGCCGCTGACGACGCCTCCGCCGCCAGCCCCGTCATCCTTTCGGTCGTCGCCCCCTGCTACAACGAGGAGGGCTCGCTGGCCGCCTTCGTCGAGCGCATGGCGGCGGCCGCCCGCGCCGTGGCCGGGCCGTCCTTCGAGCTGATCCTGGTCAATGACGGCTCACGCGACGCCACTTGGCCCTGCATCCGGGCCCTGGCCAGCACCCGGCCCGAGGTCGTGGGCGTGAACCTGTCGCGCAACCACGGCCACCAGCTCGCCACCACCGCCGGCCTGCAGGTGGCGCGCGGCGCGCGGGTGCTGATCATCGACGCCGACCTGCAGGACCCGCCCGAGGTGCTGACGGCAATGATGTCCAGGATGGACGAGGGCTACGACGTCGTTTACGGCCGCCGCACCTCGCGCGAGGGCGAGAGCGCCTTCAAGCTGGCCACCGCCAAGCTGTTCTACCGCCTGCTGCACTCGGTCTCCGAGGTGGATATCCCGCAGGACGTGGGCGACTTCCGCCTCATGTCGCGCCGCATCGTCGACCGGCTCAACACCATGCCCGAGGCCGACCGCTTCCTGCGCGGCATGGTGGCCTGGCTCGGCGGCCGCCAGACCGAGGTGCTGTACGACCGCGACAAGCGCTTCGCCGGCGAGACCGCCTATACCGTGGCCAAGATGGTGCGGCTGGCGGTGAACGGCCTGACCGGCTTCTCCACCGCGCCGCTGAAGCTAGCGGCCACCCTGGCCTTCATGGGCATGGGGCTCGGCCTGCTGATCGTGATCTACGCCCTGATCGGCTTCGCCACCGGCACGGTGCAGCCCGGCTGGACCAGCCTGGCGCTGATCCTGGTGTTCTTCGGCGTCGGCCAGTTGGGTTGCCTCGCCATCATCGGGGCCTATCTGGGGCGCATCTACACCCAGGTGAAAGGCCGTCCGCTGTTCATGATCGACGAGGTGGTGGGCCAGGTGGCCGCGCCCCAGACCAACGTATCTGTCGCGACCGCCGTCGCGCGCCAGGCCGGGGAAGACTGAGATGGACGTCGCCGAGTTCGACCAGTTCGCCGACGAGTACACCGCCACCCACGCGGCCAATATCCGCATGAGCGGCGAGGATCCCGAATACTTCGCCCGCTACAAGATCGAGGAAGTGCGCCGGCGCTGGGACGCCGGCAGCCGCGCCGAGCCGGCGGCGATCCTGGATTTCGGCACGGGCATCGGCAACTCCCTGCCGCATCTGGCGCGCATGTTCCCCGCCTCCAAGGTGACCGGCCTGGACATCTCGGAGAAGAGCCTGGCGGTGGCCGAGCGCCGCTTCCCCGGCGTGGCGACGCTGGTCCCGTATGACGGCGCGCAGGTCCCGCTGCCGGCCGCGAGCTTCGACCTGGTGTTCTCCGCCTGCGTGTTCCACCACATCGACGCCGCCGAACACGCCGCCATCTTCGGCCAGCTGCGCACCCTGCTGCGGCCGGGCGGGCTGATGGCGATCTTCGAGCACAACCCCGTCAACCCGGCCACGCGCCACATCGTGGCCACCTGCCCGTTCGACGCCAACGCGGTGCTGCTGTCCTCGGCCGAACTCAAGCGCAGCCAGGCCCAGGCGGGCTTTCGCGACATCGAAGTGGCCTATACCGGCTTCTTCCCCGGCTCCCTGCGGATGCTGCGGCCGTTGGAGCGGTTCATGACCGGCCTGCCCATCGGCGCCCAGTACTACACCCTGGCCCATGCGTAGGGCCCTGCCGCACATCTGGCTGCTGTCGCGCTTCGGCCTGGCTGGCGCGGTCAACTCGCTGGTCGGGCTGTCGGTCATGCTGGCCCTGGACTGGGGCCTGCACGCTCAGCCCTCGCTCGCCAACGTGGTGGGCTATGCCGTGGGCATGGTGTGCGGCTTCCTGCTGAACCGCAGCTTCGTGTTCCGCAGCCAGGCTCGGGCGCGCAGCACCGGACCGAAGTACGCAGCCAGCGCGGCCATCGGCTTCGGCCTGAACCAGTTGGCGCTGCAGGCCGCCCTGCACCTGCTCCCGCCCAGTCCGCTGCAGCACTCCGCCGCCTATGTCTGCGGCATGGGGATCTACACCGTCGCGACCTTCCTGATCTGCCGCTTCTGGGTGTTCCGCGAGCCGGCCGCCGCGGCGGCCTGAAACCCTCTTTCCGCATGTCATCCCGGAAGCCTCGCAGAGGCTATCCGGGACCCAGGAACCCCGCGCACTGCGATAACAGCTGGGTCCCGGCTCTACGGCCCGCTACGCGGTCCTTCGGCCGGGATGACAATCAAAAGGACCTCCGCCCAGCCTCAGCTGGCGAAGATCCGCGCCACGATCGCTTCCAGCCCCTTGGCGTCAACGGCGTCGAAGGCGGCCGTTTCGGTGGCGTCCACGTCCAGCACCGCGATCAGCTCGCCCGCCCTATCGAGCACCGGCACGACCACCTCGCTCTGCGAGCGGCTGTCGCAGGCGATGTGGTCGGGGAAGGCGTTCACGTCCTCCACCAGCTGGGTCGTGCGCGTCGCCGCCGCCGCGCCGCAGACGCCGCGACCGAAGGCGATGCGCAGGCAGCCCAGCGTGCCGAGGTAGGGCCCCACCACCAGCTCCTGGGGCTTCGCCGGATCGACCAGGTAGAAGCCGGTCCAGAAGAAGTGCGGGAAGGCGTCGGCCAGCATGGCGGCCACGGTGGCGTACTGGGCGATGCGGTTAGTCTCACCGTCCAGCACCGCGGCGATCTCGTCCGACAGCTCGGCATAACGCTGCGCCTTGGTCTCGGCGGTCAGGGGCGAAAGCTGGGGGGCGCGCGGAACGTAGCTCATGGCCACCGACTTAAGCGCGCCAGCGCTGCAGTTGAAGCCCTGGCGACGCAAATAGCGATCGCGCCCCAAACCCATCCAAGCCCAAATCCCTCCAAGGCTGGCGACGCCGCGCGGAGGCCTGGGTTATAGTCGCGCCGATGAGCGCCGCCGCCCCGCGAACCCAGAGCCTGAACGACGCCGCCCGCCCCGCCCGACGGGTGGCCATGCTGTCGGTGTCCGTCGCCGTGGTGCTGACGGCGATGAAGCTGGTCGGCTGGTGGCTGAGCGGCTCGGTCAGCCTGCTGGCCTCCCTGGCCGATTCCGCCCTGGACATGGTCGCCGCCAGCAGCACGCTCGCCGCCATCCATTACGCCGTCACCCCGCCCGACGCCGAGCACCGCTTCGGCCACGGCAAGGCCGAGGCCTTCGCCAGCCTGCTGCAGGCGGTGCTGATCTTCGTTTCCGCCGCCCTGGTGGCGCGCGAGGCGGTGGCGCACCTGATCGCGCCGCGCCCGGTGCAGACCGAGGCCCTGGGCCTGGTGATCCTGGCCATCTCCACCGTCATGGCCTTGGCGGTGGCCACGGCCCAGGGTCGGGTGCTGCAGACCTCCCGTTCGGTGGCGGTGCAGAGCGACCGCCTGCACTACCTGGCCGACGCCGGCTCCAACCTGGTCGCCTTCGCCGGCCTCGGCCTGGCGCTGCTGCTGCACGCGCCGCGCGCCGACGCCATCGCCGGCCTGCTGGTGGCGCTGGGCCTCGGCTGGGGCGGGATCGGCGCCCTGCGCCACGCCGCCGACAACCTGATGGACCGCGAGCTGGACGACGAAGAGCGCGAGACCATCCTCGCCCTGGTGCGCGAGGCCCCGGACGTGTTCGACGTGCACGACCTGCGCACCCGCGCCGCCGGCCCCATCGTCCACATCCAGATGCATGTCGACATGGCCGCGCACCGCACCCTGGAGGACGCCCACCGCACGGTGATCCAGGTCGAACGCCGCATCCTGGAGCGCTTTCCCACCGCCGACATCCTGATCCATCCCGATCCCGCCGGCCATGCGGAGCCCCACAGCGGCGCCTTCGCCGAGGCTTCCGCCGACCTCAGCGCGCACGAGCGGATGACGGACGCCGCCGGGACAGTTAGGGAAGGTGCATGAAGCTTCGCCTGCCGGCCCTGCCGACGCTCCCGCCGCTGGTCGCCGTGATGGCCGCCGCCCTGGTGTCCACCACCTTGGCGGCCTGCGCCCACGGCCAGAAGACCGCCCGGTTCTTCCAGCCCACGCCCGGGCAGATCGGACCGGAATTCAACAGCTACGGCGAGGCGGTCCTGCCCGAGCAGGGGCTGATCGTGGTCCAGGGCGACGACCTGGCCTATGGCGTCGGCCTCCATCCGACACGTCACCGCATCAACGAGGCCGATGTCGGCCAGGCCTCCCTGACCATCAGCCAGAGCCTGCGCCACGTGCTGGGCGACAACCGCGTGCGGGTGGAAAACCGCGGCTTCCCCGACGACACCGTGGCCCAGAGCGCCAAGCGCTGGGAAGGCCTGGAGCCCGGAGACCTGCTGGTGCTGGCCTACGGCTTCGGCGACATGAAGGCCAAGACCGCGCCGGCCGTATTCGGCGCCGAGCTCCGCGCCCAGATCCGCGCAGCCCACGCGCGCGGCGCGGCGGTGTTCGTGGTCACCCCGCCCTACATCGGCGACCCGCCGCGGGAAATCCAGCTCGCGCCCCTTCGCACCATGGCCGAAGCCATCGCCGGCCAGGAAGGCGCCGAAACGTTCTCGACCATCGCGGCCATGACCGCGGCCAAGGAGAACCCGGCCAAGGGCGTGCCGCAGAACGCCAAGACCTACCAGGCCGTCGCCGCCTCGATGCTCCCCTATATCAAGCTGGTGAAGCCACGGAGCTGACGCCCCCTACGCGCCCCCGCACTCGGGGCATTCCGGATCGGCGCTCAGCCGCACGGTGCGGCTCTCGCCGGCCAGGGCGTCATAGATCAGCAGCCGCCCGGTCAGGGGCTCGCCGGCGCCGGTAATCAGCTTCACCGCCTCCAGCGCCATCATCGCGCCGATCACGCCGCCCAGCGCCCCGATCACCCCGACCCGCGCGCAGGTCTCGGCCCCCGGCGGGATCTCCGGCGTCAGGCAGCGGTAGCAGGGCTGGCGCTCGGCCACGGGCCGGCCGCGGGTAAGGCCCGCCGCGAACACCCCCACCTGGCCGCTCCAGCGCTCGATGGCGCCGGACACCAGCGTCTTGCCCTCCGCCAAGCAGGCGGCGTTGACGGCGAAGCGCACGGCGAAGTCGTCGGTGCCGTCCAGCACCAGGTCGTAGTCCCGCACCAGCTCGGCGGCGTTGTCGGCCGTAACCGCCACGGCGTGGGGGACGATGCGGATCTCGGGATTGATGGCGTTCAGATGTTCGGCCGCGGCCTCCACCTTGAGCCGGCCGACGTCGGCGGTGGCGTAGAGGGTCTGGCGCTGCAGGTTGGACAGGCTGACCACATCGTGATCGGCCAGGCCCAGCACGCCCACGCCCGCCGCCGCCAGCATCGGCGCCGCCGCGCTGCCCAGGCCGCCGGCGCCCACCATCAGCACCCGCGCAGCCTTCAGCCTCTGCTGTCCCGGCCCACCGACCTCGCGCAGCACCAGGTGGCGCGCGTACCGTTCGACCTCTTCATCGGAAAACGCCACAACCGTCCTCAAACCATCCTGAACTTGACCCGGACCGTCCGCCCCGCCACATCCGCGGGATGAACGCTCCCGAAAGCCCTACACCGGGCTGGCGCGGCACCACCATCCTGGCGGTCCGCAAGAACGGCAAGACCGTGGTGGCTGGCGATGGTCAGGTGTCCATGGGCGCCACCATCGTCAAGGCCAACGCCCGCAAGGTCCGCCGCCTGGCGGGCGGCCGCGTGATCGCCGGCTTCGCCGGCGCCACCGCCGACGCCTTCACCCTGATCGAGCGGCTCGAGCAGAAGCTGGAGGCCCATCCCGAGCAGTTCGCGCGCGCCTGCGTGGAACTGGCCAAGGACTGGCGCACCGACCGCTACCTGCGCCGGCTCGACGCCATGATGATCGCCGCCGACTCTGAGTCGGTCTACACCATTACCGGCGCCGGCGACGTGCTGGAGCCCGAGAACGGCGTCGCCGCCATCGGCTCGGGCGGTCCCTACGCCCTGGCCGCGGCCCGCGCCCTGGTGGACTTCGATCTCGACGCCGAGGAGATCGCCCGCCGCGCCATGGCCATCGCCGCCGACATCTGCGTCTATTCCAACACCAACGTGGTGGTGGAAACGATCTGAGCGTGATGAGCGGGTCCGCATCCTGCGCAGGCGGCCCAGCCTTTTCCCTCCCCCTCGAAGGGGGAGGGTCAGGGTGGGGGTGTAACCGCCGCGTCGCAGCTCACCTGCTCGAGGCACAGCCTCTCGCGCACGCTCCGATCCGCCCAGCGCACACCCCCATCCCCGCCCTTCCCCCTTCGAGGGAGAAGGGAGTCGAAGATTGACGCCATGACCGAATTCTCCCCCCGCGAGATCGTTTCCGAACTCGACCGCTTCATCGTCGGCCACGCCGAGGCCAAGCGCGCGGTGGCCATTGCGCTCCGCAACCGCTGGCGCCGCCGCCGGCTGGCGGACGACCTGATCAACGAGGTCACGCCCAAGAACATCCTGATGATCGGCCCGACCGGGGTGGGCAAGACCGAGATCGCCCGCCGCCTGGCGCGGCTGGCCCAGGCCCCGTTCCTCAAGGTCGAGGCCACCAAGTTCACCGAGGTCGGCTATGTCGGCCGCGACGTCGACCAGATCATGCGCGATCTGGTCGAGGTGGCCATCGGCCAGGTGCGCGAGCGCCGCCAGACCGCCGTGCGCGCCCGCGCCGAGGGCGCCGCCGAGGAGCGCCTGCTCGACGCCCTGGTGGGCGCCACCGCCCAGCCCAGCACCCGCGACAGCTTCCGCAAGAAGCTGCGCGCCAACGAACTGGACGACAAGGAAGTGGAGCTGACCCTGCCGGAAACCGGCGGCGCCATGCCAACCTTCGACGTCCCCGGCCAGCCGGGCGCCTCGATCGGGGTGATGAACCTGTCGGACATGATGTCCAAGGCCTTCGGCGGCCGCACCAAAACCCAGCGCACCACCGTCAAGGAAGCCTGGCGGCCGCTGATCGCCGAGGAAAGCGACAAGCTGCTGGACCAGGAAGCCCTGGTCCGCGAGGCGGTCGAGTTGACCGAGAACGCCGGCATCGTCTTCATCGACGAGATCGACAAGGTGGCGGTGAGCAGCGACCGCCGCGGCGGCGGGGCCGACGTCAGCCGCGAGGGCGTGCAGCGCGACCTGCTGCCGCTGATCGAGGGCTCGACCGTCTCCACCAAGTACGGCCCGGTGAAGAGCGACCACGTGCTGTTCATCGCCTCGGGCGCCTTCCACGTCTCCAAGCCGTCGGACCTGCTGCCCGAACTGCAGGGCCGCCTGCCGATCCGGGTGGAGCTGAAGGCCCTGACGCGCGAGGACTTCCGCCGCATCCTCACCGAACCCGAGGCCAACCTGATCCGCCAGAACCAGGCCCTGCTGGCCACCGAGGGCGTGACCCTGTCGTTCACCGCGGACGCCATCGACGCCCTGGCGGACTGCGCCGTGGCGGTGAACGGCAGCGTCGAGAACATCGGCGCCCGCCGGCTGCAGACCGTGCTGGAGAAGGTGGTCGAGGAGCTCAGCTTCGCCGCGGCCGACAAGGCCGGCGAGGCGGTCGAGATCAACGGCGACTATGTGCGCGAGCGCGTCGGCGAGCTGGCCCAGAACACCGACCTGTCGCGCTACATCCTCTAGCGGGCCGTCGGCGGCGAGACCCCGCCGCCGTCCTCGCCAAAGACGGTAAATTGTGGGACCCTCTCGACAAATAGAGGTTGGGAGTCGGTCCATGCATCACCATGAACTCTTCGGCCCTCGCAAGCTTGGCTGGCGCCCCGTCACCGCCCAAGGGTGGGCGATGCTTTGGGCCGGCCTGGTCGCGGCGGCCCTGATCTTGGGCCGCATCCTCTGGCGCTGAGCCCCGCCGCACCGCCGCCGCAGTGATACCAAACTGTCGCAATTTGGCCGCGAACGCGCGACCGCCGCACGGGCCTGCTTGACCTATACGTTAATCGGCTGACACTTCCTCAAAACAATATTGGGGAGGATTGGGAATGAAGCGCGCCCTGGCCGCGACGACGGCGCTTGCAAGCGCCCTGGCTCTGGCGGCGGGCGCCGCCCCCGCACAGGCTGCGCCCGCCCCGACCGCGCCCAGCCCGTTCTCGGGCGTGACCGCCTTCGGCGACAGCCTTAGCGACGGTGGCAACATCTCCATCGCGGCGGGCGACCCGACCCTGATGCGGTTCACCACCAATCCGGGCCTCACCACCATCGAGTACGTGGCGGCCCATTACGGCCAGCCCATCGGCCCGTCGCTGCAGGGCGGCACCGACTTCGCCTGGGGCGGCGCCGGGGTGAACACCAACGCGCCGGGCACCCCGGCCGGCGTGCCGACCGAGACCCAGCAGATCACCGCCTATCTGAGCGCCAATCCCAAGGTGAACCCGAACGAGCTCTACAGCGTGTTCGGCGGGGCCAACGACATCTTCTACAACGCCACCTCGGCGGCCGCCGCGGGCGTGGCCGCCGGCCTGACGGCGGGCCTGAGCCCGGCCCAGACCCAGGCGATCGACGCCGCGATCGAAAAGGCCGAGGGCATCACCACGCTCGAGAGCCAGACCGACGCCTTCAACAACGTCGCCGCCGCCGCGGCCCAGGAACTGACCCTGATCAACAGCCTGCAGAAGGCCGGCGCGCGCTACATCCTGGTGTTCAACCTGCCCGACATCGGCCAGACGCCGGAAGCGGCCGCCGACAACAAGCTGGTCCCCGGCTCCTCGGCGGCGCTCACCACCCTGTCCAACGGCTTCAACAACGTGCTGAACAGCGGGCTCGCGGCGACGAAAGTCGGGATCATCCCGGTCAACTCCTTCGCCCTGCTGAACGAGGTGCTGGCCAACCCGGCCGCCTACGGCTTCACCAACTCCACCACCCCCGCCTGCACCACCGCCAGTTCGGTCAACTGCACGCCCCAGACCCTGGTCGCGCCGAATGCGGCCTCGACCTACGTCTTCGCCGACGGCGTGCACCCGACCACCGCCGCCCACCAGATCTTCGCCGAATACATCGAGGCCGAGATCGCCGCCCCGCAGCAGATCTCGCTGCTGGGCGAGGCCCCGCTGGCGAGCCTGGAGGGCGAACGCGACGCGGTGAACAACGAGCTGCTGTACGACCAGACCAATCCCCAGACCGGCATCCGCCTGTTCGCCACCGGCGGCTACGCCCACCAGCACATCAAGAGCGAGAACTTCACCGCGGATTCCCGCGACAATGACGGCCTGATCACCGCCGGGGTCGACTGGCGGCCGACCAACGAGATCTCGTTCGGCGGCGAACTGACCGGCGGCGAGTCCACCGACCGCATGAGCGGCGAGCTGACCCGCTTCCACCTGACCACGATCATGGGCTCGCTGTTCGGCCAGTACATCTGGCGCCAGCACGCCTATGTGGACGGCTCGGTCGGCTTCGGCGCGCTGGACTTCCACGACATCCAGCGGGTGTTCAAGCTGGGCCAGGCCACCCGGGTGGAGAACGGCCAGACCAACGGCTGGACCTCGCTGGCCAATGTCGAGACCGGCTACTGGTTCGGCGGCCAGGCGCTGCGCACCGGCCCGTTCGTGGGCGGCGTGTACGAGCACGTGCAGGTCGACAACTACAACGAACAGGGTTCCGACAGCACCGCCATGAGCTTCGGGGCCCAGAACCGGGAGTCGCTGCAGGGCCAGGCCGGCTGGCGCGTCCAGGGCGCCCTGCCGATGAGCTGGGGCGCGCTCAGCCCCTACGCCCAGGTGGCCTATGTCTATGACGGCGACGCCCACACCCGCTGGGTGGTCGGCGGGCTGAACACCATGAACGGCCAGTTCGCCGTGCCCGGCTTCAGCCCGGACCGCGAATGGGGCGAGGTGCAGGTGGGCCTGAACGGCCGCATCGGCCCGCACTGGAGCGCCTACATCGCCTACGAGGGCCGCTTCGCCGGCCGCACCACCGACTACGACAGCGGCAACGTCGGCCTGAAGTACGACTTCTAGGGAACTCGCTTCCCCTCTCCCCTTGCGGGAGAGGGAGGGGCCCAGCAAAGCTGGGAGGATGAGGGGTCGACGGGCGTTCCCGCATATGTCGGCGAGACCCCTCATCCTTCCCACGGCGCTCCGCGACGCGGGCCCCTTCCTTCTCCCACAAGGGGAGAAGGAAATCCGGCCAACAAAAAAGCCCACCTTGCGGTGGGCTTTTCCATTCCTGCGGTGGAGAGGCGGCCTATTCGGCCGCCACCAGGCCGGCTTCCTCGGCGGCCTTCTTGGCCTCGATCTCGGCGGCCTTCTTCTCGACCAGGCCGGCGATGTGCTCGACCATGTTCTCGTTGTCGATCTTGTGGTCGATCTTGCCGGCCAGATAGACCATGCCGACGCCCTTGCCCGAGCCGCCGCCGGTGAAGCCGACGTCGGTCATCAGCGCCTCGCCGGGGCCGTTGACCACGCAGCCGATGATCGACAGCGACAGCGGGGTGGTCACGTGGGCCAGGCGCTCTTCCAGCTTGGTCACGGTGTCGATGACGTTGAAGCCCTGACGCGCGCACGACGGGCAGGCGATGATGTTGACGCCGCGGTGGCGCAGACCCAGCGACTTCAGGATGTCGAAGCCGACCTTGATCTCTTCCACCGGGTCGGCGGCCAGCGAGATGCGGATGGTGTCGCCGATACCGGCCCACAGCAGGTTGCCGATGCCGATGGCCGACTTGATGGTGCCGGTGCGCAGCGGACCAGCCTCGGTCACGCCCAGGTGCAGCGGGCAGTCGATGGCTTCCGACAGGGCCTGGTAGGCGGCCACGGTCAGGAACACGTCCGAGGCCTTCACGCTGATCTTGAACTCGTGGAAGTCCAGGTCGCGCAGGATGTCGGCGTGGAACAGGGCCGACTCCACCATCGCCTCAGGGCAGGGCTCGCCGTACTTCTCCAGCAGGTGCGATTCCAGCGAGCCGGCGTTGACGCCGATGCGGATCGAGCAGCCGTGGTCGCGGGCGGCCTGGACCACGTCGCGAACGCGGTCCTTGGAGCCGATGTTGCCCGGATTGATGCGCAGGCAGGCGGCGCCGGCCTTGGCCGCCTCGATGCCGCGCTGGTAGTGGAAGTGGATGTCGGCCACCAGCGGCACGTTGGACGCCTTGGCGATGGTCTTGAACGCCTCGGTGGATTCCACGTCGGGGCAGGACACCCGCACGATGTCGGCGCCGGCCTCTTCGAGCTGGCGGATCTGGTTGATCGTGGCGTTGGCGTCGGCGGTGACCGTGTTGGTCATCGACTGGACGCTGATCGGGGCGTCGCCGCCCACTTCCACCTTGCCCACACGGATCTTGCGGGACTTGCGGCGGTCGATCATGCGCCAGGGGCGGACGTGGCGGTGGTCTTCAGTGTTCATAGCTCGCCAAGATACAGCGCGGGGCCGCGGGAAGCCACCGCAGGGGCTAGATAGGATGCAAGCGCGCCGCGCGCCATGGCGCAAAGCGCCGGTGCGGCCTCAGTGCGCGGTTTGAGCCGCACCCTTGGCGACCGGAGCAGGCGTGGGGGCCGCCGCGGTGGCGACGATGGAGTCCAGCGGCGTCTGCGGCTCGCTCAGCAGGCCCTGGCGATGGCCGCCGACATAGGTGTCGAAGGCGGCCGGATCGGAGACGTCGGCGGTCAGGGCGCGCCCCTGGGGTGCGTGATAGGCCTCGCCGGCCTGCATCTCCTTGGCGAAGAAGATGGCGCCGCCGGGGCCGCGCACGATCAGCGACGCCGACTTGTGGGCCTGGATGATCGGGCCGGGGTTCTTGGCGTCGACGCCGTAGATGGCGCCGCGAGCGATGAAGTTCGCCGGGGCCTGAGCCTGGGGCGGAGCCGGCGGCGCGGCCGGGAGCGGCGCGCTGGCGTCGGCGTTGGCGTCGATGCCCGGCACGCCCAGGCCCGGGGTGATGTAGACCTGCGGCGTGGTCTGGTCGGCCGGCGGCGGCGTGGCCTGGCCCAGCGCGATCGGCCCCTTGGCCTGGGGCTCGGGCAGGGGCTGGGTGAAGCTCGGCATGGCCGGTCCGGCCGGGGCGTTGGAGATCAGCGAGCGTTGGGCCACGTTCCACAGGCCCACCGCCACCACCAGCACCGCGGCGCCGGTATAGATCACCCGCCGCCACATGCCCCTTTCCTGCTCCACGCCCACCGGGGCGCGCAGCTGGGCCTCGGCTTCGGGGAACTCGGCCTTGAAGCGGGCCGCGGCGGCGTCGCCGTCCAGCCCCAGGGCCTTGGCGTAGGCCCGGACATAGCCGACGGCGAACGGGCGCGAGGGCAGCGGCGTGAGATCGCCGCTCTCAATGGCGGCCAAATACAGTCGACGCACCCGCGTGACTTCGGCCACCTGAACTAGACTGAGATCCTTATGCTCACGAACCGCGCGCAGATACTCGCCGAGGGCGGTGAATCGAGTCGCGTCAGGGCCTGGGCCACGGCCCAGCGGATCCGCAAAGCGGACCACGTTCGTCGTATATCCGGTGTCCAACGGAGCCATAGGTTCCGACGTCCCCACCCGATTGGCCGGTCGCCGCGATCTTCGCCGCAACCCGACTCTGAATGTCTGCTGTCTCTTTGTCACCTAACAAGAATTCATTAGGGTCACAACGGATCAGACTGCGACATTTAATTTACGCGCAAGCGTTTCAATTTCGTTTCGGACAGACCCCCCGCCCGATTTTAAAATCGCGGTGAAGCCTCGGCGCGCCGCTCCACCGTCGAGCGACAGCACCATGGCCTTGACCGGCCCGACCCCCGCCGGCGGCATCGACAACCGGGTGAAACCCAGCGACACCAGGGCGAAAGCCTCCAGCGGCCGGCCGGCCATTTCTCCGCACACGGACACCGGCGTGCCGGTGTCGGCGCAGGCGTCCCCGATCGTCTTCAGCGCCCGGAGCGCCGGCGGCGACAGGAAGTCGTAGCGGTCGGAAACCCTTGGATTTCCTCGGTCTGCGGCGAAAAGATACTGCATCAGATCGTTGGTCCCGACCGAGATGAAGTCGGTCATGGGCAACAGGGCGTCCAGGTGCCAGATCAGGGCCGGGGTCTCGATCATCACCCCTACCCGCACCACGGACGGGATCGGGCGGCCGCGGCGCTGGGCCCAGGCGATCTCGATGTCGACCAGGCTGCGGGCGGCGCGGAACTCCTCCACCGTGGCCACCAGCGGGAACATCACCCGAAGCTCGCGCCCCTTGGAGGCGGCGATCAGCGCGCGCAGCTGCATCCGCAGCAGGGCCGGGCGGTCCAGCCCCATGCGCACCGCCCGCCAGCCCAGCGCCGGGTTGTCCTCGCGCTCGGCCTGCAGGTAGGGCAGCACCTTGTCGCCGCCGAGATCCAGCGTGCGGAAGGTGACCGGACGGTCGCCCGCCGCTTCGATCACCCGCTCGTACAGGGCGGTCTGGGCGTTCAGGCGCGGCAGCTCTTCGGCCACCATGAACTGGAACTCGGTGCGGAACAGGCCGATGCCCTCGGCGCCGGTGAGCTCCAGGCTCTCCAGGTCCACCGCCAGGCCGGCGTTCATCAGCAGGTTGACCTTGGTCCCGTCGCGGGTGAAGGCCGGGGTGTCGCGCAGGCGATCGAACTCGGCGCGGCGCTGCTCGCGCACGGCGGCGCGGGCCTGCACCGCCTCGATCACGTCGGTGCGCGGGCGCAGCAAAGCCTCGCCGATCTCGCCGTCGACGATCACCGCGTCGCCGTCGTTGACCCGGTCGCGCAGCCCCTGCAGGCGGCCGACGCAGGGGATGCCCAGCGCGCGAGCGACGATGGAGGCGTGGCTGGCGGAGGAGCCCTCCTCCAGCAGCAGGCCGCGCAGCTTGGTGCGGTCGTATTCCAGCAGGTCGGCGGGGCCGAGGTTACGGGCGATCAGCACCGCGTCCTCGGGCAGTTCGCGCGCGCCGGGCGTCTCGCCGGCCAGGATGCGCAGCAGCCGGTCGGCCAGGTCCTCAAGGTCGTGCAGCCGCTCGCGCAGATAGGGGTCGCGGGCCTGGGCCATGCGCGCGCGCTGCTCCGAGCGCACCCGCTCCACCGCCGCCTCGGCCGTCAGGCCCGAACGCACCGCGTCCTCCAGGCTGCGGTTCCAGCCGCGGTCGTGGGCGAACATGCGGTAGGCTTCCAGCACCTCGAAGGTCTGGCCCACCAGGCCGTGGGAGCCGGCCAGCATCTCGTCGATCTGCTGGCGCAGCATCTGCATGGCGCGGGTCAGCCGCACGGCCTCTTCGCCCGCGTCGTCGGCCAGCAGCTTTTCCGGGGCGACCGGGGTCTCGTGCAGCACCGCCACGCCGATGGCCAGACCGTCGGCGAAGCGCATGCCCTTCAGCCGCTCGGGGCGATGGGGCGCGAGTTCGACGTCCTTGAGTTCGGCCGAGCCCAGCACCTCGCCGGCGGCGACCATCTCGGCCAGCACCATGGCGATGGTCTGGACGTCCTCGACCTCGTCCTCTTCGTAGACGCGGGCGGTGCGGTTCTGCACCACCAGCACCCCGATGGCCCGGCCGCCGCGCAGCAGGGGCACGCCGAGGAAGGCGTGGTAGGGGTCTTCACCCGTCTCCGGGTGGTAGGAGAAGCTCGGGTGCGCGGGGGCTTCCGACAGGTTGATCGGCCGGCCCAGGCGCATGATCTCGCCGACCAGGCCTTCGCCGGGCTTCATGCGGGTGACGTGAACGGCCTCGGGCTTCAGACCTTCGGTCGCGAACAGCTCCATGTCGCCGGACGCGCGGCGCAGATAGAGCGAGCACACCTCCGCCACCATCGAGGCGGCGATGATGCGCACGACCTTGTCCAGGCGCGCCTGTGCGGGGCCGCCCCCGGCCAGCGCTTCGCGGATCTGACGCAGGAGACTGCGCGGACCACGAACCGCCAACCCCCTTTCAATCATCCGCAACCTCCGAGCACGCGCAAGAATGTGTCTTAGAGCGGTTTGGGCGCGATATGAACCTGCCTCGCTCTGCATAGGCCTTTAGAAACAGCCCGAACCGTGTCCGGCGCCGTCTGAAAAGGCGTTTCGCGCGGTTTCCCGGCCTTCAGCGGGGCTTCGTTCCAGCCGGAATCTGGGCCTGGGCCTCGACCTGGGCCAGGGCGTCGGGACGGCCGGCCAGGTGGCGGCGCGCCTGGTCCAGCGCCGCGGCCTGGGCCTGGCCCTCGCCGAGCACGCCGTAGGCGCGCACCAGCCGGACCCAGCCCTGGGCGTCGTCGGGGTGGGCGCGCAGATCGGCGGCCTGGCGCGTCACCATGGCCTGGATAAAGGCCATCTGCGCCGGGTCCACCGCCAGGGGACGGGCGCCGCCCGGCGCTCCCGTCATCTGGGCAGCCATCTGGCCCGGCGCCGGGGCGGACGCGTCAGGCCCGGCGATCACCGGTTTGCCGCCGGCGGCGATCTCGGCCTGCAGGTCGGCGCGGCGCGGATCGTTCGGGGGCAGATCGGCTTCCAGCGCCCGCCAGTCGTCAAGCCCACCCGCCACGTCGCCGTCGGCGATCCTGGCGCGACCGAGGAAGTAGCGGGCCGGCGCGTTCTTGGGGTCGATCGCCAAGGCCTGGCGGAAGGCGGCGCGCGCCGCGGGCGTGACCTTGCCCTCCCCGTCCGCGGTCAGGGCCATGCCCTCCTGGGTCAACAGATCGGCGCGGCCGGGAGCGAGCCTGGCGGCGACCGCGAAGGCGCGCGCCGCGGCGAAGCCGTCGCCCGCGGCCAGCTCGGCCCGGCCGAGATATTCGAACGCCTGCGGATCATTGGGCCGGGTCGCGGTGATCTCGCGCAGCACCGCGGCCATGCGCGGCGCGTCCAGGCCGGCGGGGTCGGAACGCCGCCAACCCTCGACCCGCGTCTTGAACGGCTGGTCCGGCAGGCCGGGCGAGCCCAGCGCCAGATAGATTCCCAGGGCCAGGAGCGCCGCGGCGGCCCCGCCGCCGGCCACCACCAGGCGCGAGCGGCGGCCGCCCGGTTGCTCGGCGCGGCGCAGGGTGTCGGCGGACTTCAACAGCCGGCGGGCGGCCTCGGCCCGCGCGGCGGCATGGTCTTCAGGCCCGAGCACGCCCCGGGCCGCCTGCTCGTCGAGTTCGGCCAGGTGGCGGCGATAGACCGGCAGGGCCGGGTCCTCGCCCCGCCACGTCGCCCGCGACGCAGCGCGTCCGGCCGCCGCCGTGATCAGGGCGCAGGCGCCGGCGGCCATCAGCCCGGCGAGGATCCAGAACATCCACATGCAATTCCCCCTAGAGCATGACGGCTTTTTGGGAAACGAGGCTTAGCGGCTGGCCACCTTGTCGCCGCCGCGCCAGCCGCGGCCGGTGGCGACGAACAGGCGGATGGTGTCGACATAGCGCCGGGCCCGTGCCTGGACGATCTTCAGCTGGGCCGCGTTCACCTGGCGCTGGGCGTCCACCACCGGCAGCAGCCCCTGGCCGCCTTCCTGGTAGGCCAGGGTCTCGAGCTTCAGGGTCTCGGCGGCAGAGTGGGCGGTGCGCTGGTCGGCGGCCAGTTCGGCCTCGTCGTGGGCCAGGGCCTGCATCTGGTCGGCCACCTGGCCGAAGGCGTGCAGCACCGTCGAGCGATAGGTCGCCGCCGCCGCCTCGGCCTGGCGCTCGGCCGCGCGCTTCTGGGCCTTGAGCTGGCCGCCGTGGAAGGCCGGCGCGGTCAGGCCCCCGGCCAGGGTGTAGGCGGTGGCCGGCCAGTCGAACACCTGGCCGGGCTCCAGCGCGCTCTGGGTGAGAGCCGCGCTGAGATTGAGGCTGGGATAGAGCTTGGCGGTCTGCACTCCGACCATGGCGGTGGCGGCGTGCAGGTCGGCCTCGGCCTGCAGGATGTCGGGCCGCTGGCGCACCAGCTCCGACGGCAGGCTGACCGGCACGTCGGCCGGCAGCGGCAGGGCCTCGAGGTCGAAGTCCGGCGCCGCATAGTCGGCCGGCGCCTTGCCCACCAGCAAGGCGAGCGCGTGGCGGGCGGTGGCCAGCTGCTGCTCCAGCGGCGGCAGCAGCGCGCTGTCGGCGTCGACCTGGGACTGGGCGTTGACCCGCGCCTCCTCGGCCACGCCGCCGGCGCGCTGGGCGCTGCGCACCAGCTCGATGTTGCGGCGGTCGGCCGCGATGATCTGCTGCACCGTGGCGATCTCGGCGCGGGTGGCGGCGATGATCGCGGCCTGGGTCGCCACCTCGCCGGTCAGGGTCAGGTAGGCGGCGTCCAGCCGGTGCGCCTGCGCCTCGGCCCGCGCGCCGGCGGCCTCCTCGTTGCGGCGCAGGCCGCCGAACACGTCCAGCGCATAGCCCACCGAGGCGCCCAGCGAATAGATGCTGAGCTCGGGGTTGTTCTGGATGCCCGGAAAGGCCGAGGCGTCGAAGCCGAAGGTGGCGAAGTTGAAGCGCTCGCGCTCGATCCCGGCGTTGAGGTCGGCCTGGGGCAGGCGCGCGCCATGGGCGGCGGAAAGTTCGGCGCGGGCGGCCAGCAGGGTGGCGTCGGCGGCCTGCAGGTCGGGATTGTCGGCCAGCGCCTGGCGCATGGCGCGGTCCAGCTCGGGCGAGTGGAAGGCGCTCCACCAGTCCTGCGCCACTTCGGCCCCCAGCCCCCCGTGCTGGCTCGCCGCTCCCTGGTCTCCAGCCATGGCGTAGCCGGCGTCCGTGGGCGCGGCCGGTCGCTTGAAGTTCGGGCCCACCGCCGCGCAGCCGCACAGCCCCGCGGCGACGGCCAGGGCGCCCAATGAGGGAGCGATCCTATTCCATCGCATGGGCTTCTCCCTTGACCGGCGCGTGCCGGGGCGGCCGCATCGCCAGCACCATGGGCATGGCGATGAAGGCGATGGTGAGCATGAACTTGAAGCAGTCGGCATAGCTGATCATGGCCGCCTGGCGGGTGACCTCGGCGTCGATCAGCGCCCTGCCGGGCAGGCTGGACAGGCTCCAGCCCGGCGGGGCGAAGGCGTGGAAATTGGGGTTGTCCGGGCGGACGTGGCGGATCAGGTCCGCGTGCACGGTCTGGGTCTTCTGGATCAGGATCGACTGCAGCACCGAGATGCCGACGCTGCTGCCGATGTTGCGGATCAGGGTGTAGAGGCCGGCCGCCTCGGTGCGGTAGCGGTTGTCCAGGGTGGAGAACACTACGGTGGACAGCGGCACGAACACCAGCCCCACCCCGAAGCCCTGGGCCACGCCGGCGAACACCACCAGGTCGGCGTTCATCTGCAGGTTCACCCGCGTCATCTGCGACAGCGAGGCGGCGACCAGCGCCAGGCCGACCAGGATGATGATGCGGGTGTCGATCCGCCCGATCAGCCGCCCGACCAGGAACATGGAGAACAGGGTGCCGAAGCCGCGCGGCGCGGTCACCAGGCCCGTGGTCACCACCGGATAGCCCAGCAGGTTCTCCAGCATGGGCGGCAGCAGGGCCAGGGTGGCGAACAGCAGGATGTTGATGAAGAAGCCGACCCCGGTGCAGATCAGGAAATTCTTGTCCCTGAGCACCTCGCGGCTGATGAACGGGCGCGCGGCGCCGAGCGTATGCACCACCGTCCAGTAGAAGCCGAGGCAGGCAAGGATCGCCTCGGTCCAGATCTCGGGCGAGCTGAACCAGTCCTTCTGCTGGCCGCGATCGAGGAACAGCTGCAGGGCGCCGATGCCGAGCGCCAGGGTCAGGAAGCCGACGAAATCCAGCTTCTTGTGATCGGCGTTGCCCTTCTCGTGCAGGAACAGGCAGAAGCCCAGGAAGGCCAGCACCCCGAACGGCAGGTTGATGTAGAACACCCAGCGCCAGCTGTAGTTGTCGGTCAGCCAGCCGCCGAGCGCCGGGCCCATGATCGGCCCCAGCATCGCCCCCATGCCCCACACCGCCATGGCCTGGCCGTGGCGCTCGCGCGGGTAGATGTCGAGCAGCACCGCCTGGGACAGCGGGATCAGGGCCGCGCCGCACACTCCCTGCAGCAGGCGGAAGCCGACGATCTCGGCCAGGCTGCCGGCGATCCCGCACAGGGCCGAGGCGAAGGTGAACCCGGCGATGGAGATCATGAACACGATCTTGCGGCCGTAGCGCCCGGCCAGCCAGCCGGTCATCGGCGTCATGATCGCCGCGGCGACGATGTAGGAGGTCAGCACCCAGGTGATCTGGTCGGCCGAGGCCGAGACGCTGCCCTGGATGTGCGGCAGGGCCACGTTGGCGATGGTGGTGTCCAACGAGTTCATGATCGTGGCGGTCATGATCGACAGCACGATCAGCGGCCGGTTGGCCACCTTGTCGGGATCCATGGCCGCCGGGGCGTTGCTCACGCGCGAACCCTCGCCCGGCTCAGCGGCTCTCGCCGCCCCGGTGGTTGAGGCCGTAGCCGAACAGGGTCCGCTGGTGGGCGGTGTCCACCGTCACCGTGGCGCTGAGACCCGAGGCCAGGGGCGCGCGGATGGCCGAGACGTCCTCGTCGAACACCAGCCGCACCGGCAGGCGCTGCACCACCTTCACCCAGTTGCCGGTGGCGTTCTCGGCCGGCAGCACCGCGAAGCTGTTGCCGGTTCCAGGCGCCAGGCTGGCCACATGGACGTTGTAGCGGCGGCCCGGATAGGCGTCGATCTTCACCGTCGCCGGCTGGCCCGGGCGCATGAAGCTGAGCTGGTTTTCCTTGAAGTTGGCCTCCACCCACACTCGCGGCGCCGACAGGGTGAACACCGTCTGCGAGGCGTTGACGTAGTCGCCCACCTGCAACTGCTCGACGCGGGTGACGACGCCGTCCTGCAGCGCCCGGATCACCGCGTAGTTCTGGTTCAGCTTGGCCCGGTCCAGCGCGGCCTGGGCGGCGCGCACGTTGGGGTTCTCGGCCACCGCCCCATCGGCGCGACCGTCGAGGTTGGCCAGCACATTGGCCTGCTGCTGCTGGGCGGCGGTCAGGCGGGCGCGGGCGTCGTCCAGCGCATGGGTGGCCGCGTCGAGCTGGCTTTGCGAGGACACGCCCGACGCCGTCATGGTCTTCTGGCGCGCGAATTCCTTCTGGGCGTAGTCGAGGCCCGCCTGGGCGCCCTGCACGTTGGCGCCCTGCTGGCCGTAGGAGGCCTGGTCGGCCTTCACCGCCTGGCCGGCGCTCGCGAGCTTGGCCTGGGCCTCCTCGACCGCCACGTCGTAGGGCCGGCTGTCGAGGCGAAACAGCACGTCGCCCGCGTGCACGAACTGGTTCTCATGCACGTCGATCTCGACCACCTGGCCGGGGACGTTGGCGGAGACGCTGCTGCGGGCCGACTGCACATAGGCGTCGTCGGTGACCTGGTAGCGGCCGCCGGTCAGGTAGAAGTAGAGCGCCAGCACGATCACCACGACCGGCGCGGCGATCATCAGCGGCAGCCGCCACCAGGCGTCGTTCTCGCTGTCGGCGCCGATGTTGACGCCGGCGCCATCGCCGTTGCTGGTGCGGTTCAGTTGCGGCGCCTGGCCCTGGGCCGCCGCCGCCCCATCTTCCTCGTACGCGCTCAAGCCGACCGGCTCCCCTCAAACGTCCAAGATCCCAAGCACCTGGCGACCCATGCGCAAGCACACGGGCGCCCGCCCCCAGGGCCGTTGGCGGTCGTTGTCTGGGAGGGGTCGCATACGGGGCCGATTCCAGCCGCCGCACCATCCGTCTATTCTTTGGACGCTCCGTTCCAAAACATAAATTCGCGTCGGAAGGCGCGGCGAACCCTCGCACCCGGCGGAAAATGGCGGCGGAACGGCTGTGCGTCCTTCGAGACGCCCCTATCGGGGCTCCTCAGGATGACGAAGCTGGGTGTTCGAGAACCTTCGTCATGCTGAGGAGCGGCGCAGCCGCGTCTCGAAGCACGCAGCCACGCGTCAGCTTTTCAGCTCAAACGAAAAACGGCGGCCGAGGGCTGGCCGCCGTTTCGTGGTTCAAGCTTGTCCCCGCGTTCCCGCCGATCAGGCGTGAGCGCCCTCCGGCGCGGCGAACTGGCCGCCGCGGCGATACTTCCACAGGTACTGCGGCAGCACGCTTTCCAGCGGGGTCGCCGTCACGCCGAGGGCCGCGAGGCCGTCGTGGGCGGACGCCACGTTGTCGCGGCCCAGCATCAGCACCTGATCCTTGGTCAGCTGCGGCGGCAGGAACGGCAGGATGGCGGTCTGCAGGTCGCCGATCCCGCCCAGCATCTTGGCCACGCCGGTGGGCACCGGCACCAGGGCGCGCTTGTGCTGGATCTCGTGCAGCATCAGCTCCATCAGCTGCTTGAAGCTGTAGACCCCCGGGCCGCCGAGTTCATAGGTGCGGCCGGCCGTGGCCGGGTCGGCCAGGCACGCCGCCACCGCCGCGCCCACGTCGCCCGCGTAGACCGGCTGGAACCGCGTGGTCCCGCCGCCGATCAGCGGCAGCATGGGCGAGCGCACCGCCATGCCGGCGAAGCGGTTGAAGAAGTCGTCCTCGGGGCCGAACACGATGGAGGGCCGCACGATGGTGGCGCCGGGGAAGGCCCCGCTGACCGCCGCCTCGCCCGCCGCCTTGGTGCGGGCGTACTGGGACTGCGAGGCCTGGTCGGCGCCGATGGCCGAGATCTGCACGAACCGGGTCGCGCCCGCGGCCTTGGCGGCCAGCGCCAGGCTGCGCGCCGCCTCGACGTGCACGCCCTCGAAGCTCTGCTTGCCGGCCTGATAGAGCACGCCCACCAGGTTCACGCAGGCGCTGGCGCCCTCCATCACCTGCGCCACCGAGTCGGGGTAGCGGACATTGGCCTGCATCAGCTCGACCTGGCCGACGTCGCCCATCACCCGCAGCTCGCCCGCCAGATGGGGACGACGCATCGCCACACGAATGCGCCAGCCCTGCTTGGCCAGCGCACGCACCACATAGCGGCCCACGAAACCCGAACCGCCAAAGACGGTCACCAGCCCTTGCATCAGACCCTTGCGTCCTTCGCCGAAAATTCAAGGGCCGGATTAACGGAGGACGCAGCAGGCCGCAACTTGAGCCTCACGTCTTTGCGCGCTATATGCACTTTCAACATCGGTCGATCGCGCTGGATGGCGCTTTCGAGCGGCGGCCTTGCGGCCCGCCGCTTTTTTTCTGCTCGATAGGTGGCGTGTGCGGGCCAAGACCCCGGAAGATCGCAAGCTGCTCGAACTGCTCGACCCCGTAGCGGAGGCGATCGGTTACGAGATTGTCCGTCTACGCCTGATGGGCGGGGCCGCCACCGGCCGCACCCTGCAGATCATGGCCGAGCGCCCCAGCGACGGGGACCTGGGCATCGACGACTGCGTGAAGCTGTCGCGCGCCTTCTCCGAGGTGCTGGACCCCGCCGACCCGGTCTCGACCGAGTATCGGCTGGAGGTTTCCAGCCCCGGCATCGACCGCCCCCTGACCCGGGTCAAGGACTTCGAAGCCTATGAAGGCTACGAGGCCCGCATCGAGCTGGATCGCCTGGCCGACCGCCGCAAGCGCTTCAAGGGCGTGCTGGCCGGAGTCGAGCAGGTCGAGGGCCAGCCGCACGTGGCCATCGACCTGGAAGGCGAGGAGGAGACCGCCCTGGTGCCCTTCGCCTGGATCCAGGACGCCAAGCTTAGCCTGAACGACGAGCTGATGAAGCTCGGCGCCGAAAAGCGCGCCGCCCGCCTGGCCGACGACGCCGGCGGCGGCGAACACGATACCGACGAAGAGGAGGAGGCCTGATGGCCGTCACCGGCATTTCCGCCAACCGTCTGGAGCTGCTGCAGATCGCCGACGCGGTCGCGCGGGAGAAGTCGATCGAGAAAGAGATCGTCATCGAGGCCATCGAAGAGGCCATCCAGAAGGGCGCCAAGACCCGCTACGGCGCGGAACACGACATCCGCGCCCACATCGATCCCAAGACCGGCGAACTGACGCTGAAGCGCTACGTCACCATCATCGGCGACGAAGATGAGGTCGAGGAAGGCGAAGTCGGCAAGCAGCGGCTGTCGCTGGCCAAGATGAAGGATCGCGACGCCTTCGTCGGCCAGACCTACGAAGAGGTGCTGCCGCCGTTCGAGTTCGGCCGCGTCCAGACCCAGATGGCCCGCCAGGTCGTGACCCATAAGGTCCGCGAAGCCGAGCGCGAGCGTCAGTTCGAAGAGTTCAAGGACCGCGTGGGCGACATCGTCAACGGCGTGGTCAAGCGGGTCGAGTACGGCAACACCGTCGTCGACCTGGGCCGCGGCGAAGGCATCATGCGCCGCGACCAGTCGATCCCGCGCGAGATGTTCAACATCGGCGACCGCATCCGCTGCTACATCTACGACGTGCGGCGCGAGACCAAGGGACCGCAGATCATGCTGTCCCGCGCCCATCCGGGCTTCATGGCCAAGCTGTTCGCCCAGGAAGTGCCCGAGGTCTACGACGGCGTGATCGAGATCCGCGCCGTGGCCCGCGACCCCGGTTCGCGCGCCAAGATGGCGGTGCTGTCCAACGACGGCTCGATCGACCCCGT
>FSXV01000045.1_pt1 | contig 26074 bp, 20 predicted proteins | sample 1638401 | NCBI WGS metagenome assembly FSXV01 (sample SAMEA3914788, study PRJEB12502) | metagenome | biome: forest; material: soil | place: Canada | collected 2011-07-03 | depth 0.1 m | reverse complement strand
GATCGCAGCGGCCTCATGGTCGCGTTTGCCTCGCATGGGCCATCCCTTTGGAATGACCCAGCGACCGGTGTCGCGTGTCGTCACAAGCAGCACTTCAGTCGAGCCATCCGAAGCGGTTTGAACCGGCAGGGCGGCGACCTGCGATAAGCGGGTTTTAGGTTTACGCGCCGGCATGGTGGATCGCTGTAGTGCGGACTCGATGAGGCGTCAGTGTGCCTCAAACCCCTATGAGCGGAAACCCGGTGGCCGCCGCGGCGACATTCGAACTGCTCGTCGGCGCGATGGGCTCGTCTCCGTCGCCAGGGCCAAGCCGAGTTCATGCCTTGTCGGGCCGAGCGTAGAGAGCGGCCGTTGTTATTTCGCGGCGGCCGCGTCTGGCAGCGCCTTGAAGATAGATTGGTCAGCAAGCGATCTAGCTTGGCTGCGCGGGCGCGTGAAAGGCCCCGAGGAACGTGGCGTTCAGCACCGATGCAGCGGCCTCGTCGATGACAATTTCCAGCTGATCGAACAGCGGCAGCAGGGTGCTGGGGTCGTCAGCGATCTTCGTCACCCAGTTCGCCCAACCAAATACGTCGGATGCGCCGTCTCCATACGCGAGCAGCGCGGCCCTCTTCCCCGCCTCCCAGCCGAACAGCTGCACGCTGGCGCCGCGGCGTTCTTGCAGCCAGGTGTAGATTGCTTCGAGCTTCGGCTCGTCGACCCGCACCATCAAGCTCATCGTCATGGTTGGCTGTCTCCTTCCGCGCGTCCTTCGCATTCAGAACGCTGGGCTACGGGGGCGTGTTTCTGGACCAAGCCTTAAGGTCGGCTTCGGACCGTCGAGGATGAGGTGAATCAGATTCATGCACAGGATCGGCCCAACTGGGTAAGGGGCCGCGGCGGGGCGGAGCCGACCAGGGCCAATATCGCCTTGTCTGCGCCGAGCCTTGCGGTGGGCTGGGTCAGCGGCCCGCGAACCGAGATGGGTATGTCGATATGGATCAGCCCATTGTGGGATGGGATGCTGTGGAGGACGAAGGCCAACGATCCGTTGGTCAGATCGACAACGCCTCGTCCCGTCGCGCCGCCCACAGCGGTGGCGACGTCTAGTCGATCTGTCTGCAGCCGCCCCCCGCTGGCGGTGAAGTCGACCGCAGCGCAGGTCAAGTCCACGGTCTGGCTCTTGTCTCCCAGGCGGGAAAGCAGGGCCTGGCCGATGCGCCCGCCCAGGGCCAGAGCCTGGGTTCGCTGCAGGCGGCCGTGGCTGACGCGAAGCCATACCCGGCCGGTCAAATCCCGGAACGCGGCGCGGAGCGAGCGACCGCTTCCCGTGAGGTCCACTGCGGAGGTCAGCTCGCCATCCACGATAGGCGCAAGCGCGGGCCGCAGCTGAGCTATATGACCGCCCTGCAAGACGCCCCTCAGGGTGAGACTGGGAACGTTGCGGCTGCCGTCCAGCACCAGGCTCGCCTTCACCTGACCCGGCGCGGTCGAGAAGTGCAGCGGATCCAGCGCCAGGCGGCCGCCGGTCAGGTTCAGCACGGTGGAGAGATCGCGCACCGTGACAGCCGAATCTGGAACGCGAGCGGCCCGGATCGCCAGATGGAGGTCCGCCTTTCGCATCCCTGCGACGTTGAAAGGCTTGTCCTGGCTGAGTGATCCGGCCGGGATGGCGCCGGAACGGCTGCGGGCCGCGGCGTGCGGTGGGGGAGGCGCGCCCATGGCCCGCACGTCCTGGATATAGAGCGCCTGCGAGCGAAGGGAGCCCTTGATCCAACGCCGGGCCCCGGGCGGGCGATCGGAGCTGATCTCGCCTGCCAGGTCGCTTCGTCCGACCCGCCCATCAAGGCGGGTCAGGTCCAGCCTGGGCGCATCCCGGTGGAGCCTGGCCGTAAAATCGAACGGCGCCGAGTTGGGGGCCAGCGCCCGGAACAGGTAAGCGAAATCGGCAAGGTTGGGTCCGGAAGCTCGCAGGTTCAGATCAAGCCGGTCGAACTCGAAGGGCTTGCCGCTAACACCCGCCAGCGAAACCTTCGTCGCGCCGTCGCGGATCAGGGCGTCGAAGGGGTAGGGGGCGTTGGGTGCGCGAGCGTTGAGCCGGCCGCCGCCAGCCGTCACGGTGAAGGGCTGGCCAGCGATCGTCCCGCCACCTTCCAGCGCCAGGGGCCGTGCAGGGTTGGCTCTCGCGTCATGGGAGAAGCTCGCCACCAGAGTAAGTTGGCGCTCCAAGTTCCAGTAGAATACCCGCCCGCCCCTAGCCGTCAGCCGACCTATGTTGGCGAGCCCGCTGGCCGAGCCTCCCGATCCCAGGGTGAAATTGTTATGGCCGCGGCTCAGGCGCACGAGGCGCAGCACCGGGCGCTCCATGGTGAGGTCGTCGGCCTCGAGACGCCCCGTCAGCAGCGGCAGGAGTCTGATCCGCGCCGTCAGGTGCGGTGTCACCAGCAGGTCGACCTTGGTGATGGCTGGCGGGCTGCCGATGACCACGTCCTCGGCGGAAATAGTCGGTCTCGAATCGAGCAGGTGCGCCTGCAGGCGCGTAAAGCTGACCTTCCGGCCCATCTTGGCGCCGATCAGGCCTGCGATCTGGCGGTCGAACAGGCCATGGTCGACGCCTGCGACCAGCAGCAAGGGCGCTGCGGTGATGAGCACGAGGCACAAACCCAGGACTATTCCCGCGCGTGCCGCCAGCCGCCGGTTCATGAGGCCCGTGAAACCAAGGTCAGGCGCATGTGGAGCTGACCTCGCCGAATGGCGCTAGCGCCGCGACGTCAGCGGCTAATTCGTCAAGGTGGCCCGGGCCGTCGGGGTTCCGGGTCCAATACGTATATCCGTCCAGGGTCGTGGCAGGCCTTGGCGCTGAACCCGCATGCGAATTTCGCAGGCTCGGGCCAACGTCGCCTTTCTGCAGGTCCAAGGTCAGGGTGCAGACCAAATCAGGCCCGGACTCTCGTTATGCCTGGATGAGAAACGGGGGTCAGGTCTTGGTGAACCCCACGCCAGATTCTGCGGCGTGGCCAGGGCTCGAAGGCCGTGCGAAGTTCGACCCTGAATTCCACGGGCCAGACAGTTCGACGCCGGTCTTGGAGCTATAAGGTCGTCAGCGGATCGAGAGCCGGCCATGGCGAAGCTCATCAACCGACTGAACCCCAGGCGTACGGCGATCCTGACCGAGCCTGGAATGTATGCGGATGGAGATGGCCTTTGCTTGAGCATTGACCGGCACGGGGCGAAGCGCTGGGTGCTGAGCTACATTGACGACAATCGCCGCTGGGAGATGGACCTCGGAAATGCGTCCACCGTCACCCTCGGTGAGGCGCGAGGCTTAGCCGGTCGGGCGAAAGCCGAAATAGCGCTGGAGTGCAATCTCGCTGAAGACGGCGATGCAAAGCGTACCGCTCTCGGGAGAGAGCAGTCGCCGACCTTAGAACAAGTCATGGACGAGCTAGTCGAGGATCTCAAGATCAATTGGAAGAGCCGAAAAGACCAGCGTCAATGGGGGGAGGCGCTTGTCATGCACGCTCGGGGCTTGCTGAAAATTCCGGTGTCAGAGATCGACACTGAGAGGGTGCTTGAGGTGCTCAAACCATTGTGGGCGACGATGCCGAAGACGGGATGGCGTGTTCGCGAGCGCTTAGCGCGAGTCCTCGCGGCGGCTCATGCCCGAGGTTATCGAACCGGAGAGAACCCGGCGAGCTGGAATGATCATCTCCAGCATCTTCTCCCGCGGCCTGCCTCACTAGGAATTCCTCACCATGCATCGCTAAATTGGCTGGAGCTGCCAGTTTTCCTTGCGGAATTGCGCAGTCGCGAGCCGATGTCCGGGTTGGCCCTCGAGTTCACGATCCTGACTGCGGCTAGGGCCGGGGAGACTCTTGGCTTCGTCTGGGACGAACTAAAGGGCGATACGTGGGTCATCCCACCTGCGCGGATGAAGACGCAAAGGGAGCATCGAATTCCGCTGGTCGGCCGCGCGAGGGAGATCGTAGACCAGTTGAAAGAGCCGCATCGCAACGCCTATGTCTTCCCAGGGCGATCGGACGGTCGTCTCTCGGATGGAAGCATGCGGGCGTTGCTCCTCCGAATGAAGCGAAGGCGCATCACGGTGCATGGCTTTCGCTCCACGTTTCGCGACTGGGCCGCCGATTGCACCGACTTTTCACGAGAGGTCGTGGAGATTGCGCTATCGCACGCCGTGTGGAGTCCAGCAGAGCGAGCCTATCGACGAGGATGCGCTCTGGAAAAACGCAAGGAGCTCATGAGGACGTGGGACAGGTTTTGCTCACCCGTTCAGCAGGATCGGGAGCCCCCTCCGGGGCTGGAGCATATCGAGCTAGCGGCGGCCCAGGCTGCTAAGGCCAAAGAAGCCGCGTCTAGCCTTCCTGAACTCATGTCCTGGATTGAGATCGGTATGGCTGAAAAAACAGCAGAGATTCGGCGGCTCCACGGGGAGATCGAGAGGCTGTCCAATGAGCTGGAGACGGCGCGGAAGCAATCATCGCCGCAGCGTTCAGAAGCAAAAGCAGCCGATCTGAAACTCGCTTACACAGTTGCGGAAGTCGCGGAGGCGACCTCATTGAGCCGGGGAACTATCTACCGCCTCTGTAAGGCGGGGCGCGTAAAATGGATTAAAATCGGCGAGCGCCGACTGTTCCTTCGCTGCGACCTGGAGAGCTTTCTAAAAACTGCTGCTGACAACGGAGGGGCGGCGTAAGCTGCCCGGCGCAAGTAAGTGACCGCGATCACGCGAACGTGATGCGCTTGGCGGCCTCCCTCTAGCACTCGTCAACGGAGGGACGTTTGGAGGGATGGGGGCGCCGCGGGATTCATAAAATCCCCACAAAATCAAACACTTAAACCTGCCCGGTGGTGGAGCCGAGGGGAGTCGAACCCCTGACCTCCTCATTGCGAACGAGGCGCTCTACCAACTGAGCTACGGCCCCGGAACAGGTTCCGCACGCGGCCGGTGAGGGGCGCGGCGAGGCGCGGACATAAGTCGAAACCCGGGGGGGCTGTCAAGCGGCAGATCGCCTCTTTCCCCAGCGGCCTGCCCATGACTTGAGTGTGACGGCGAACGCGGGCAAACACCGGCTGAGGTAGGAGATCTCAATGCCGCTCGTCAGCGCTCTGCTCACTCTGTTCAACACCGTGATAAGCTTGGTGACCACGCTGGTGATCGTCAGCGCCATCCTGAGCTGGCTGGTGGCGTTCGACGTGATCAACCTGCGCAACCCGACCGCCTACCGCATCGTGCGCGGGCTCGATGCCCTGGTCGAACCGCTGCTGCGGCCGATCCGGCGGATCATGCCCAACCTGGGCGGCATCGACCTGAGCCCGATCATCCTGCTGCTGTTGCTGCAATTCACCCAGCATGTGGTGGACGGCTTCGTGGTTCAGATCTTCTATGGCAACTCCGGGATGGGGTTCTGAGGCGGCCTGCGGGCCGAGGTGACCGTGATGGCTGAGACCTACGACCTGATCGTGCGCGGCGGCGAGGTGGTGAACCACGCCGGACGCGGCCTGGCCGACGTGGGCGTGCGCGACGGCCATATCGCCTGCATCGGCGATCTGTCGCAGGCCTCCGCCGGCGAGGTGTTCGACGCTGCCGGCCTGACGGTGATGCCCGGGGTGATCGACACCCAGGTGCACTTCCGCGAGCCCGGGCTCGAATGGAAGGAAGACCTCGAGACCGGGTCGCGCGCCGCGGTGCTGGGCGGGGTGACGGCGGTGTTCGAGATGCCCAACACCCAGCCCACCACCACAGATCCGGCGGCGCTGGAGGACAAGCTCAACCGGGCGCGGGCGCGCATGCACTGCGACCACGCCTTCTATGTCGGCGGCACCCACGAGAACGCCCACCTGCTGGGCGAGCTGGAGCGGCTGCCCGGCTGCTGCGGGGTCAAGGTGTTCATGGGGGCCTCCACCGGCACCCTGCTGGTGGCCGACGATGCGGGCGTGGCCGAGGTGCTGCGCCACGTGCAGCGCCGCGCCACTTTCCACTCCGAGGACGAGTACCGCCTGGAGGAGCGACGGCCGTTGGCGCGCCAGGGCGACTGGACCAGCCACCCCGAGGTGCGCGACGCCGAAAGCGCCATCCGCTCGACCCACCGCCTGGTGCGGCTGGCGCGCGAGCAGGGCAAGCGCATCCACGTGCTGCACGTGACCACGGCGGAAGAGATCGAGTTCCTGGCCGACCAGAAGGATGTGGCCACCGTCGAGGTGACGCCCCAGCACCTGACGCTCACGGGGCCCGAGGCCTATGAGCGGCTGAAGGGCCTGGCCCAGATGAACCCGCCGATCCGCGACGCCTATCACGTGGCGGGCCTGTGGAAGGGGATCGGGCAGGGGGTGGCCGACGTGCTGGGCTCAGACCATGCCCCCCACACCCTGGAGGAAAAGGCGCGGCTCTATCCGGCCTCGCCCTCGGGCATGCCTGGGGTGCAGACCCTGCTGCCGGTGATGCTGACCCATGTGGCGGCGGGCAAGCTGAGCCTGGAGCGGCTGGTGGACCTGACCAGCGCCGGCGCTCAGCGGGTGTTCGGCACCGCCGGCAAGGGCCGCATGGCGGTGGGCTACGACGGCGACCTGACGATCGTGGACCTGAAGGCCAAGCGCACCCTGCGCCACGCCGACATGGCCACGCGCTCGGGCTGGACGCCCTTCGACGGCATGGAGGTCACCGGCTGGCCCAAGGCCACGATCATCCGCGGCCGGGTGGTGATGCGCGACGACGAGATCATCGCCCCGTCGCTGGGCCAGCCCGTGCGGTTCCAGGAGACGCTTTCGGCGGCGTAGAGTCCCAGTACTCGACCGGGGTGGCTTATAGGTTGTCATCCCGGCCGAAGGACCGCGTAGCGGGCCGTAGAGCCGGGACCCAGGGGGCGGCGGCCTCAGGTCGCCGTTTCGCCGATGTAGCCGGAGATCTTGTCCCAGAGGAACTTCAGCGGATCCTCGTCGAAGATCGACAGTTCGCCGGTTTCGGGCTTGGCGCCTTGGCTTTTAGGGAGCGACCAGAGCACCTGCACGTCGGCCCGGTTGTTGAGCGCCACCACCATGGCGCCCGGCGCATAGTCGGGCCGGGCCGCGTCGGCGATGTTGATCTCGTAGCGCGCGATCGTGGTCTCCAGGCCCATGCCGCCACGCGCGCCGATGGTGATGTTGAGCCCGGTGGGGCGCAGGGCTTCGTCCCAGCCCCTGACCGCCTGTTCCAGCTGACTCCAGATCGGCGTCCAGTGCGCCACGATCGCCGCGCGCCGCTCGGCCACCGGCATGATCTGGCGCGCCTTCAGCCCGGTTTCCCGCTCCCAGTGCAGGACCTGCTGTTCGCGCTTCTGGATGATGGCGGCGAGCAACTCGGCGGATTCGATCAAGGCAGGGTCTCGTGCGGCGGGATTGGACGCGAGGGTCTTTCCTTCCTAGCCGCAGATGGTGAAATTCGGCTTAGCAGTGTTGGGGTGAGGCGCGCGCGTACGCCCTGCGTGCTTCGAGACGCAGCTATCGCCGCTCCTCAGCATGACGAAGGTTTTTGCGCACCACACTCGTCATCCTGAGGAGCCCCGTAGGGGCGTCTCGAAGGACGCAGTACGTCTCCGCCACAAAACAAAACGGCCCGCGGGGCGAACCCGCGGGCCGTGAGGCTCAGGCCTGGACCTGAGGCTTACTTCTTGGCGTTGGTCGGCAGCTGGCAGGGCAGGCCGGCCGAGGCCGCCTGGCCGCAGCTCAGCAGGCTCTTCACGTTGGTGTCGCCGGCGCCGAGCTCCATCACCCAGCCCGGATTGCCGTCCGAGCAGGCGGTCTCGATATAGTCGCTGCCCGACGCGGTGGTGCCGAGGAAGCGCGCGCCCGAGACCTTGCAGCTCGAGCGGCCCTTGGCGGCCAGGGCGGCGGTGTACTTGGCGTAGATCGGTTCGGGGCTGGTGAGCTTGCAGGCGCCGTTCGGGCCGAACTGGCCGGACTTCACGCAGTCGACGAACTCGGCCTTGCCGTTGGTGTCGGCCGGGAACACGGCCACGGTGCCGTCGGGGCGGTTGGAGCAGGCCAGCTCGACCACTTCGTCCTTCTTGGCGTCGGAGCCGATATAGCGGTACTTGGAGACGTCGCAGTTGTAGCCGGCGGCCTTGGCCAGCTTGGTGTAGGTGGCGACTTCCTCGGTGGCGACCTTGGTGGTGTCGGTCATGGTGCAGCCGCCCACGCCCTGGGCCTGGGCGCAGCCGATGGCCTGCTTCAGGTTGCCGGTCTTGTCGGTGTCGAGGACGAAGCCGGCCTCGGAGCCGCAGGCCACTTCATAGAAGGCGTCGCCGGAGGTCTTGTCGGCGCCGATGTAGCGGACGCCGGAGACCTGGCACTGCTTGCCCGACTTGGTGACCAGGCCGTTGATATAGGCCATCACCTGATCCTTGGGGGTCAGGGTGCATTCCATGGCGCCGCCGCCGATGTGGGCGGCGCAGGGCTCCAGGCTCGGCGCGGTGGCCGGGGTCCCGAGCGCGCTGGTCTGCAGCAGGTAGCCGGCGCCTTCCTGGCAGGCCACTTCATAGATGGTGGAGGTGGCGTTGGTGCCGATGTAGCGGGCGGCCTTCGGCGTACAGGCCGCGCCGGTCTGGGCGATCGCCGGCTTGAGGCCGTCGGCGGGGTTCAGGTTGGCCGGCAGGCGGCAAGCCTGGCTCGGCTGCGTGGCGGCGGCCAGGCAGTCATAGGCCTTGACGGTCGCGCCCGAGGACACCAGCAGGTAGCCAAGGCCTTCCTTGCAGGCGATCTCGTAGACGTTCTGCTTGCCTTCCTTGGCGGTGGCCGAGCCGACGTAATAGGCGTCGCTGATGTCGCAGGTGACGCCCGCGGTCTTGGCCGCGGCGGGGGCTTCTTTCATGCCCCGGTCGCGCTGGTCCTTGGTGATGTCCGGCTTCTTGGCGTCGGCGGCCTTCTTGGCGTCGGCGGCGTGGGCGGCGAGAGGAGCCGCGCCCATCGCAAGCGCGGCCATCACGGCCAGCGCCATCGTCAAGCGTTTCATCCGGGGAATCTCCTCATCTTCCTGTGTTTGCTTTGGCGGCGACATAAGCCCACCGCCCCCGCCGGGGTCAAGGCAAGGTGAGGCGTCCCGCCGCAGTCGGGGCGGGAAACCTTGCTCTTTCAGCCTTTCAGGCCGCGGGGAAGGCCTGGGCTAGAGGTTTGGACCGAAGGCCCGGGCCAAGCTGTCGGCGACCTCCGCCATCACCGGTTCCCAGCGATTGAAGGCCGGCGGTGTGAACAGGCGCACGACCGGATACCAGGGATAGCGGTCGGTCCCGAGCGGCGGCCAGGCGCCGGGCGTGGTGATCAGCCAGGTCGGCGCGCCGGCGGCGGCGGCCAGGTTGGTGGTGGCGTTGGCCGGGCCGATCACCAGGTCCATGGCGCAGCACAGGGCCGTCAGGTCGTCGAGGTCGTTCTTCAGGTCGATGCCGGGGGGCGTCCAGATCTCCACCCCCATCTGCTCGCGGGCGCGGGCGATCTCCTCGGCGCAGTCGCCGTACTGCAGGTTGACCAGGGTGACGCCGGGCGTACGCAGCACCGGCGTCCAGGCGTCGAAAGGCGAGTAGAAGCGGGCTCGCGCCGAGTTCACCTTCAGGCTCTTCCACACCAGGCCGATGCGCGGGCCCGAGGTCTCGGCGGCCAGCACTTGGCGCCAGTGGGCGACCCGCGCCGGATCGGGCGTGAGGAAGGCCGGACGGTCGGGGAAGGCGTCCACGCTGGTGCGGAACCGCTGCAGCGGGCTGGCCAGCGGCGCCCAGAGGTCGATCTTCGTGGCCGCCGACTCCAGGGCGGGGACGGTGCGCACCAGGCGGTGGCCCAGCCGGTAGGTGAGGTGGTGCGTCACCCGGGCGGTGGGGAAGGAGCGCTGGAACAGGCCGACCAGCCGGGACTCCACGGCCAGCCACAGCTCGCCGTCGGGGCCCAGGGCTTCCAGCACGTCAGGCAGGACGTTGGCGAACAGCACCTCGTCGCCCAGGCCCTGCTCGCCGATCAGCAGCAGCCGGCGACCGGCGAGGTCGGTCTTCGGCGTCCACATGGGCTCGTCGACCAGGTAGTGCACCACCTCGGCATAGTGGGGGTCGAGCCGGGCCTCGTAGCCGCGCCAGCCCTCCTCGACGCGGCCGGCGGCCAGCAGCATGGTCGAGCGGACAAAGCGCATCATGGCCCGCTCGCTCTCCGAGGCGAGGGGGATCAGGGCGGCTTCGGAATCTTCCAGCGCGCCCGAGATGTCGCCCATGGCCAGGCGGGCGGTGGCCAGGTTGTAGCGGGCCTTGGCCAGGGTCGGCTCCAGCCGCAGGGCCTCGGCGTAGAGCGGCGCGGCCTGCTCCACCTCGCCGAGCTCGTTGACCACGGTGCCGAGCGTGTTCCACAGGATGGCGTGCTGGGGCTGGGCGGCGATGGCCGGCTTCAGCACCTGCAGCGCCTCGTCGTAGCGCATCTGGTCGCGCAGCGCGCAGGCCAGGTTGTTGTAGCCGTCCGGTGCATCGGGCCGCCCGGCGACGGCGATCCGGAACAGCTTTTCGGCCACTTCCGGCTTGCCCATCAGGAAGGCCAGGCGGCCGATGTCGTTGGCGACGTCGGGATCCTCGGGGCTGGCCTTGAGCGCGGACTCGAAGCATTTCATCGCGCCGCCGAAATCGCCGGTCTTCTCGCGGCAGATGCCCAGCAGGTGCCAGGCCAGGCTGTTGTCCTCGTCCACTTCCAGCGCCCGCTGCAGCAGCGGGGCGGCCTCATGCGGCTGCTCGCGCTGCAAGGCCACGCTCGCCTCGGCCAAAAGCGGCTGGACCGCCTGGGCCTTCAGCTCCGCCATCGCCTGGGCGAGGCGGGCCCTGGGATCCTGTGGCGGGGCGGCGGGCGCCGGGGAAGCGGCGGCCGGGGAGGGCGATGCCGTGGAGGACGATTCTGGGCGGGCCATGGCCCATCCTCACGCCGGGGACTTAAGGGTTCGCTAACCGTATCGCGCGCCGATCCGCCACGGGTTTTTGGCGTGGGTAAACGGGCTGTTAACCGTGAATCTTTAGCTCTGGTTCAGCGTTCCAGGGGTAGCGATTCTGCATTGCCCGGACGGCTGTGTGGGGACGGTCCGATGCCGCTCAAACTGTCGCTGAAGCCGGGTGAGAAGTTCGTGCTGAACGGGGCGGTGGTCCAGAATGGGGATCGCCGTGGCGTTCTGGTGCTGCAGAATAAGGCGTCTGTCCTACGGGAAAAAGACATCATGCAGCTGGACGAGGCGACAACCCCGTCACGCCGCGTCTATTTCCCCGTCATGATGATGTATTTGGACGAGGCGGGCGCCAAGGATTACTTCGATGAATTCGCTCAGCGCATGAGCGAATTCATGGGCGTGATCCGCAATGCGGACATTCTGGCTGAGTGCGTCAATATTTCCAAGCACGTGCTTGGGCGTAATTACTACAAAGCCCTGATGTCTTGCCGTAAGTTGATCGAATACGAAGACGAGAGGTTGGGGCAGCATGTCTCTGCAGGCCTACCAGCAAGCGGCGCAGCGGGCTGAGGGGCCGCGCGACACCGAATACCGCCTGTTTGCGGAGGTGACGCGCGCCCTGATGGACGCTGAGAAAGCCGAGCGGACCGATTTCAAGACCCGCATCGCGGCGCTGGACTGGAACCGGCGGCTGTGGAGCGCGCTGGCCATCGACTGCTCCCAGCCCGAGAACCGCCTGCCCGAGGCGGTGCGGGCCCAGATCATCTCGCTGAGCATCTGGGTCAGCAAGTACACCAGCCAGGTGGTGCGCGAGCAGCTGGGCTACGAGCTGCTGATCGACGTCAACCGCACCATCATGCAGGGCCTCGCGCCCCAGAACGTCCGGGCCGCCTAAAGAGGGCGAGATGCTGAGGCTTGGCTGCGTGCTTCGAGACGCGGCTGAAGCGCTCCTCAGCATGACGATGGTTGTTGAACACCAAGGATCGTCATCCTGAGGAGCCCCAACGGGGCGTCTCGCAGGACGCACAGCGCTAACCCGCCGCCGACCAGTCGGCGTCGGCGCGCCAGTCGAACAGGGCCTGCAGCACCTTGACCTGTTCGCCGCGCGGGCTGGTCAGGCCCGGATCGCGCGCCAGCAGGGCGCGCGCGTCCTTGGCGGCGATGGCGATCAGGTCGCGATGGGCGTCGGGATCGGCCAGCCGATAATCGGGCAGGCCGCTCTGGCGCGCGCCCATCAGATCGCCACCGCCGCGCAGCTCCAGATCTTTCTCGGCGATCAGGAAGCCGTCCTCGGTTTCGCGCAGCACGTTCAGCCGCGCCTGGCCACTGGTGCTCAGCGGCGGCTCGTACAGCAGCAGGCAGGCGCTCTGCGCCGCGCCGCGGCCCACCCGCCCGCGCAACTGGTGCAACTGGGCCAGGCCGAAGCGCTCGGCGTGCTCGATCACCATGATGCTGGCGTTGGGCACGTTGACCCCCACCTCGACCACGGTGGTGGCGACCAGCACGCCGATCTCGTTTGCGGCGAAGGCGGCCATCACCGCGTCCTTCTCGGCAGGGGGCATCTTGCCGTGCACCAGGCCCACGCGCGGACCCAGCCGCTCGCGCAGGTCGACGGCGCGGTCCTCGGCGGCGGCGACTTCCAGCACCTCGGACTCGCTGACCAGGGGGCAGATCCAGAAGGCCTGGGCGCCGCCGGCGAGCGCCTGGCGCAGTCGCTCGACCACCTCGCCCAGGCGCGCGGTCGGCATGGCGCTGGTGGCCACCGGCTTGCGGCCGGGCGGCTTTTCGTCGAGGCGCGAGATGTCGAGGTCGCCGAGCGCGGTGAGCTCGAGCGTGCGCGGGATGGGGGTGGCCGACAGGGCCAGCAGGTGCACCGCCTCGCCCTTGGCGTGCAGGCGCTTGCGCTCGGCCACGCCGAAGCGGTGCTGCTCGTCGATCACCGCCAGGGCCAGGTTGGCGAAGGCCACGTCGTCCTGGAACAGGGCGTGGGTGCCCACCGCCACCGCCGCCTCGCCCGCGGCCAGGGCGGCGAGCTTGTTGCGGCGCTCGACGCCCTTGTCGCGGCCAGTCAGTAGCAGGGCGGTGACGCCGACATCGGCCAGCGGACCCTTCAGGGTCTCGAAGTGCTGGCGGGCCAGGATTTCGGTCGGGGCCATCAGCACCGACTGGCGGCCGGATGCGGCGACGTCGGCCATGGCCAGCATGGCCACCACGGTCTTGCCCGAGCCGACGTCGCCCTGCACCAGCCGCGACATGCGCTGGCCCGACGCCAGGTCGCCGCCGATCTCGGCCAGGGTGCGGCGCTGGGCGCCGGTGAGCCTGTAGGGCAGGGCGGCCTCGGCGCGGGCGGCGAGCGCGCTGTGCGGGATCGATGGCGAGGGCTCGGCGCGCACGGCGGCCTTGCGCAGGACCATGGCCAGCTGGTGGGCGAACAGCTCGTCATAGGCCAGGCGGCGGCGCTGCGGGCTCTCCAGGCCGAGGTCGGCCTCGCTCGCGGGCGCGTGCAGCCGCTCCAGCGAAGCGCGCCAGCCGGTCCAGCCCTCGCGCGCCATCAGCGCCGGGTCGAGCCATTCCTCCAGCTCGGGCGCCTTGGCCAGCGCGCCGAGCGCCAGGCGGCGCAGGGTGCGCGAGGGCAGGCCGGCGGTGGTGGGATAGACCGCCTCGTGGCGCGGGATGTCGTCGGCGCGCTCCAGCGGCAGCATGTATTCGGGGTGGGCCATCTGCACCTCGACCCCATAGCGCTCGGCCTTGCCGCTGACCGCGCGCAGCGAGCCCGCGGGATGGCTCTGGGCCAGGTGCGCGCCGCCGCCCTTGAACCAGCTCAGGAAGCCAAAGCCGCTCTCGTCGGCGATGCGGATGCGATAGGGCGCGCCGGGGCGGTGCGCGGCCAGATGGGCGTCGATGCGCACGTGAAAGGTCTGGGCCTCGCCCTCGACCGCCTCGGCCAGCGTGCGCACCGGACGCTGGATCAGGCTGGCCGGGGCCAGGAACAGCAGGTCGCGCACCCGCTCGCCGGCCGCCTTGACCACCAGGGGCGCGAGCTTGCCGCCCACGCCCTTGAGTGTGGCCACGTCGGCGAACAGGGGGAAGAGGATGGCGGGGCGCATGGACGCCCTTCAATCACAGGAGCAGGGCGGGTTGCGCAAGGGCGAGTTCGCCTCCCCAGCGTCCTTCTCCTCCCCTGCAAAGCGGGGGAGGGGGACCATGCGCAGCATGGTGGTGGTGGTGGCTTAGACCGCACCGTCGCTCGCCCCTCCGTCGGCTGCGCCGCCACCTCCCCCGCTGCGCAGGGGAGGAGAGTGCGGCCGCGGCCCTAGCGGCGTCTAAGTTTTCCGACGAACGGCCTCCGCCGCGATGTCCCGCAGCGTGGCTGCGATCTCCGCCTTGCCGCCCGCGGGAGCGCCGTTCAGCCCCGGGGTCCAGAAGTCGTCTTGCAGCCGCGCACAGCAGGCCAGGGCCGCATCCAGGTCGCCTACCTGCGCATGGCTGTCGGCCTGATACAGGAGCGTTATCTGACAGTCAGCCCATTCCTGGGGATCTATCGCCTCGCCCCGGGCGAAGTCCTCCAATGCCCGTTCGTGGTCGCCAAGGTCGCGATAAATTTCACCTCGGCCCATGAAGTCTAATAGACCGCCGTGGGCCTCGACGACCCTGTTCATATCCTCAAGCGCGAGCTGCGGTTTCCCCAGGTGCACCCAGGCGAAATGGCGATCGAAGTAGGCTTCGATGTCGTTTGGGTCCTCTTCAATCCAGGCGTCCACGATATCGAGGTAGCGATAGGGATCATCGTGCAATATTTTGTGGAGTTCCTTCAGCTCCACCTCGTTGGTAGGCTGCTTCATTCGCCTCACCGCCATTCACGCCTCCAGAGCGCCGCCGCCGAAGCTTTCGGGAACCTGAGCCTTCGTAGGTGCGGCCACGCCCTTCACCGACGCGCGCGGATGGCCGAGTACAATGTGTGTTCTCCTTTTGTTTTTTGTCAATGCGCCGCCCAGCCGGGTAGCGCCGTGCGGCGTGGGGGCCTATATCGCCTGCCCATGTCGACTGAAGCTCACGACGCCCACCAGGCCTATCTGCGCAAGCTGTGCTTCCGCGCCGCGCGCCGCGGTTTCCTCGAGGCCGACCTGATCCTGGGGCCCTTCGCCCTGGAGCAGACCCCGACCATGACCGCGGCCGAGCTGGCCGAGTTCGAGGTGCTGCTCGATCAGCCCGACCAGGACCTGTACGGCTGGATCATCGGGGTGAAGCCCACGCCCGAGGCGTTCGACACGGAACTGATGGCGCGGATCTGTGAGTTCCGCTTCCGCGCCCACGCCGTGCGCACCGGCGCAGACCACTAGACTTCCGGAGTTCGGCTTGGACCTCTCACGCATCGCCAACGGCGCGGGCCGCCTGGAGCTGTCGAGCGCGCCGGAGGGCTTCGACGCCCTGGCCATGGCCGACATCGCGCGCAAGCGTAAGGGGCTGAGCGTGTTCGTGGCGCGCGACGGCACGCGCGCGGACGCCTTCGTCGACGCCCTGGCCTTCTTCGATCCCGAGCTGCCGGTGCTGCGCCTGCCGGCTTGGGACTGCCTGCCCTACGACCGGCTGGGTCCGTCCGCGGGCGTGGCGGCGGCGCGGATGGCGGCCCTGTCGAGCCTGGCGCGGCGGCCGGACTCCGACGCCTCGCCGTTGGTGATCGTCACCACCGCCCCGGCCATGATCCAGCGCGTGCCGCCGCGCACGGCCTTGAAGGCGGCCAGCTACGAGGCCCGCGTCGGTCGCGACGTCAATACGGCCGAGTTGGAGCGCTACTTCGCCGTCAACGGCTACGCCCGCGCCTCCACCGTGTCGGAGCGGGGCGAGTTCGCCATCCGCGGCGGGGTGATCGACGTGTTCGCGCCCGGCGCGGCCGAGCCGGTGCGGCTCGATCTGTTCGGCGACACCCTGGAATCGATCCGCGCCTTCGATCCCGAGACCCAGCGCTCCACCCGCCAGCTCAAGTCGATCGACCTGCTGCCGGTGTCCGAAGCCCTGATCGACACCGATTCCATCGCCCGCTTCCGCAAGGCCTATGTGGCCGCCTTCGGCGCGCCCGGCGACGACCCGCTGTACAGCATCATCAGCGAGGGCGGCCGCCGCGCCGGCATGGAGCACTGGCTGCCGTTCTTCTACGACCGGCTGGAGACCCTGTTCGACTATTTCGGCGCGAGCGCCCTGATCGCCGTGGATCATCTGGGCGAGGAGGCGCTGGACGAGCGCCTGGCCATGATCACCGACGCCTATGATGCGCGGAAGGACCTGGCCAACAACCGCGGCGGCGGGGTCTATCGCCCCGCGCCGGTGGAGAGGCTGTACATCGACCGGGCCGAGTGGAACGCGGCGCTGAAGACCCGGCCCGCGCGCCTGTTCACCCCGTTCCAGCGGCCCGAGAGCGACGCCGTCATCGACATGGGCGCCAAGGCCGGGCGGAACTTCGCCCCCGAGCGCGGCCAGGACAGCGTCAACCTGTTCGAGGCGGTGACCGACCACGCCAAGGCGCTGGGCAAGGTCGGCAAGCGGGTGCTGTTCGCCTCGTGGTCGGAGGGCGCGTCCGAGCGCCTGGGGATCATGCTGGGCGACCACGGCATGAAGGCGGTGCGCTTCGCCAAGGACTGGGCGGACGTGAAGGGCTACGGCGTCCAGGGCGCCAAGGCCAAGCCGGCCCAGCGCGTGGTGCTGCCGGTGGACGCGGGCTTCGAGACCGCCGACCTGGCCGTCATCTCCGAGACCGACATCCTGGGCGACCGCCTGGCGCGTCCGCGCCGCCGCCGCCGCGCCGCCAACTTCCTGGCCGAAGCCACCTTGCTGACGCCGGGCGACTTGGTGGTGCACATCGACCATGGCATCGGCCGCTACGAGGGGCTGAAGACGCTGACGGTGGCCGAGGCGCCGCACGACTGCCTGGACCTGACCTACGCCGGCGAGACCCGCCTCTATCTGCCGGTCGAGAACATCGACCTGCTCACCCGCTACGGCTCCGAAAGCGAGGGCGTGCAGCTCGACAAGCTGGGCGGGGCCGCCTGGCAGGCGCGCAAGGCGAAAGCCAAGGAACGACTGCGGATCATGGCCGACGGCCTGATCAAGATCGCCGCCGCCCGCGAGCTGAACCACACCGAAGAGGTCGACCCGCCGCACGGGGTGTTCGACGAGTTCTGCGCCCGCTTCCCCTACGAGGAGACCGAAGACCAGCTCAACGCCATCGCCGATGTGCTGGGCGACTTCTCCGCCGGCCGGCCGATGGACCGCCTGATCTGCGGCGACGTGGGCTTCGGCAAGACCGAGGTGGCGCTGCGCGCGGCTTTCGTCATGGCCATGAGCGGGCGCCAGGTGGCGGTGGTCTGCCCGACCACGCTGTTGGCGCGCCAGCATTTCCGCACCTTCTCCGAGCGCTTCGCCGGCTGGCCGGTCAAGGTGCGCCAGCTGTCGCGCATGGTGCCGGCCAAGGAGGCCGCCGAGACCCGCGAGCAGCTGAAGGCGGGCGAGATCGAGATCCTGGTCGGCACCCACGCGGTGCTGGCCGAACAGGTCAAGTTCAAGGACCTGGGCCTGGTCGTGGTCGACGAGGAGCAGCACTTCGGGGTCAAGCACAAGGAGCGGCTGAAGGCGATGCGCGCCGACGTGCACATGCTGACCCTGACTGCCACGCCGATCCCGCGCACCCTGCAGATGGCGCTGTCGGGCATCCGCGAGATGTCGATCATCGCCACCCCGCCGGTGGACCGCCTGGCGGTGCGCACCTATGTGGCGCCCTACGACGCGGTGACCGTGCGCGAGGCGCTGCTGCGCGAGAAGTACCGCGGCGGCCAGGCCTATTACGTGGTGCCGCGCCTGGCGGACCTGCCGGAGATCGAGAAGTTCCTGCGCGAGCAGGTGCCCGAGGTGAAGGCGGTGGTCGGTCACGGCCAGATGGCGGCGACCCAGCTCGAGGAGGTGATGACCGCCTTCTACGAGGGCCGCTACGACGTACTGCTGTCGACCACCATCGTGGAGTCGGGGCTCGACATCCCCACCGCCAACACCCTGATCGTGCACCGCGCCGACATGTTCGGCCTGTCGCAGCTCTATCAGATCCGCGGCCGCGTCGGCCGGGCCAAGTCGCGCGCCTACGCCTACCTGACCACGCCGGCCGAAAAGGCCCTGACGCCGGCGGCCGAGAAGCGGCTGAAGGTGCTGCAGTCGCTGGACAGCCTGGGCGCGGGCTTCCAGCTCGCCAGCCACGACCTGGACATCCGCGGCGGCGGCAACCTGCTCGGCGACGAGCAGTCAGGCCACATCAAGGAAGTGGGCGTGGAGCTGTACCAGCAGATGCTGGAGGACGCCGTGGCCGAGCTGAAGGCGGGGGCTGCGGCCGAGGTGGTGGAGGCGCGCGGCTGGTCGCCCCAGATCAACACCGGCGCCGCTGTGCTGATCCCCGAGGCCTATGTGCCCGACCTGAACGTGCGCCTGGCGCTGTACCGCCGCCTGTCCGACGCCGAACGGCCGGAGGACCGCGAGGCCCTGGCCGCCGAGCTGATCGACCGCTTCGGCCCGCTGCCGAGCGAGGCCGACGCCCTGCTCAAGGTGGTGGCGATCAAGGGCCTGTGCCGCCAGGCCAACGTGGCCAAGATCGACGTCGGCCCCAAGGGCGCGGTGGTGGCCTTCCGCAACGACACCTTCCCCAACCCCCTGGGCCTGGTGCAGCAGGTGCAAAAGCGCGCCGCCGACTGGAAGCTGCGTCCCGACCAGAAGCTGGTGGTCAAGGGCGAGTGGGACACGCCCGAGCAGCGCCTGGGCGCGGCCGAACGCGTGCTGTCGGCCCTGGCCAAGGTGGCGCTGGGCGGGTGAGGTGGTTCGTCGAATAGTCCGTCATCCCGGACGCCGGGCGCGAAGCGACCGAAGATCCGGGACCCAGCTCCGCCGACGGTGACGCTGCTCGTGGGTGACCGCTTCGGCCACTGTATTGCGTTGCACCGGTCGCCGGTTGGCGCCACCTTAGGTTGGTGACAACTTCCGATGCCGATCCAATGGTCAACCGCGTAACCTTCTCTCCCAGGGAGCGGCTGGAACGCGCAAGTCTGCGCGTGGCCATGCACATACGTGGTCTTTGGGAGGAAAAGGGCAGTTCAGATACCCGGCTGCTCGAAGCGCTGCTCATACCGGACGAGTTGGTCTTAGTGGGGCGTTCCAAGGCGTTTCCAGGAAAGGGGCGGCGCGAGCACGTCGTGCCGCGCCTCGTGATCATTGCGGAATGTCACGGGATGCTCGCGAAGGGCGCGACGGACGAAGCCATCGCAGCGTTCATTCGCGACCACGTCAAAATCGTGATGATCTCGGAGGACGAGTGCCGCCGCCTGGATCGCTCAACAGACTTGGGCCTCAGGCAGAGGATGCCAGCGGACTGGAAGGTCGGCGACGACGTGTTCGCCAGATTGAAGGCCGCGGGGATCGATTGGGAGCCGCTCACCGACGGCAATGCCTGGTCGCCGGACAGCGGGGCCGGGTCCGACGTGCAAGCAAGCTGAACCTCAGGTCCGCTTCCCACTCATCCCGGATTTTCAATTGGTCCGCTCGGTGGCATGGCGCATCTCGCTCCAGCCATCTCGCCCCACCGCCAAGCTTCGTCCCAAAATGACCCTGAAACGGTCAAGGATCGCGGCTGCGAGCGCCACAATCGGCGCCTATCTAGCGAGCATCCCCTCTTTTGCCCGAGACTTTTTCGGGCGACCTGGGCCTCCGGTTCTCACGAGCCGGAGGCCTGATCTTTTTTGGGCCTACCCTTTTCCGGGTCAGACCCGCAGCGGCATCAGCACGTAGCGCACGCCCGGGTCGGCCGGGTCGAGCACCAGGGTGGGGGAGGCCGGGTCGGCGAAGCGGAACTCCGCGGTCTCGCCCTGGATCTGGCCGGCCACGTCCAGCAGGTAGCGGGCGTTGAAGCCGATCTCGAAGGCGTCGCCGTCGTAGTCGATCTCGATCTCTTCCACCGCCTGGCCGGCTTCCATGTTGCGCACGGTCAGCACCAGCTTGCCCGGCTCCAGCGCCAGCTTCACCGAGCGCGACTTCTCCGCCGAGATGGTCGCCACGCGGTCGACCGCGGCGGCGAACAGGGCGTTGTCGATCAGGGCGACCTTCTGGTTGTCGCGCGGGATCACCCGCATGTAGTCGGGGAACGAGCCGTCGATCACCTTGCTGGTGAGGGCCGCGCGGCCGCCGAACTCGAACCGCACCTTGGCGGGGGAGAGCTGCAACTGCACCGTCTCGCCGGCGTCTTCCAGCAGGCGGCGGGCCTCCTGCACGGTCTTGCGCGGCACGATCACGCCCGGCGCGCCGACCGCGCCCTCCGGCGCCGGCATCTCGGCCAGGGCCAGGCGGTGGCCGTCGGTGGCCACGGCGCGCAGCTTGGTCTGGCCTTCTTCGCTGACGGTGTGGAGATACAGGCCGTTCAGGTAGTAACGGGTTTCTTCGGTCGAGATCGCGAACCGGGTCTTGTCGATCAGGCGGATCAGGTCGTTGACGTCGACCTCGATCGGGGCGGACAGGCCGTCCGAGGACATCACCGGGAAGTCGCCCGCCGGCAGCACCGGCAGGTTGAAGCGCGAGCGGCCGGCGCGAATCGCCAGGCGCGGGTCGTCGCCGGCGAAGCTCAGCTCCACGTCGGCGCCTTCAGGCAGCTTGCGCACGATCTCATACAGGGTGTGGGCGGGGGCGGTGATCTGGCCGCCGGTTCCCACCTGGGCGCCCGTCTCGTCCACGATCTCCATGTCGAGGTCGGTGGCGGAGAAGGTGACCCGGCCGCCTTCCGCCGACATCAACACGTTGGAAAGGATCGGGATCGTATTTCGCCGTTCCACCACGCTCTGCACGTGGCCTAGCGCCTTGATCAGCGCGGAACGCTCCATCGTCAGCTTCATCGCGTCGTCCGGTCAGCGGCGGGACTCACTTCGTCCCGTCCAATCGAGGGTCGCCGAGACTAGCCGAAACCTAGGCTGGCGAAAGGGGGGAGCGGCAGTTCCCCACCACCAAAATCGTCAGAATTTGCGTTTGCGGCCGCTTCGCATGGACATCGGGCCAAGCATGGCTATTTCAGGGGCCGCCATGCCCTTGTCCGTCCGCGCCGCTTACCAGGATCGTCTGAACCGAGGCGAGATCGCCCCGGACGCCGCCCAGGCCGCCGCGGTGGAGGCTTTGGCGCGGCTGGAAGGCGATCTGAACGCCCTGGCCGAGCCCGGCTTCAGCCTGCCGTTCCTGCAGCGCCGCCGCGAGGCGCCTCGCGGCGTCTACCTCTACGGGCCGGTGGGGCGCGGCAAGTCCATGGTGATGGACCTGTTTTTCGATTCGGCGCCGGTGACGCGCAAGCGGCGGGTGCACTTCCACGCCTTCATGGCCGAGATCCACGGCCTGCTCGACGCCTGGCGCAAGGGCGATGCGGCCCAGCGCAAGGCGACCTTCGGCCAGGCCAAGGGCGATGATCCGATCCCGCCCGCCGCCGCCCATGTGGCCCAGGGCGCCAAGCTGCTGTGCTTTGACGAGTTCCATGTCGTGGACATCGCCGACGCCATGATCCTGGGGCGCCTGTTCGAGGCGCTGTGGGCCCAGGGCGTGGTGATCGTGGCCACCTCCAACCGCGCGCCCGACACCCTGTACGAGAACGGCCTCAACCGTCAGCTCTTCCTGCCGTTCATCGCCGATCTGAAGATGCGGATGGAGGTGGTGTCGGTGGCCGGGCCCAAGGACTTCCGCCTGGACCGGCTGAAGGGACGGCAGGTCTATTTCGCGCCCATCGACGCCAAGGCCCAGGCGGCGTTCGACGCGCTCTGGGTCAGCCTGACCGACGGAGCGCCCGAGACCGGCGAGACGCTGGAGGTGACCGGCCGCAAGATCCGCCTGCCGCACACGGTCGGCGGCCACATGCGCTCGAGCTTCATCAGCCTGTGCGGGGTGGCGCTGGGACCCCAGGACTATCTGGCCATCGCCGGCCGCTTCCACACCGTGTTCCTGGAGGGGCTGCCGGTGCTCACGCCCGAGAGCCGCAACGAGGCGGCGCGGTTCGTGGCGCTGGTGGATGCGCTGTACGAGGCGAAGGTGAAGCTGGCGGTGCTGGCGGCGGCCGAGCCCGGGGCCCTGTATCCGGCGGGCGACGGCTCGTTCGAGTTCGAGCGCACCGTGTCGCGCCTGGAGCAGATGCGCTCGGCGGACTACATCGACGCCGCGCGCGACTGAGGCCGGCGGCCGCGGGCCGCGCTGCGGGGCGTTGATCTTAGAGAATTGTTTCGGAAGGTCTTTTCCGGCTCTGGAGCCGGGGAGGCGACGCCTTCGCCCGGCGGCGGGCTCTCGGCCCCCGTCGGACGACGCGTCGTGCTGTCGTTAGTGCGCCAGGGCGCCGACAACGATCAGCGGCAGAATCGCCAGCAGCAGGGTTCCCGCAGTCGCGAAACGGTCGGTGAGGTCGAACAGCTTGGTCATGGTCCTGTGTCCTTATTTGGTTATCAGGCCGCCGCCCGCGGAGTGTTAAATTTCGGTAACATGTGCCCTCCACAAACACGATATTGGAAGGAACTGCCCCGTAAGCGGCTGATGGCGGGTATATGGTGCCCTTCGTGCAAAATGCCAAGTTAATTTGCTGCAATGCAGCGAGCTGCCCGGCCGAGCTGTGCGGCCGGCGACTGGGCGCGTGGTGGCAGGTCCAGGATTTTGCTGGAAAAGCAGCCACTTAGGCGTGGGCGCGGCGGGCTGCGCCGGCCAGCTTGAGCGCCGCCAGCAGGGCGATCGCCAGGATGACGGCGACATAGGCGGCGACGCCGGCCCAGCCTGCGGCGGTCCAGAACCAGCCCCCGGCCGAGCCGAGCAGGCTCGACCCAGCGTAGTAGGCCAGCAGGTAGAGCGATGCGGCGTGGCCCTTGGAACGGCTCGCCAGCCGCCCGACCCAGCCGCTGGCCACGGCGTGGGCGACGAAGAAGCCGATGGTCACCAGGGCCACGCCGGCGATCACGACGGCCAGGGGCTGCAGCAGGGTCAGGGCCAGGCCGGCGGCGAACACGGCCAAGCCGCCGATCAGCACCGGCGCCCGGCCGAGCCGGTCCGCCAGCGCGCCGGCGAGCGAGGAGCCGGCCATGCCGAACAGATAGACCAGGAAGATCAGCCCCGCCTGGGTCTGGCTCAGCCCATAGGGCGGGGCGGTCAGGCGGAAGCCGGCGTAGTTGTAGATGCTGACGAACCCGCCCATGACCAGAAAGCCCGTGGCGAACACCCAGGGCAGGCCGGGATGGCGCAGGTGGCCGCCCCAGGCGCGCAGGTGATGGCCGGCGGTAAGGTCGCGTCGGGGATGGAAATTGCGCGAGGCGGGCAGGAGCAGGGCGAATCCTGCCGCCGAGACCAGGCCCAGGCCACCGATCGCCGCCAGCGCCATGCGCCAGCCGCCGAGGTCGGCTGCCGCGCCCGTCACCACCCGCCCGGCCATGCCGCCGAGCGCGGTGCCGGCCACGTAGAGCCCCATGGCGAAGCCCAGGTCGCCGGGCTCGATCTCCTCCGACAGCCAGGTCATGGCCACCGCCGGCGCCCCGCCCAGGGCCACGCCCTCCAGCGCCCGGGCGAGCAGCAGCAGCGGCCAGGCGGGCGCGGCGCTGGCCAGGAGGTTGAACACCGCCGCCAGGCACAGCGAGGCGGCCATCAGCGGCTTGCGCCCCACCGCCTCCGACACCGCGCCGCCAAGCAGGATCGAGATCGCCAGCAGGCCGGTGGTGAGCGACAGGGCCAGCGAGCTCTGGGCCGCGCCGAGATGGAAGTCCTTGGCCAGCACCGGCAGCAGGGGCTGGACGCAGTAGATCATCGAGAAGGTGGCGAAGCCCGCCAGCACCAGCGCCGCACTGGCGCGCAGATAGGCCGGGTCGCGCCGGCGGATGTGCACGCCGACGGTCGGGACTGGATCTAGGCTCGCGGGCAGGTCCGTCGGCATCTCGCACCTAGATGACCCGAATTCCTGCACAGGTTCCAGCGCCGCCCGCGACCTCCCTGCGCTGGACATCGGCGGCGCGAAAGACCACTAGCCCAGCTAATGGCCCGGACTGTGCTGCGACGTCTGACATTGAGGGATTTCCGCTCCTACGCCGAGGCGGCGCTGGAGCTGGACGGCCGTCCGGTGGTGCTGTTCGGCCAGAACGGCGCGGGCAAGACCAATTTCCTGGAGGCCATCTCCTATCTGGCGCCCGGCAAGGGGCTGCGCGGCTCGGCCGTGGTCGAGCTGGGCCGGCGCGCGCCGGGCGAGCCGTTCGGGCGGGCCTGGAGCGTCTCGGCCCTGGTCGAGGGGCCGGACGGCGAGGTGCGGCTCGGCACCGGGGTCGAGGGCGCGCCCGGATCGCCGCCATCGCCGCGGCGCATCGTGCGGCTGGAGGGCGAGACCGTCGCTCCGGGCCGGCTGGCCGAGGTGGTGCGGCTGGTGTGGCTGACGCCGGCGCAGGATCGGCTGTTCCTGGAGGGCGGGACCGAGCGGCGGCGCTTCCTCGATCGGCTGGTGTTCGCCGCCGAGCCGGTGCACGCGACCCACGCCAACACCTACGACAAGGCGCTGCGCGAACGGATGCGGCTGCTGACCGACGGGCCGGCGGACAGGGCCTGGCTCGACGCCCTGGAGACGCGGCTGGGCGAGGCGGGGGCCGAGATCGCCGCGGCGCGAGCGCGCACCGTCGACGCGCTGCAGGCCGAGATCGCCGGCCGCGCCGACCGGCCGTTCCCGCAAGCCCGGCTCGCCCTGTCCGGGGACTGGGGCCGGCCCAACCCCGATCTGCCCCTGTCGGACATGGCCCAGCGCCTGCGCGAAGCCTTGGCGCGCAACCGTTCGCGTGACGCCGCCGCCGGCCGTTCGCTCACCGGCCCGCACCGCGCCGACCTGACGGTGATCCATGTCGAGAAGGATCGTCCCGCCGCGGAGTGCTCCACCGGCGAGCAGAAGGCCCTGATCCTGAATCTGGTGCTGGCGCAGGCGGCGCGATTGTCCCGTGCAGAATCAGCGCCAAACCCTATATTGTTATTGGACGAGGTGGCTGCGCACCTGGACGTGAAGCGTCGCGCCGCCCTGTTCGAAGAGATCACGGCGCTAGGCCTGCAGGCCTTTCTCACCGGCACCGACCGGGCGCTGTTCGAGGACCTGACGGCTTGGGGGCAGGGGGTGCGTGTCGACGCCTCCGCGCTTGAGCCCGTGGAAGACTGAAGGACTGGATGAGCGAGCAAGTTCCCGACGCCCCCGAAACTGCGGGGAACGGCGAGTACGGTGCGGAATCGATCCGCGTGCTGAAGGGCCTGGACGCGGTGCGCAAGCGTCCGGGCATGTACATCGGCGATACCGACGATGGCTCGGGCCTGCACCACATGGTCTACGAGGTGGTGGACAACGCCATCGACGAGGCCTTGGCCGGCTACGCCTCGCGCGTCGAGATCATCCTGAACGCCGACGGCTCGTGCACGGTGATCGACGACGGCCGCGGCATCCCCACCGATATCCACTCCGAGGAAGGCGTTTCGGCGGCCGAGGTCATCATGACCCAGCTGCACGCCGGCGGTAAGTTCGACCAGAACAGCTACAAGGTCTCGGGCGGTCTGCACGGCGTGGGCGTGTCGGTGGTCAACGCCCTGTCCGACTTCCTGAACCTGCGCATCTGGCGCGACGGCAAGGCCCACGACATGCGCTTCGAGCGCGGCGATGCGGTCGCCCCGCTGAAGGTGGCGGGCGAGGCGCCCCGGCGTGCCAACGGCCAGTACCTGACCGGCACCAGCGTCACCTTCCTGCCGTCGCTGCGCACCGGCCCGGGCGAGGACGACGGCACCTTCACCGCCATCGAGTTCGACCGTAAGACGCTGGAACACCGCCTACGCGAACTGGCGTTCCTGAACTCGGGCGTGGTGATCCATTTCAAGGACCTGCGCGACGCCGAGCCGTTCGAAGAGATCATGACCTACGAGGGCGGGGTCGAGGCGTTCGTGCGTCACCTCGACAAGTCCAAGTCGGCGATCCTCAAGAATCCCCTGGTGATGCGCGGCAAGCGCGACCGGGTGGAGCTGGACCTGGCCCTGTGGTGGAACGACAGCTACCACGAGCAGACGCTCTGCTTCACCAACAACATCCCCCAGCGCGACGGCGGCACCCACCTGGCGGCCTTC
>FSXV01000008.1_pt1 | contig 27239 bp, 23 predicted proteins | sample 1638401 | NCBI WGS metagenome assembly FSXV01 (sample SAMEA3914788, study PRJEB12502) | metagenome | biome: forest; material: soil | place: Canada | collected 2011-07-03 | depth 0.1 m | reverse complement strand
TGCTGAAGGAGAGAGCCATGGCCGAAATCACGGCTGCGCTCGTGAAGGACCTGCGCGAAAAGTCCGGCGTGGGCATGATGGACTGCAAGAAGGCGCTGACCGAAACCAACGGCGACATTGAAGCCGCCATGGATTGGCTGCGCACCAAGGGCCTGTCCAAGGCCGCCAAGAAGGCCGACCGCATCGCCGCCGAAGGCCTGGTGGCCGTGGCGCTGCGCGATGACGGCAAGGGCATGACCGGCGCCGCCGTCGAGGTGAACGCCGAGACCGACTTCGTCGCCCGTAACGACAAGTTCCAGGCGGCCGCCCGCGCCATCGCCAAGACCGCCCTGGACGTGGACGGCGTCGAGCAGCTGGCCGAGGCCAAGATTGACGGCGGCGAGACCGTCGGCGAACTGCTGACCGGCCTGATCGCCACCATCGGCGAGAACATGACCGCGCGCCGTATGAAGCGCTTCGTGGTCAGCGAAGGCGTCGTGGCGGCCTATGTCCACAACGCCGTGGCTCCGGAACTCGGCCGCATCGGCGTGCTGGTGGCCCTGCAGTCGTCGGCCGCGGACAAGGCCGCCCTGACGGACCTGGGCCGCAAGATCGGCATGCACATCGCCGCCACTTCGCCTCTGTCGCTGTCGGTCGACGACATCGACCCCGCGGCGGTGGAGCGCGAGCGCGCGATCTTCTCGGAGCAGGCGCAGCAGTCGGGCAAGCCGGAGAGCGTCATCGAGAAGATGGTCGAGGGCCGCATCCGCAAGTTCTACGAGGAAGTCGTGCTGCTGAAGCAGGCCTTCGTCATGAACCCGGACCAGACCATCGAGCAACTGCTGGCCGAGCAGGGCAAGGCCCTGGGCGCCCCGATCCAGCTGACGGGCTTCAGCCGTCTGGCGCTCGGCGAGGGCGTGGAGAAGGCCAAGGACGACTTCGCCAACGAAGTCGCGGCCCTCACCGGCCAAGCCTAAATCCTGCTCTGTTGACTTTGAGGCGCGCTCCCCCACAAGGGGAGCGCGTTTCTGTATCCGGACCTACGCATTCGTAAGCCGCGCGGGTCCACTTTTCGTGTGCGCCTCGGCGGGCGTACAGTACCCTCCACCTGCCGATTCCGCGGCGTATATGGCGGCTTGTCACATGACCATCGATCCGCCAGCCACGACCTTGTCGGGCGGCCCCAAGTCGCGATTCAAGCGGGTCCTGCTCAAGGTCTCGGGCGAGGTGCTGATCGGGGACACGCCCTACGGCATCGACATGAACACCGTGGACGCGGTGGCTCGCGACGTGGCCGAGATCGCGGGGCTGGGCGTGGAGCTCTGCCTGGTGATCGGCGGCGGCAACATCTTCCGTGGCCTGTCGGGCGCGGCCAAGGGCATGGAGCGGGCCAGCGCCGACTACATGGGCATGCTGGCCACGGTGATGAACGCGCTGGCCATGCAGAACGCGCTGGAGCGCCACGGCGTCGACACCCGCGTGCAGTCGGCCATCCCCATGGCCTCGGTGTGCGAGCCCTACATCCGTCGCCGCGCCCTGCGTCATCTGGAAAAGGGGCGGGTGGTGATCTTCGCCGCCGGCACCGGCAACCCGTTCTTCACCACCGACACCGCCGCGGCCCTGCGCGCCGCCGAGATGGGCTGCGACGCCCTGATGAAGGGCACCAGCGTGGACGGCGTCTACACCGCCGACCCCAAGCGCGATCCGACCGCGGAACGTTATGACCGGCTCAGCTATCTTGAGGTCCTGGCGCAGGACCTTAAGGTGATGGACGCATCGGCCATCAGCCTGATGCGCGAGAGCGGCATACCGATCATCGTGTTCTCGATCCGCCGCCCGGGCGCCCTTATGGACGTGCTGACGGGCGACGGCATCCACACCGTGATCACCGAACAGCCCGCCGGCTGAGACGAACGACCAGGCCATTTGAGACAAACGAGCCATGAGCAAGCCTGACCTGACCAAGTTTCGCGACCGCATGGACAAGGCGGTCGACGCCCTGAAGGACGAGTTCGGCGGTCTGCGCACCGGCCGCGCCAACGCCGGCCTGCTGGAGCCGATCGTGGTGGAAGCCTATGGCTCGACCGTGCCGCTGAATTCGGTGGGATCGGTCAGCGTGCCCGAGCCGCGCATGATCACCGTCAGCGTCTGGGACAAGGCCCTGGTGATCCCCACCGAGAAGGCCATCCGCGCCGCCGGCCTGGGGCTCAATCCGATCACGGACGGCCAGACCCTGCGCATCCCGATCCCGCCCCTGACCGAAGAGCGCCGCCGCGATCTCGCCAAGCTCGCCGGCAAATATGCCGAGCAGCAGAAGGTGGCCGTCCGCAACGTCCGCCGCGACGCCATGGAAGATCTCAAAAAGGCCCAGAAGGACGGCGTCATCTCCGAGGACGAGTCCAAGAAGGGCGGCGACGAGGTGCAGGGCTTCACCGACGCGGCCGTGAAGCGCATCGACGAAGCCTTGAAAACCAAGGAACAAGAGATCATGCAGGTTTAATGGTGGAAAGCGGCGGCGGAACGCGGGGGTAGAAGAAGAGCGCTGATGTCGCCGAAACCGGGCCATACGGCCGCGCCTGAAGCTGCGCGCCACGTCGCCATTATCATGGACGGCAACGGCCGCTGGGCGAAGGCGCGCGGCCTGCCGCGGACGTTTGGCCATCGCGCCGGCGTCAACGCGCTCAAGCGCACCGTGGAAGCCGCCCCCGACTTCGGCGTCGAGTGGCTGACGGTGTTCGGCTTCTCCACCGAGAACTGGCGTCGCCCGGCCACCGAGGTCTCCGAGCTGATGAAGCTCATGAAGGCCTATGTCTCCAGCGACCTGGACCGGCTGGCGCGCGAGGGCGTGCGGGTCCACGTTATCGGCCGTCGCGACAACCTGACGCCCGACATCCTCGACGTGATCGACAGCGCCGAGAGCCGTACTCGCCACAACGACCGCTTCCACCTGCAGGTGGCCTTCAACTATGGCGGCCGCGCCGACATCGCCGAGGCGGCCAAGCGCTACGCCGCGGCCGTCCTGGCCGGCGAGGGCCAGGGCCAAGGTCAGGGAGGAGGGGGCGCCGGCGGCGACTCCGAGGCCCTGTTCGAGCGTTACCTGTCCACCGCGGAAGGCCCGCCGGTGGACCTGATCATCCGCACCTCCGGCGAACGTCGGCTGTCCAACTTCCTGCTGTGGGAGGCCGCCTACGCCGAACTGGTGTTCCAGGACGTGCTTTGGCCCGACTACGGCCCAGAGGCGCTGGGCGCTGCGATCGCCGAGTATCGGGCCCGCGAGCGTCGCTATGGCGGAGCCGAGGTCGATGACGTCCTTGCGGCCGGCTAGGCGGTTCGACTGGTCGAATTTCAGACTTAGGGCGGTGTCGGCAGCGGTCCTGGCGCCGCTCGCGCTGGCGGCTGTCTGGTGGGGCGGCGCGGTGTTCCTGGTCGGCGTCTGGATCGCCGTGGCGCTGCTGGCGCTGGAGTGGGGCACCATGAGCGCGCCCCAGCATCCGATCCAGGCCGCCGTCACCATGGCCCTGATCATGCTGGTCGCCGCCATCGCGGTGGACATGGGCTACTTCAAGAGCGCCTGGCTGCTGATCTGCGCCGGCGCCTGGGTGGCGGTGGGCATGGCGGCTCTGCGTAAGCTGGGCGACCGCGCGGCCGACGAGGGTTTCGGCGTGCTGTATCTCGGCGCGCCCATGCTGGCCCTGCTGTGGCTGCGCAGCGGCGTGGGCGGCGTGGGCTGGGTGCTGGCGCTGCTGGCGGTGACCTGGTCGGCCGACATTGGCGCTTTCCTCGGCGGCAGCTTCCTGCGCGGGCCCAAGCTGTGGCCGCGCATCTCGCCCAACAAGACCTGGTCGGGTTTCTTCACCGGTTTGCTGGCCGCCATGGCGGCGGCGGAGGTCGTGGCGCTGTGTCTCGGGCGTCTCGGCGGGCCTGTGGTAAGCTGGGCGTGGTTGGCCGGCCTCATCGGCGGGCTGGCCACCATGGCCGGAGACCTTTGCGAGTCCATGATCAAGCGCCGGTTCGGCGTAAAGGACTCCGGCAGTATCATTCCCGGCCATGGCGGCCTGCTCGACCGTGTCGACGGTCTGATGTTCGCCACGGTCGCTATGGCGGCGGTCCGTCTGGCCGGCCGTTACGGAGCTTTCCTCTGATGTCCCCCCGTTCGATCACCGTTCTCGGCTCCACCGGCTCCGTCGGCGTCTCCACCCTCGACCTGCTCGACAAGGCTGAAGGCGCCGAGGTCACGGTCCGCGCCCTCACCGCCGGGCGCAACGTCGCCCTGCTGGCCGAACAGGCCAAGAAGTGGCGCCCCGAACTGACGGTGATCGCCGACGAGAGCCTGCACGAGGAGCTGAAGTCGCGCCTGAACGGGGAGGGGCTGGCCACCGCCGCCGGCGACGACGCCGTGGCCTCGGCCGGGGTGGGCGCGGAATGGGTGATGGCCTCCATCGTCGGCGCCGCAGGCCTGCGCCCGACCCTGGCCGCCGCCAAGGCCGGCGCCATCGTGGCCCTGGCCAACAAGGAGAGCCTGGTCTGCGCTGGTCCGGCCCTGCTGGCCGCCGCCAAGGCCGCCGGCGGCGCCGTGGTGCCGGTGGACAGCGAGCACTCGGCCATCTTCCAGGTGCTGCAGGAGCCCTGCGCCGACAAGGTCAAGCGGCTGATCCTGACCGCCTCGGGCGGCCCGTTCCGCACCTGGAGCCGCGAGCAGATGGGCGCGGCCACGCCGGAGCAGGCGGTGGCCCATCCCAATTGGGACATGGGCGCCAAGATTTCGGTCGATTCGGCCAGCATGATGAACAAGGGGCTCGAGATGATCGAGGCGTCCTACCTGTTCGCCATGCCGGAGCCTCAGATCGACGTGATCGTGCACCCGCAATCGGTGGTCCACAGCCTGGTGGAATACAAGGACGGCTCGACCCTGGCCCAGCTGGGCCCGCCGGACATGCGCGCGCCGATCGCCTGCGCCTACGCCTGGCCCGACCGTCTGCCCTGGCCGGCCCCTGGGCTGGACCTGGCGGCGATCGGCTCGCTGACCTTCGAGGCGCCCGACATGGTGCGCTTCCCCTCGCTGCGGCTGGCGCGCGAGGCGCTGCGCAAGGGCGGCGGCGCCCCGGCGGTGTTCAACGCCGCCAACGAGACCGCCGTGGCGGCCTTCCTGGGCCGCAAGATCGGCTTCCTCGACATCTTCCGCGTGGTCGAGGAGACGCTTACCATCATGGATGCACGCGGCGAGCTGACCTCCTCGCGCAACGACCCGGTCGAGGCGGCGATGGAATTCGATAGTGCGGCGCGGCGGGTGGCCTCGGGCTTGCTCAGTCCGTCGGCGCTCGTCAACTAATCCCATGGGGCCGCCGCCATGATCGCCTTCGCCGCCAACGCCGTGCTGTTCGTGGTCCCGTTCCTGTTCGTGCTCACCCTGGTGGTGACGATCCACGAACTGGGCCATTTCGCGGTCGCGAGGCTGCTGGGCGTGGCGGTGGACCGTTTTGCGATCGGCTTTGGCCGCGCCATCTTCCGCTGGACCGACCGCGGCGGCGTCGAGTGGCGGATCGGCTGGATCCCGCTGGGCGGCTATGTGCGCTTCAGCGGCGACGCCGACGCCAGCTCCAGCGTCCCGGATGGGGACAGCCTGGCCGATCTGAAGCGCCGCATCATTCTCGAACAGGGGGTGGGGGCGGAGAAGCGCTACTTCCATTTCAAGCCGGTCTGGGTCCGCATGCTGGTGGTGGCGGCCGGCCCGGTGGCCAACTTCATCCTGGCCATCGCCCTGTTCACCGTCCTACTCAGCGCGGCGGGCGAGGTGTCGATCTCGCCAAGGGCCGGCAAGGTCGAGCCCAACAGCCCCGCCGCCCGGGCGGGCTTCCAGACCGGGGACCTGATCGTCTCGGCCGACGGGCGGTCCATCTCCGACTTCATCGACTTCAAGCAGTTCGTGGCGCTGCGCAGCGGCGAGCCGATCCATTTCGTGGTCCAGCGGGCAGGGCGCGACCTTGCGCTCACCGCAACGCCTGAGCGGCGCTCCCAGCCCGACGAGCTGACCGGCGCGCCGATGCGGCTGGGCTACATGGGTGTCTGGGCCTCGCGCGACCGCCGCGACATCAGCCTGAAGCGCTACCCGCTGCCCCAGGCCTTCGCCAAGGGCGTGAGCCGCACCTGGGGCATCATCGACACCACCCTGACCTATCTGCGCCGCCTGGCGACCGGGCGCGAGGATGGCGACCAGCTCGGCGGACCGATTCGAATCGCCTCCACCGCCGGCGCCGTGGCCAAGGCCGGGTCGTCCGGCGCGCCGAATCTGGAGCTGGGATTGCTCGGCGGCCTGGTCGCCCTGCTGAACCTCGCGGCGGTCATTTCGGTGGGCATCGGCTTCATGAACCTGTTGCCAATTCCCGTTTTGGACGGGGGTCACCTGGTGTTCTACGCCTACGAGGCTGTTGCGCGGCGACCAATGGCCGCGCGAATTCAGGGGCTCGGCTACCGGCTTGGCCTTGCCTTGTTGTTGGGTTTCATGCTGTTCGCGACATGGAACGACCTTCAGCGACTGAACCTGTTTAAAATCTTCGGCAGTCTCTTTTCCTGACGGCCGGACGCCCACGGTATGGTGAATGCTTAGATCTCCTCAGCGCCGTGTCGCGCTCCTGACCGGCATGACCCTGCTGCTGGGGTCGAGCGCTCTTGCGACCGGCGCCCTGGCGCAACCGGGGGGCGGTCAGCCGCCGGCAAGCAACGTGGGCGCCCAGAGCCCCAACCGGCCGTCGCCCGCGCCGGCGAACCCGGTCGCGCCCGACGCGTCGCAACCGGGCGCCTCGCAGCCCGCGGCCGCCGCGCCCGCGCCCGGCGCAGCCCCCGCGCCCGCCGGGGCCGCCCCTGTCGCCGCCCAGAAGATCGCGCCGCCGGTGCAGACCGGGACCGTGCGCGGCATCAAGGTGGTCGGCAACGAGCGCATTGAGGCCGACACCATCGTCTCCTACATGCCGATCGCGGTAGGCGACACGGTGGACCCGGCCCGCCTCGACCTGGCGGTGAAGACCCTGGCGCGGACCGACCTGTTCTCCGACGTCAACGTCACCCTGGACCCGGACACCGGCCTGCTGACCGTGCACGTGACCGAGAACCCGATCATCAACCGGGTGGTGTTCGAGGGGAACAGCGCCGAGAGCGACGACAAGCTGCGCGACGAGATCTCGATCCATCCGCGCAGCATCTTCACCAAGTCGCACGTCCAGCAGGACGTGCAGCGCATCGTCGAGCTGTACCGCCGCTCGGGCCGCATCTCGGCCACCGTGGTGCCGAAGATCGTCGAGCTGCCGCAGAAGCGCGTCGACCTCGTGTTCGAGATCAAGGAAGGCCCCAAGACCGGCATCATCCGGGTCAACTTCCTCGGCAACCACGTGTACAGCGACAGCGCCCTGCGCGACATCGTTGTGACCAAGGAAAGCCACTGGTACAAATTCTTCGCGTCGAACGACAACTACGACCCGGACCGGATCGAGTACGACCGCGAACAGCTGCGTAAGTACTATTCCAACCGCGGCTATTACGACTTCCGCGTCACCTCCTCGATCGCCGAACTGCAGAGCGACCAGCGTAACTTCGCGGTCACCTACACCATGGACGAGGGGGCCAAGTACAAGTTCGGCAAGCTGCGGGTCACCACCGACCTGAAGCGCCTGAACGGCAACATCCTGCGCCAGCTGCTGCCCATCCACGAGGGCCAGGTCTATGCCGGCGACAAGATCGAGCAGTCGGTCGACGCCCTGACCTTCGCGGCCGGCGCGGCGGGCTTCGCCTTCGTCGACATCCGCCCGCACTACACCGCCAATCGCGACACCCACACCGTGGACGTCACCTTCGACATCCGCGAAGGGCCGCGCGTCTATGTCGAGCGCATCGACATCATCGGCAACACCCGCACGCTGGACCCGGTCATCCGCCGCGAGATGCGCATCGCCGAGGGCGACGCCTACAACCGCGTGCTGGTCGACCGCTCCAAGACCGAGGTCAAGCGCCTCGACTTCTTCAAGACCGTCGACGTCACCCAGCAGCCGGGCTCCGCGCCCGACAAGACGGTGCTGCAGGTCAAGGTGCAGGAACAACCGACCGGCGAACTGTCGGTGGGCGCGGGCTATAGCTCGCTGGAAAAGCTGATGCTCGACTTCGGCATCAGCGAGCACAACTTCCGCGGAACCGGCGAAGACCTGCGCCTGCGCGCCGAGATCGGCTATCTGAGCCAGCAGATCGACTTGGCCTTCACCGAACCGCGCTTCCTGGGCCGCGACCTGCGCGCCGGCGTCGACCTGTTCGACTACCGGACCGACTATTCGCAGTACACCGGCTTCGTGCAGTCCACCGCGGGCGCCTCGGCCCACCTGCTGTTCCCGCTGAACGTCAACGCCACCTTCGCCCCGCGCTACGCCGTCCACCAGGACCAGGTCAGCGCCGACGAAGGGAACTGCGAAGCCGGCCTGATCTCGATCGTCATCTGCGACCAGCGCGGCGAGAGCATCACCTCGGCCCCGGGCTACACCGTGGCCATCGACATGCGGAACGACCCGCTGCACCCGACCCGCGGCTTCCTGACCAGCTTCAGCCAGGACTTCGCCGGCGTCGGCGGCACCGTGCGCTATCTGAAGACCGAGGCGAACTTCAACACCTACTATGGCTTTACGCCGCAGTGGGTGCTGAGCTTCCTGACCAACGTCGGCTACATCCACGGCTGGGGCGGCGACTCGATCCGCATCAACGACCGCTTCTTCAAGGGCGGCAACACCTTCCCGGGCTTCCAGATCGCCGGCATCGGTCCGCGCGACACCGAGTTCGACGAAGCCTTGGGCGGCAACCTGTTCGCGATCGGCTCGCTCGAGCTGTCGGTGCCCAACCACCTGCCCGAGCAGTACGGAATCCGCACCTCGCTGTTCCTCGACGTCGGCACCCTGGGCCAGCTCGACAAGAGCGTCGAACGGACCAGCACCTTCATCCGTGACGACTTGGCGCTCCGCGCTTCCACGGGTGTCAGCGTATTCTGGACCTCGCCTTTGGGTCCCATCCGCCTCGATTTCGCCCAGGTCATCAAGCGAGAAAGCTATGACCGGACGGAAGCCTTCCGCTTCTCAACCGCAACGCAGTTCCAGTGATCATGAAAAAAATCTATGCCGGGGCCGCTGCGGCCGCCCTTCTGCTCACGGCTGCTGCCGGAGCCCAAGCCCAAAGCTCGAAGAAGAGCTCGGCCACCACCAGCCATGCGGCGGCCACCCCGGCCGCGGCGCCGGCGGCTCTGCCGCCCCTGACCCACGGTCCGGCCATCCCGGGCGTGTGCGTCTACTCCAACGACATCGCGGTCGAGAACTCGACCGTGGGCAAGGCGTTCGCCGAGCGTATGCAGCAGTTGCGCGCCCAGGCCACCGCCGAGCTGAGCGGTGAAGCCACCTCGCTGCAGACCGACGAGAAGGCCCTGGCCGCCAAGCGCGCCAGCATGAGCCCTGACCAGTTCAACCAGGCGGCCCAGCCCCTGGCTCAGCGCGATTCCGCCCTGAACCAGAAGGCCGAGACCCGCAACCGCGAGCTGCAGGCCACCTACGCCAAGCAGATGCGCCGCATCGGCGACGTGGTGCAGCCGCTGGTGATCACCTCCTACGAGGCCCACCACTGCTCGGTGCTGCTGAACGGTCAGGCCGTCATGACGGTCAACCCGGCCATGGACCTGAGCCAGGAAGTGAGCACCGCCCTGAACTCGAAGATGACCACCATCACCTTCGACCGCGAAATCGCCCCGGCGCAATAAGCGCGGGCCGATCTGATGCCTGATTCGAGGTTCTACGAGACGCTCGCTCCGGCGAGCGTCTCCGAGCTCGCCGCCCTCACCGGCGCCGAGCTGCGCGATGCTGAAACCGGCGGCAAGGCCATCGCCATGGCTGCGCCCCTGCTTCGGGCTGATGGGACCTCGGTCGGTTTCCTGTCCGACCGCAAATATCTTGCGGACCTGCCGGCGACCGCGGCGGGGGCGTGCTTCCTGACGCCCGCCCACGCCGATGCGGCGCCGGCAGGCGTCGCCGTGCTACTCACCCGTGAGCCCCAGGCCGCCTACGCCAAGGCGGCGGCGCGGCTGCACCGGCCGCGGCGGCACGATCCCTCGGCTCCCGCGGTGCATCCCACCGCCGAGCTGGAAGAGGGCGTGCTGCTGGGCCATGGCGCGGTGATCGGCGCCGGGGCCAAGATCGGCGCCGGGACCGAGATCGGCGCCTACAGCGTCATCGGTCCCGGCGTCTGCATCGGCCGTAACTGCGTGATCGGCTCCAACGCCGCCATCGGCTTCGCCCTGATCGGCGATCGCGTGCGCATCCTGTCGGGCGCGGTGATCGGCGAGGCGGGCTTCGGCATCGCCGGCAGCCAGGCCGGTGCGCTGGACATTCCCCAACTCGGCCGGGTGATCCTGCAGGACGGGGTCACGGTGGGCGCCTGCACCTGCATCGACCGCGGCGCGTGGGACGACACCGTCATCGGCGAGAACACCAAGATCGACAACCTCGTCCAGATCGCCCACAACTGCCAGGTGGGACGCAACTGCGTGCTCGCCGGCCACGTCGGCCTGTCCGGCAGCGTGACGGTAGGCGACGGCGCCATGTTCGGCGGCCGGGCAGGGATCGCGGACCACATCAACATCGGCGCCGGGGCGCGCATCGCGGCCGCGTCAGGCGTCATGCGCGATATCCCCGCCGGAGAAACCTGGTGCGGGGCGCCCGCACGGCCCATCCGCACCTTCATGCGAGAAACGGCCTGGCTGGCGCGGAGCGCGGCAGGCAAGGGCGAAAGCGCCGGGGATAAATAGTTATGAGCGATACTGCGCCGGCTGAGGCGCCGGCGGCCGGTGAAGCGCCGGTCAACATCGATATGACGGAGATCCTCCGTCGTATCCCCCACCGTTATCCCTTTCTTCTGATCGATCGGGCTGAGAACTACCGCGCCCACAAGTCCATCGTCGGCATCAAGTGCGTGACGATGAACGAGCCGTTCTTCCCGGGCCACTTCCCGGGCAACCCGGTGATGCCGGGCGTGCTGATCTGCGAGGCCATCGCCCAGACCGGCGCGGTGCTGATGTCCAAGTCCCTCAACGCCGACGTCGAGGGCAAGGCGATCATGTTCATGTCGCTGGACAATGTCCGTTTCCGTCAGCCGGTGCGGCCGGGCGACGTGCTGCGCATGCACGTCGAGGTGCTGCGCGCCCGCGACGTGGTGTTCAAGTTCAGCGGCAAGGCCTATGTCGGCGACAAGGTCGCCGCCGAGTGCGAGTTCGCCGCCATGGTGGTCGAGGCCCCGAAGTGAGTATTCATCCGACCGCGCTGGTCGACGCGCAGGCCAAGCTCGGCGAGGGCGTCGAGATCGGCCCCTTCTGCATCGTCGGGCCGGACGTGACCCTGCATTCCGGGGTCAAGCTGCTGCACCACGTGGTGATCGAGGGCCATACCGAGCTCGGCGAGGATACCGTGGTCCACGCCTTCTCCAGCCTGGGCGGCGCGCCGCAGCACCTGGCTCACAAGGGCGAACCGACCCGCCTGGTGGTGGGCAAGCGCAACTCGATCCGCGAACACGTGACCATGAACGCCGGCACCGTCATGGGCGGCGGCGTGACCACCATCGGCGACGATGGCCTGTACATGGTCGGCTCCCACGTGGCCCACGACTGCGTGGTAGGCAATCACGTGGTGTTCGCCAACAACGCCACCCTGGGCGGCCACGTGCACATGGGCGACTACGTGTTCATGGGCGGCCTCAGCGCCGTGCACCAGCATACCCGCATCGGCCGTCAGGCCTTCATCGGCGGCCTGGCGGCGGTGACCAAGGATGTGATCCCGTTCGGCTCGGTGTGGGGCGTCTACGCCCACCTCGAGGGCCTGAACCTGGTGGGCCTCAAGCGCCGCGGCTTCTCGCGCGAGCGCATCAAGGACCTGCGCGCCGCCTATCGCCTGCTGTTCGCCGACGAGGGCACCTTCCAGGAGCGCCTGGAAGATGTGGCGCGGGTGTTCGCCGGCTCGGCCGACGTGCGCGAGATCGTCGATTTCATCCGCACCGACGCCAACCGGCCGCTGTGCCTGCCCAAGCCTGAATAAGGCGGGGGATCGGTCTTGTCTGTCCATAAGCTTGGTCTGATCGCCGGGGGCGGGGAACTGCCCCGGGCGCTGGCGGAACAGTGCGTCGCCGCCGGCCGTCCGTTGTTCGTGGTGCGGCTGAAGGGCTTCGCCGACCCGGCCATGGCCCGCTTTCCCGGCGCCGAGATCGGCATCGCCGAGCTGGGCCACACCTTCGACGCCCTGAAGCGCGCCGGCTGCGAGGCGGTGTGTTTCGCCGGCCAAGTCAAGCGGCCCGACCTGACGGCGCTGAAGCCCGACCTGCGCGGTATGCGCTCGCTGCCCGCCGCCATCGCCGCCGCCCGCAAGGGCGACGACGCCCTGCTGCGCTTCCTGATCGGCGAGTTCGAGCGCGAAGGCTTCGTCATCGAGGGCGCCGAGCAGGTTCATGCCGGCCTGACGCTGGGCGCTGGCCCGCTGGGCGCCTGGACGCCGCGGCCCGAGGACGACGCCGACCTGCACCACGCGGTTGAGGTGGTGAAGACGCTTGGCCGGCTCGACATCGGCCAGGGCGCCGTGGTGGTCGATGGACTGGTGCTGGCGGTGGAGGCCCAGGAGGGCACCGACGCCATGCTGGCCCGCTGCGCCCTGCTGCCCGAGGCCCTGCGCGGCGCGCCGGGCGCGCGTCGCGGCGTGCTGGTGAAGTGGACCAAGCCCATCCAGGAACGGCGCGTGGACCTGCCGACCATCGGCGTGCGCACGATCGAGAACGCCGCCGCCGCGGGCCTGGCCGGCGTCGCCGGCGAGGCCGGCGGGGTGCTGGTGCTGGACCAGGAGGCGGTGATCGCCGCCGCCGACCGGCTCGGCCTGTTCGTGGCAGGGCTCTAGACTTTCTCCTCCCCTGCAAAGCGGGGGATGGGAACCCTGCGAGCAGAGTGGAGGGGTGTGCTACGCCCCACAACCGCGCAAACACTTGCCATTTCCGCCAAGCTAGGGCCTGCCATTCCGCTCATCCCCGCGAAGGCGGGGATCCAGCTCAAGCCTGCAGGCCGATCCGGATGACTCTGGACCCCCGCCTTCGCGAGGATGAGCGGTTAGAAGGGATACGCATTCCATTGAACCAAGCGGACGCGAATGCCCCCCTGACGGTGATGCTGGTGGCCGCCGAGGCTTCCGGCGACATCCTGGGCGCAGACTTGGCCGCGGCCCTGCGCCGGCGGCTGGGCGACGGCGTGCGCTTCATAGGCGTCGGCGGCGCGCGCATGGCCGAGCAGGGGATCGCCAGCCCGTTCCCGATCTCCGAGTTGTCGATCCTTGGCATCTTCGAGGGCGTGCGCGCCTATCCGCGGGTGAAGCGGCGGGTGCGCGACACGGTGGAGCTGGCCCGGTGCGAGCGGCCCGACGCGGCCGTCCTGATCGATTCCTGGGGCTTCACCCTGCGCGTGGCCCATGGCCTGCGCCGGCTCGACCCCGACATGGCGCTGATCAAGTATGTTGGCCCCCAGGTGTGGGCCTCGCGGCCCGGCCGGGCCAAGACCCTGGCGGCGGCGGTGGACCACCTGCTGGCCATCCACACCTTCGACGTGCCGTGGTTCGAGCGGGCGGGGCTGAAGACCACCTTCGTCGGCAACTCCACCCTGGCGCGGCCGGTGGCGCGCGATGGCGGCCCGCGCTTCCGCGCGCGCATCGGCGCCGGGCCTGACACGCCGATCCTGCTGATCCTGCCCGGCAGCCGGCCGAGCGAGATCGCCCGCGTGCTGCCGCCGTTCCGCGACGCCGCCATGAAGCTGAAGGCCGAGCGGCCGGACCTGCGCCTGGTGCTGCCGGTGGCCGGCACGGTGGCCGAGCAGGTCCAGGCCCAGGTCTCGACCTGGCCGCACCCGCCGCTGCTGATCGAGGATGACGCCGGCAAGCTCGACGCCATGGCCGGGGCCACCGTCGCCCTGGCCTGCAGCGGCAGCGTCACCACCGAGCTGGCCCTGTCCGGCTGTCCCATGGTGGTGGCCTACAAGGTGGGGCCGTTGACCTATCAGGTGGCCAAGCGGCTGGTGACCACCCGCTACATCACCCTGTTCAACATCGCCGCCGACGCCGCGGTGGCGCCGGAGCTGATCCAGAACGACTGCACCGGCGACAAGCTGGCCGCCGAGCTGGCCCTGCGGCTGGACGATCCGGCGTTGCGCGCCCGCCAGATCGCCGCCCAGGACGCGGCCCTGGAGGCCATGGGCCGCGACCCGGTCCTGGTCCCCGCCAACCGGGCCGCCGACGCCGTGCTGGCTGTGCTACGGGCGCGGGGGCGGGTTTAGCCGCGCTCTCCTCCCCTGCGAAGCGGGGGAGGGGGACCATCCGAAGGATGGTGGAGGGGGCGCAAGCGGCTGCGAGTTCAGCGCCAGGATATTCAGGCCGCGACGCCCCGCGCTGCGTGCTTCGAGACGCGGCTATCGCCGCTCCTCAGCATGATGAAGGTTTTTGCACGCCACGTTCGTCATCCTGAGGAGCCCCAAAGGGGCGTCCCGAAGGACGCAGGGCGCCTCCCCCAAAAGAAAAGGCGCGCGCCTTTCGGAGCGCGCCTTCCCAACCCGTTTTAACCCCAGCCTCAGCCGCGCTTGTCGAGCGGGATGAAGTCGCGCGAGGCGGCGCCGGTGTAGATCTGGCGCGGGCGGCCGATCTTCTGCGCCGGGTCTTCGATCATTTCCTTCCACTGGGCGATCCAGCCGACGGTGCGGGCCAGGGCGAACAGCACCGTGAACATCTCGCTGGGGAAGCCCATCGCGTTCAGGGTGATGCCCGAGTAGAAGTCCACGTTCGGGTACAGCTTGCGCTCGATGAAGTACTCGTCGCTCAGCGCGATGCGCTCGAGTTCCAGGGCGACCTTCAGCAGCGGGTCGTTGTGCTTGCCGAGTTCGTCCAGCACCTCGTGGGCGGTCTTCTGCATCACCTTGGCGCGCGGGTCGTAGTTCTTGTAGACCCGGTGGCCGAAGCCCATCAGCTTGTAACGCTTGGCCTTCACGCCCTCCACGAACTCGGGGATCTTGTCCACCGTGCCGATGGAGCGGAGCATGTTCAGCGCCTCTTCATTGGCGCCGCCATGGCTCGGGCCCCACAGGCAGGCCACGCCCGCCGCGATGCAGGCGAACGGGTTGGCGCCCGACGAACCGGCCAGACGGACGGTCGAGGTCGAGGCGTTCTGCTCGTGGTCGGCGTGCAGGATGAAGATCCGGTCCATGGCCTTCGCCAGCACCGGGTTCACATGATAGTCCTCGGCCGGGACCGAGAAGCACATGCGCAGGAAGTTCTCAGCGTAACCCAGCTCGTTGCGCGGGAACACGAACGGCTGGCCCACCGAGTACTTGAAGGCGCGGGCCGCGATGGTCGGCACCTTGGCGATCATGCGGTGAGCGCTGATCTCGCGCTGCTGCAGGTCGTGGACGTTGGTGCTGTCGTGGTAGAAGGCCGACAGGGCGCCCACGGCGCTGACCATGATCGCCATCGGGTGGGCGTCGCGGCGGAAGCCCTGGAAGAAGCGGTCGAACTGCTCATGCACCATGGTGTGGTGCGTGATGGTGTAGGTGAACTCTTCCAGTTCCTTGGCGTTCGGCAGTTCGCCGTTCAGCAGCAGGTAGCAGACTTCCAGGAACGACGACTGCTCGGCCAGCTGCTCGATGGGGTAGCCGCGATACAGCAGCACGCCCTTGTCGCCGTCGATGTAGGTGATCTGGCTTTCGCAGGCCGAGGTCGAGGTGAAGCCGGGGTCGAAGGTGAAGACGTCGGCGTCGCTGTAGAGCTTGCGGATGTCGACCACGTCCGGGCCGACGGTCCCCTTCAGCACGGGGAGGGAGACCTCCTTGTCGCCGATCTTGAAGGTGGCGGAGCCGTTTGAAACGACCTTGCTATCCATGCTGATCCTCGTATGCGTCGCCACGCCTCATTGTGCGGCGCGGCAAATTTCCGGCGGCTTTATAGACCTTCAGGCGGCTTGGGAAAGAGCGTCTTCCAAGCGGCCCAGGCTCTCTTGCTTTCCAAGCGCCGTCAGGGCGCTGGCCAGGTCGGGGGCCGAGACGGCTCCGCTGAGCGTTCCGCGCAAAGCGGGGCCGAACTTTCCAAGGCCTACACCCTCGGATTCGGCGAAGCTGCGGATCGCCGCCTCCAGTCCCGGGACATTCCATTCGGCTTCGCCGTTCAAGCGATCGTGAAGTCGGCGCAGGCGGGCGAGGGTCTCCGAATCCAGACGCTTTTGCGACTTTTCGTCCAAAACAACCGGACGCGACAGTAGGGTGAAGGCGGTCAGGTCGGCGAGCTGCAGGGTGGTCTGGGCGCCGTCCTTGACCAGGGGGACCGCGGCCGCCAGGCGCGGACGGTTGGTCTCGGTGACGGCGCCGCCGCGGCCCGTGTGCACGGCCTCGACCATCTCGATCAGGCGCGCGTCGTCGGCCTTGCGGATGTACTGCTGGTTGACGAAGCCGAGCTTGGCCCAGTCCAGCCGCGCCGGCGCCTTGACTACATCGGCGATGTCGAACCACGCGGCCGCCTGTGCGTCGGTGAAGATCTCGTCGTCGCCGTGGCCCCAGCCCAGCCGCGCCAGGTAATTGCGCATGGCCTCGGGCAGGTAGCCCTGGCCGGCGAACTCGCCCACCGCCTGGGCGCCGTGGCGCTTGGACAGCTTGGCCCCGTCGGGACCGTGGATCAGCGGGATGTGGGCGAAGGCCGGCACGCCCCAGCCCAGGCCCTGGTAGATCAGGGTCTGACGCGCGGCGTTGTTCAGGTGGTCGTCGCCGCGGATCACGTGGGTGACGCCCATGTCGTGGTCGTCCACCACCACGGCCAGATTGTAGGTGGGCGTGCCGTCGGTGCGAAGCAGCACCAGGTCGTCCAGTTCGCGGTTCTGGAACCGCACCGGGCCCTTGACCAGGTCGTCGACCAGGGTCTCGCCCTCCTGCGGGCTCTTCAGGCGCACGGTGAAGGGATGGTCGCCACCCTCGGCCGGATCGCGGTCGCGCCAGACCGAGCGCACCACCCGGCCCTCGGCGCGCGCCAGGGTGCGTTCGGCCTCCAGCTCCTCGGGCGGGGTGAAGTCCTTGTAGGCGCCGCCGCGCGCCAGCAGGTCGGCCACGGCCGCGCGATGGCGCTCGATCTGGGCGTGCTGGAACACCGGCTCGGCGTCCGAGGCGATGCCCAGCCACGCCAGCCCGTCGAAGATCGCCTGCACCGCCGAGGCGGTGGAGCGCTCGCGGTCGGTGTCTTCCACGCGCAACAGGAAGCGGCCGCCCGTATGACGTGCATAAAGCAGGTTGAACAGCGCGGTCCGCGCCCCTCCTATGTGCAGGTCGCCGGTGGGCGAGGGGGCGAAGCGGGTGACGACGGCGGGTCGGTCAGTCATCGGAAGTACGAGTCCAGAAAAGGTCGCGGTGCTTAACACGCCCGCGCGGGCGAAACCTATAGCCCGCTTGGGGGTGATGGTGCAGGCCCTGCCGGGCGCCCTGCTTGGCCAGGCCGTGGCCCAGCTCGCGCGCTGGGTGCTGTGGACGCCGGTGGCGTTCGGCATTGGCGCGGCGGTCTATTTCGCCCTGAAACAGGAGCCGCCCGCCCTGGCGGCGATCATCTCCGCTCTGGTGGGCCTGGCGCTGGCGGCGGCGCCCTGGGCGCTCGGCTGGCGGCTGAGCCGCGCCGCGCCGCTGACGCTGCTGGCCATGGTGCTGTTTGGTTTCGCCGACGGGTCGCTCAGCACGCGGATGGCCCAGGCGCCGGTTGTTCCCGAGGATATCGGCGTGGTCGAGGTCCGCGGCTGGGTGGTGGACGTGGCCAGCGCCAGCCGCGAGCGCACGCGCCTGCTGATCGCGCCGCAGGCCATTTCGGGCCTAGCGCCGGCAGCCCTGCCGGCGCGGGTGCGGCTGACCCTGCGCGAGCCCTCCGCAGTGCAGCCGGGCGAGACGATCGAGGTGCGCGCCATCCTCGACCCGCCGCCCGGCCCCGCCAGCCCCGGCGGCTACGACTTCGCCCGCGACGCCTGGTTCGCGCGTCTGGGCGGCGTGGGCCTGGCGCTGGGCGAGTTGCGCGCCGCCGAACTGCCGCGACCGGGCCTGGGGCTGCGGCTGGAGATGGGACTGAACGCGCTGCGCTGGCGGCTGAGCGCGCAACTGGCCGGGGACCTGGCCCAGGTGGCGGGCGATAGCTCGAGCGAGGGTGGTGGGGCGCCGGGCCTGGCCGCGGCGGTGGCCACTAGCCACCAGAGCTGGCTCAGCGAGGCCGAGACGGACGACCTGCGCAATTCCGGCCTGGCCCACATGCTGGCCATCGCCGGCCTGCATACCGCCGCGGTCACCGGCTTCGTCTTCGCCGCCATCCGGCTGCTGGTCGCCGCCTGGCCGTGGCTGGCGCTGCGGGTGTCGGGCAAGAAGCTGGCGGCGGCGGGCGCCCTGGTCGCCACCCTGGTCTATCTGGCCCTGTCCGGAGCCCATCCGCCGGCGCGGCGGGCGGCGATCACGGCGGGCGTGGCCTTCATCGCCATTCTCTGCGACCGCCGCGCGGTCAGCATGCGCTCGCTCGCCCTGGCGGCCCTGGTCATCCTGGCGCTGCAGCCCTTGGCCGTGGTCGAGCCAGGGTTCGAGATGTCTTTTTGTGCGACGGCCTCGCTGGTCGCCATGGCCGAGCTGTGGCCGCGCCACGGCCGGACCATCCAGGCGCCCTGGTTCATCGCCTGGCCGCAGCGGGCGTGGGACTGGGCCGTGGCCATGGCCGCGGTCAGCCTGATCGCGGGCCTCGCCACCGCCCCCTTCGCCCTGCAGCACTTCAACCGCATGGCCAGCTATGGCCTGTTCGCCAATTTCGCCGCCGACCTGATCGCCAGCCTGGTGTTGATGCCATCGCTGGTGGCGAGCGCGGTGGGCGAGGCGATGGGTCTGCCGCTGTCGTGGCTGACCCCGGCCCTGGCCACCGCGTCCTGGGCCGCAAACGCCATCCTGGCCATCGCCCATCTGTTCGCCACCTTGCCGGGCGCGGTGCAGACTTGGCCCAGCGCGCCGGAGGCGGCCCTGCTGACCGCCTTCCTCGGCATCGTCTTCGCCTGCCTGTGGCGCGGCTGGCTGCGCTGGCTGGCGGCGCCGCTCGCCTGTGCGGTGCTGCTGTGGCCCCGGCCCGAGCCGCCGGTGGGCTGGATCGCGGCCGACGGCAATAACGCGGCCTTGGCGGTGGACGGGCGGGTGGTGGTGCTGAAGCCCAAGGTGCGCGCCTTCGCCAGCCAGGCCTGGGCCACCCGGCGCGGCTTCTCGCTTCCGTTCGATCCCGAGGCCGAGGCGGGGCTCGCCTACGCCTGCGACCGCAGCGGTTGCCTGCCCCTGGCCGAGACGCGGCCGGCGCTGGGCGCCTGGTGGAGCAAGAAGGTGCTGCCCACGCCCGAGCGGCTCGAGGCCCTGTGCCGGGCCAGCGATATCCTGGTGCTGAGAGCGGCTGTCACTCCGTCGCCGGCCTGCGGCCAGACCCTGGTGCTGACCCCGGCCGACTTCGCACGCGGCGGCTCAGCCGAAATCTTCGCCAGGCCCGGCGGCGGCTGGCGGCTGGACTGGGCGGCGACCACGCGCGGCCACAGGCCCTGGTCAGGCGGGGAGGGGGCTGAAGAAGCGGCGCCGCGCGACGCAGCCTCTAATCAGTTCTGATCCAATCCGGGGCGAGGCGCCCGGAGCCATGGCAGACCTCACGCCGAATGCGAGCGTTTGTGTCTTCTCCTCCCCTGCAAAGCGGGGGAGGTGGCGCGGCGCTGCCAAGCGCCGTGACGGAGGGGGCGTCGCCGCTTGAATGTTTTGGAGCTGAATTCTTAGCTGTCCGCGGACGCCCCCTCCACCATCCTTTGGATGGTCCTCCTCCCCCGCTGCGCAGGGGAGGAGAGTGGGCCGTCATCTGCCGCGATTTCCGGGGTTAGTGATAGCGGCGGATGAGGCCGACCAGCTTGCCCTGGACCTGCACCTGGTCGGGGCCGAACACGCGGGTGGGATACTTGGGGTTGGCGGCTTCCAGGGCGATGGCGCCGCTGCGGCGGCGCAGCCGCTTCAGCGTGGCTTCCTCGCCCATCACCAGGGCCACCACGATCTCGCCGGTCTGGGCCACGTCGCCCCGGCGGATCACCACATAGTCGCCGTCCAGGATGCCGGCCTCGATCATCGAGTCGCCCTGCACCTCGAGCACGAAATGCTCGCCCGAGCCCAGCAGGGCCTCGGGCACGGCGATGCGGTCGCGCTCTTGTTGGATCGCCTCGATCGGCGTGCCGGCGGCGATGCGGCCCAGCACGGGCAGGGAGAGCGAGTCGTTGGCGGGTGTATCGTTGACCTGAGCCGGCTGTGGCCGCGCCGCCGCCGCCCGGGCTCGCGGGCCGGTGACCGAGGCCTGCTCGGGTAGCTTCACCACCTCCAGCGCCCGGGCGCGGTGGGCCAGGCGGCGCAGGAAGCCGCGCTCTTCCAGCGCGGTGATCAGGCGGTGGATGCCGGACTTGGACGCCAGGTCCAGCGCGTCCTTCATCTCGTCGAAAGACGGCGAAACCCCGGTTTCCTTGATCCGCTCGTGGATGAACATGAGCAGTTCGTGCTGCTTGCGCGTCAGCATGGGCGTCTCGCGAATCACTTCCGGTCAATCCGGAACGTCTTGCGAACGTTCTGTATGTGTTCTCGGTTAAAGTCAAGTGAACGACCCAAGCCGCTCCAGCACCTGGAGAAACCGCTGTCTCCGCCTCACTGCATCGTGGCGGCCGCGGTTTGAGCGGCGGCCGACGGCGGATCGGCCGGGTTGTGCGCCTCGACGAAAGCCACCGCCGCCTTCAGCATCTGTTGCCGGGTTTCGCTGCGCGACAGCCAGTGGTCCTCGCTCTTCAGCGTGACCATCTCCACCGGCTTGCCGGCGCGCTTCAGCGCCTGCTCCATCTCGCGGCTCTGGCGGTACTGCACCACGGTGTCGTCCTGGCCGTGGATCAGCAGCACCGGGATGCTCACCCTGTCGGCGTGCAGGGCGGGGGAGATGGCGTCCAGCGCCGGATCGTTGGGCGACGCGGCGCCCATGAAGCGGTCCCAGTAGCGCAACACCACGTTCTTGCTGCCGTTGGTCATTTCGCGCTCGTAGGCCAGCATCCCGCGCAGGTCGGCGGGACCGGCCAGCGACACCGCACAACGATAGACCCCCGGATCGAACGCCGCCCCGGCCAGGGCCGCGTAGCCGCCGTAGCTGGCGCCCATGATGCAGACGCGCTTGGGGTCGACCACACCCTGCTTGGCCAGCTCCCGCACGCCGTCGGACAGGTCGGTCTGCATCTTCTTGCCCCACTGGCCGAAGCCTGCCTCCAGGTGCTTCTCGCCGAGGCCGGTCGAGCCGCGATACTGCGGCTGCAGCACCGCATAGCCCCGCGAGGCCAGGGCCTGGGCCCACCAGTCGAACCCCGGTTCGTCGCCGGCGGCGGGGCCGCCGTGCACCAGCACCACGGTGGGCAAGTTCTTGGCGGGACGGTCCTTGGGCAGGGTGAGATAGGCCGGGATCTCCAGGCCGTCGGCGGCGGCGTAGTGGACGAGCTTCTTCTCGGCCACCGCTTCCGGGCCGATCTTGGCGTATTCGTCGGCCAGCCAGCCGGCGGTGTGGGCGGTCAGGTCGACGGTGAAATAGCCCACGCCGTCGCGCGGCCCCTCCACCTTGACCACGATGTGTTTGCGGTCGCCCGACCAGGAGGCCAGCTCGACATGCTCGCCGGGAAAGGCCTGCAGCACGCCGGCCCAGGCCGCCTGGTCGGCGGCGGCGAAGAAGTGGAAGTGCGCGCCGAGCAGGTCGTGGGTCCAGCCGCCGATCAGCAGATGGCTGCTCGGATCGAAGAGGGGGTCGGCGTGGGGCGTGTCGGGAAACGCGTCGACTATGGCGCCGTCCTTCAGGCTGATCTCCTGCAGGCGCCAGCCCTCGTCGTTGTGCGACTGGATCAGGATGGACTGTCCGTCGCGGCCGAGGCCCGCGATCCGGGAATGCTCGATCGGGGCGATCTCGCTATAGGCTCGGCTCCAGGACCCCTTGCGATCCACCAGCAGGATCCAGCGGCCGTCGCGCTGTGCGTAGTCGGCCCGCGCCAGGGGCTTGCCCTGGGGATCGACCAGGAACTGTTCGGTGTCGGAATTGCCGTCCTCGATCCGGTCCTCGATCCGGCTGTCGAGCCTGATCTCGTAGACGGCGTGCACGCCCATGGTGGAAGGGAAGTAGACGCTTTCGACGAACACGGTCGGGCGGCCGTCGATCACCCGGATCGCCGGCTCGGCGACGATGGTGTTCAGGGTGCGCTCCATGTGGTCGATCAGCGGATGCAACTGGCGCCGGTCCACGTCCAGGTCGGCCACCTGGAAGTATTCGTGCATGGGGCCGATGATGCCGATGGGCTGTGTCGCGCTGGAGAAGACGATCAGCAGGTGGTGCGGGCCGGCCCACTGCAGGCCGCGCACCTTGGCCGAGCCGATGCCGCTGTCGTAGATCAGCCGGTGATCGGCCGCGGTCCGGATCTGCAACAGGCGCGTGGCGCCGTTGTCCACCAGCATGGCGATCTGGGCCCCGTCCGGCGAGATCTCCACGTCGCTGACGCTGGGCAGGGCGCCGTAGACCTCCAGGTTGGGCATGGCCGCGCGCGCCAGGGGCGGCGTCAGCCCCGCCATCAAGGCCAGCGCCAGTCCGAGCTTGCGTATCGCCATGTCCACGCCCCGATTCCCCATGCGGAATTTACGGGTTGCGAGGGCAAAATCCACTACCCCAGGGCGGCTTGCGGCGCCTGGGCGCGGCGGCCCTCCAGCGCCCCGGCCCACAGCACCCCGACCAGCCCCATCAGGGCCGCGGCGGCCAGCCAGGCGCCCGGCATGGCCTTGTCGTTGGTGGCGTGGATCAGGGCGGTGCAGATGGCCGGGGTGAAGCCGCCGAACAGGGCCGTGGCCAGGCTGTAGGCGAGCGAGAAGCCGGCGGTGCGCGCCTCGGCGGGCACGAACTCGGTCAGATAGGCCACCATCGAGCCGTTGAAGCCCGCGAACACGAACGACAGCCACAGGTCCAGCGCCAGCAGCCGGCCGAACGAGGGCGCGCCCACCACCCACAGCATCAGCGGATAGGCCGTCAGCAGGCCCAGCACGGTGAAGGCCAGCATGCACGGTCGCCGGCCCACCCGGTCCGACAGCGTCCCCATGATCGGCAGCCAGATGAAGTTCGACACCCCGGTCACCAGGGTGATCAGCAGGGCCGAGCCGGCGTCCAGGTGCAGCTCGTGGCGCGCCAGGGTCGGGGTGTAGGCGGTGCACACATAGAAGGTCACCGTGGTCATGGTCACCATCAGCATGCCCGCCAGGATGGTCGGCCAGGCGACAGCCAGGATCTTGAGCAACTCGGCGGTGCTGGGGCGCTTGTGGCGTTCGAGGAAGGCGTCGGTCTCCTTCAGCGAGCGGCGCAGCAGGTACAGCACCGGCACGATGGCGCAGCCGACGACGAAGGGGATGCGCCAGCCCCAGCTGTCCACCGCCGCGGGCGGCATGAAACGGTTCAGGGCCACGCCCAGGCCGGCGGCGAAGGCCACGGCCAGCTGCTGGCTGCCCGACTGCCAGCTGACATAGAAGCCACGCCGCCCCTCGGGCGCGATCTCGGCCAGGTAGACCGACACCCCGCCGAGCTCCACCCCGGCCGACAGGCCCTGCAGCAGCCGTCCCGCCAGCACCAGCAGCGGCGCCGCCAGGCCGATCGTGGCGTAGCCCGGCGTGATGGCCAGGACCGCGGTGCCGATGGACATGATCAGCAGGGTCAGGATCAGCCCGGCTCGGCGGCCCATGCGGTCGGTGTAGGCGCCCAGCACGATCGCCCCCAGCGGCCGCATCAGATAGCCGGCGCCGAAGGTCATCAGCGTCAGCATCAGTTGGGCGAACTCGCTCTTCGCCGGGAAGAAGGCGTGGGCGATGCTCGGCGCGTAGTAGGCGAACACCATGAAGTCGTACATTTCGAGGAAGTTGCCGCTGCACACGCGGGCGATGTCCCCGAACCGGGGCGCTGGACGACTGGGCATGCCGGATTCCGTAGGCGGCGGATTCGCCATCGCCATGCTGCCGCCCAAACCGGCGCGCGCCTAGGGCCCGAACTCAATAACCGCTCATCCCGGCGAATGCCGGGACCCAGATCATCAAGCTGGAGGCCAGAAAACCAGGGCGCGGAAAATCTTCGCCGGCGGCGCCATACGATCTGGGTCCCGGCATTCGCCGGGATGAGCGGATGTTAAACCCCATAACACGTTGATTTATAACGAGCTCAGTTGAGTCTCGGCCGAGCATGCGGCGTCAGGGATGACCGCTGCGGTTCGACAGGCGGGGGGCGGCTGGCGTAGCCTCAAGCCAGTCCCTGTACGCCCGCCAACCTCTCGACGGCCATGAACCTGCAAGACGCCCACCGGATCCTCCAGCAGGTGCTCGCGCCGATGCCGCTCGACGCCTTCCTCGACGAAACCCTGGGGCGGCGCGTGGCCAAGGTCGGTGGCGAGGCTGCGGCCGAACGTGTGCGGATGCTGGGCGACAATCCCGAGCGCACCATCCTGGAGGCCTACGGCTACTTCTCGCCCAAGCTCGGCTATCACGCCGCCGAGCCCTCCGGGCCGCCGCCGATGATCGAGCCCGCGACCGACCTGGAGGCGTTCCGGGCCAAGATCGCGGCCTTCCACGCCAACGGCTATACCGTGCGGGTCCCGACCCTGCGCTGGGCTTCCTCGGCGCTGGACCAGTTCTGCCGCGCGCTGGAGTGCGTGCTGCACCAGCCGGTCAAGGCCGAGGCGTTCTGGAGCCGCGGCGACGCCAAGGCGCCGGTGCATCACGACGACTACGACATCATCGTCATCCAGCTCAAAGGCCGGAAGCGCTGGTTCATCGCCGCCGACCCGTCCGACCTGCCCAACGCTTGGAAGGGCATCCCCGACGCCAACACCTTGCGCATCGACAACGAGCAGGTGGTCGAGGTGGGGCCGGGCGATCTGCTGTACCTGCCGCGCGGGACCAAGCACCGGGTCGACGCCCTGGCCGATTCCCTGCACATCTCCATCGGCTTCGTGCCCCTGACCCTGCGCGAGGCGATCACCGCGGCGCTGGACCATTTCTCCGACCTGGAGCGGGGCTTGCGGGTGTCGGTCGGCGACCGGCTGTCGGCGGCGGTGAGTCGCGACGACTTCGCCGACATCGCCGCCCAGGTCCGTCAGGGCGTGGCGGCCCTGGCCCAGCTGTGCGCCTCGGACGATTTCATCGCCGAGGCCATGCAGCGGCGCTCATCCCGCGCGATCGGCGACTTGGACAAGCTGCCCCCGGCCGGATACCGGCCATCGCAGATCACCGCCGAGCTGCGCGTGCGCCACAATCCGCTGGCCCTGTGCCACCTGTCGGCTAACGCCGAGAAGATCGACTTCAGCCATCCCGGCGGCCATATCTACATCCACCGCGGGGCGGAGGAGGGCGTGCGCTTCATCGCCGCCACGCCCGAGTTCCAGGTCCGCGACGTGCCCGGCGCCTACGGCGACGACGTGCGTTTCGCCCTGGTGGGGCGGTTCCTGGACAGCGGCTTTCTGCAAGCCGTGGGAGATTAAGCATTATTTCGATGCGGCATCGTTCTGGAAGAGGTTTCCCAGACGGCTCCGGCGGCATACATTAGGGCTATGAACGCCTTCGACCGTGATCTCGATGGGGCTGCCCTGGTTCATTACGGGGACGGCGAATACGCCGTGATCAAGCCCGGCCGTTATGTCGTCTGCGCCGTGTCCGGCCGACGCATCCCGCTGGACGCGCTCCGCTACTGGAGCTCCCAGCACCAGGAGGCCTATGCCGGCGCCGACGAGGCCCTGGCGCGCTTCAAAACGGCCGGAGCGCTCTGACTCTACTGCATTTTAAGTAGTGGGACTGGCCGAGCCGCAACTCTGCATGTCAATCGTTTGGCAACCATCCAGGCAGTATTTCATACTGGAAACGCCTGTGAGCGCCGTGAGGACTAACCGCCGATGAGTGGATCCCTGACGGGTTTGGAAGCGCTCAGCGTCCTTCTCGCCGATGACAACCCGCACATGCGGGAAATTGTGGGAGTCCTGCTGGAGAATTTCGGCATCCGCAACGTCAAGGCGGTGTCCGACGGGGCCCAGGCGATGATGGAGCTGCGCAACTGGCAGGCCGACCTCGCCATCATCGATTTCAAGATGGCGCCGGTGGACGGGGTGACCTTCACCCGCCTGGTCCGCAACTCGCCCGAGAGCCGCAATCCCTACCTGCCGATCATCATGATGACCGGACACTCGGCGCGCACTCGCGTGTTCGAGGCCCGCGACGCCGGGGTCAACGAGTTCGTGGCCAAGCCGGTGACGGCGCGCACCCTGCTGGACCGCATCGTGGCGACCATCTACCGGCCGCGCGCCTTCGTGCGCACCAAGGACTATTTCGGTCCCGACCGCCGCCGCCGCGCCGACCCGGACTATCCCGGCCCGCTGCGCCGCGCCGCCGAACTGGATGGCCTGCACGTCGGCGGCCCCAGCGTCTCGGTCGGACAGCAGTGGTAGGGCGGCGGGCGTAGGCCAGGGACGGCCCCGCCCATCCCCACCCGCTTTCAGATCTGCCCCACGTAGTCTTCCTGGGGCCAACGCTTGTGCACCCAGAACCACTCGCCGGGGCGTTCGCGCACGCGATCCTCGACGAAGGCGTTGATCTGGCGCACGCCGGCCTCGACGTCCTTGTCCCGGTCGCCGGTATTGGTCAGCTCCAGCGGCTCGTGAATGGTGACGCGGAAGCGCGCGCCGGGCAGGCGGGCCACCGACATCGGCTGCATCACCGCCCCGAACCTGATCGCCACCCGGGTGGGGGCGCCGGCCGTGTGCACCGTGCGGCCGAAGAAGGGCGCCGCCGTGCCGCCGTTGAACTTCTGGTCGTTGAGGAACGCCACCGACTGGCCGTCCTGCAGGGTCTTGAGCAGGTCGCGCGAGCCGAGCCCGCCCTTGGGCGCGAACAGCTTCACGCCATAGCGGGCGCGGCCCTGGATGATGCGCTGGTCGACATAGGGGTTGTTGGCCGCGCGGTAGGTGATGCGGCAGTCCAGACCGCTGGCGACGATCACCGCCGCCATGATCTCCCAGTTGGCGAAGTGGCCCGAGATCAGGATCGCCGGCCGCCCCGACTTGGCGATGGCCTGCAGCCGCTCCATCCCCACCACCTCGACCCGGCC
>FSXV01000161.1_pt1 | contig 27662 bp, 29 predicted proteins | sample 1638401 | NCBI WGS metagenome assembly FSXV01 (sample SAMEA3914788, study PRJEB12502) | metagenome | biome: forest; material: soil | place: Canada | collected 2011-07-03 | depth 0.1 m | reverse complement strand
CTATAAGCCCCGACTTCCCGAGGCGGACGCGTAGCTCAGCGGGAGAGCACTACGTTGACATCGTAGGGGTCGCTGGTTCGATCCCAGCCGCGTCCACCACTCTTTTCAATGGGTTAGCCTCAAAAGCGGCCCAGCTTGAAAAGCCCGAGCTGCCACCGAGTTGCGAAATTCTAGCCTCGACCTTCGACGGCTGCCGCCCCGTGTCCGTCGCCGCCCACAGGATCACTCGGCTGGCGGCGGGCGTCGACGCGGGTGAGGGAATGGCCAGGACCTCCAGCTGACGGCCGCCTAGCGCTGCCTACCGGGTCATGATTTGTAGAGCATTGCTCGACCAGCGGATGCCCGGGGAGCCGTTGATTATCACTGCGCCGAGGTTGGTCAGGGCCGTCAGATGGGCTGGCGTGACGTCGATCCAGCCGCTGTCGAAGCTGACGCTGCCCGAAGTCGCGCCGCTGATCCCGGTTGCTGCGATCTCCGGCAGGAGGGCGAGCGACAGACCGAGGGTCGAGTTGGCCACTGGCGTGGTGATGGTGAACGAGCCGGTGATCCGCATCTGGAACACACCCTCCTGCCCGGGGCGTTGCAGGTAGGGGACAGTCAGCGTCTGGTTGGAACCGTTGGTGGCGCCCGTCAGCTGGCCCGGAACCGTAAAGACGGATATCGCGCGGAAACGGTCGGTCCACACCCCGTTGGCCGCTCCGGCGCCGGCGAAGCGGATGCCTGCCCCGCTCGGCTTGCCGAAGGTCTGGGCGCCCGACATCGACACCACAGCACCCTTGTTGACGACAAAGCCGGTCTGGCCGCGGGCGGTCTGGGAATAGCCGGCGATATTGGCTCCAGTTATGCCGAGGCTCCCGCTATGCCCTCCCCCGACGTTGGCCAGGGTCGAGCCGCCGAACGGAACGGCGAGGTTGCTGATCGTCAGCCTCACATTGTCTGACGGCAGGTTCAGCAGGGTCGCAGTCGCGCCGCCGGCCGATTGCATCTGCAGCCCGGCGATGGCGCCGGTGACCGTGGTGGTGGACGCGGCGCTCGCCATGCACTCGACAACCAGGTCGCATTGGATGTTGGCGAGCTGGCCGTTGTAGAGACTGTGGGTGTTGCCCATCACCGTGTCGTCGGTGAACCGCATCCCTACGGCGCAGTACAGGCAGTCGTAGTTGGTGATCGTCGGATTGTCGAAATAGTGGTCGTCCATGCCGACCAGATTGGCCAACAGCCACGCCTGCATGGCAGCGTTTGAGGCGTAGTAGAGATTGCGGCAGTGCAGATTATCGATGTGAACGACGTCATTGACGTAGTTCTCGCTGAAGCAGGTGACCAGCGCCTCGTCGAGGACATTGCGGATGTTGACGTTCGTTCCGCCACCGCTGGCCTGCGGGTAGACCAACTGGATGCCGTGGCTGGCGCCGACGATCGTGACGTCGGATAGAGTGCAGGTGTCGCACGCCATCTTCACCGCGTAGGGGTAGAAAATCGGTGTGAAACTGGTGGTCGGGATGTTCTGCGGATAGGCGATCCCGATCTGGCTCACATCATTGCCATGATTGCCCATGGTGATGGCCGGGTTGGTCGGATCGAGCGGCAGAAGCCATGACCCGCCAGCAGCGGCATATTGCGCCGGCGTCGCCGTGGGGCCGGGGAAGCTGGAACCCAGCATCCCCTCGAGAGACACTCCGGACGGCAGCGAGAATCCTGTGGCGGCGCACAGCCGGCCTGTAGGGGGTAAATAGACAATGCCGCCCCCACTGCCGCGCAGGTAGACGCTGGCGGCGTTGATCGCACCGACATCGTTAGTCACCCCGTCGCATTTGGCTCCGAACGTTCTGATGTCGATGACGCGCGGGAGCTGCGGCGCGATGATGGTCGCGCCGGCGTAGGCCTGCCCGGCGCAGAAGAGAGCGAAGATGCCCGCGAGCGCGGAGATCAGTTTGCGCATCACACATCCACCACGATCAGAACGCCGGCCTGAGGCACATCGCATAGATGGGGTGGGCGGGCCGGTTTCCGGTGAAACCCTGCTACCCCGTCGCCCTGAGGCCCCTGAACGGAACACTCTCGCCGGTGACGGGCGAGCTGACCAGCGATCATACGCAGCCAAGGCCACCAGGGTCGCTCAGGATGATCTCGTGGGCCGTGGTCGATGGCTCCCGCCAAGCCAGTCCGTCGGCGACGACTTGGACGTCCGTGTAGGCCCGGGGGCGCTGCGAGGGGGGCGAAAGGCAACGCGCTGGGTTAAGAACTGCCAAGTGCGCCTGTCTGCCCCGCGAGCCGCCAGAGGCTCAAGCGCTTTGCGCTAACCCATTGAAAAGTCTGGTGCCGCCTGCGTGACTCGAACACGCGACCTACGCATTACGAATGCGCCGCTCTACCGGCTGAGCTAAGGCGGCCCGGACTGTGGGTCGGACCCCGGTGGGGGCGACTTCCATAGCTTCCAAATCGCCGGAAGCCAAGATGTCGAGGCTTACGCCTTGGCGGCTGCGGCGTTCAGCGCATCGACCACCACGCCGGGGGTCAGGAGCTGCGGCAGCAACTGCGGCTTGGCGCCGCCCGGGGCGTAGACCAGATAGAGCGGCACGCCCGAGCGGCCCTGGGCGGCCAGGGCCTGGGCGATGGCAGGGTTGGGGCGGGTCCAGTCGGCCTTGAGATAGACCGCGCCGGTGTGGCTGAAGGCGTCGAGCACCTCGTGGGTGGCGAGCGTGGTGCGCTCGTTGACCTGGCAGGTGACGCACCAGGCGGCGGTGAAGTCGACGAACACCGGCTTGCCCTGGGCTTGCAGGGCGGCGACGCGGTCGGGCGACCAGGGCTGGGTCGGCAGGCCGCCGGCGGTGGCGACCGAGGTCGAGCTGGAGGCGGCCGAATCCGAGGCTGCGGGGATCGCGGGGGCGGTGGCCGGGCCAAGCACCAGGGCGGCGACGGTGGCGACGAGCGCGGCGCCGGCGAAGGCGCGCGGGGCCAGGGGCCGGCTGCTGCGCTGGCTGACGCCCCAGCAGAAGGCGGCGAAGGCCAGCAGCAGGGCGGCGGCGAACAGCAGCGGCAGGGAGGTGGGGCCGGTCTGCAGCGCCAGCACCCAGGCCAGCCACGCGGCGGCGCCGTACATCGGGAAGGCCAGCACCTTCTTCAGCCCCTCCATCCAGGCGCCGGGGCGCGGCAGGCGGCGGAACAGGCTGGGGACGAAGCACAGGGCGGTGAAGGGCAGGGCCAGGCCCACGCCCAGCGCCAGGAACACCGACAGGGCGATCACCGGCGGCTGCACCAGGGCCCAGCCGATGGCCGGGGCCATGAACGGCGCGGTGCAGGGGGCGGCGACCACCACGGCCAGCACGCCGGTCAGCACCGAGCCCAGCAGCCCGCCCTTGGCGGCGGCGTCGGCGCCCACGCCCTGCACGGACGTGCCGACCTCGAACACCCCCGACAGGTTGAGCCCGGCGGCGAACATGATCAGGGCCAGCACCGAGACCACGGCCGGCGATTGCAGCTGGAAGCCCCAGCCCACCGCCTGGCCGCCGGCGCGGGCGGCGATCAGCAGGCCGGCCAGCACCAGGAAGGTGGCCACGGTCCCGACCATGAAGGCCAGGCCCTCCTTGCGGGCGTGGGCGGGGCTTTCCAGGTGGCGGGCGATGGCTGTGGCCTTGATCGACAGCACCGGGAATACACAGGGCATCAGGTTCAGGATCAGGCCGCCGACGAAGGCCAGGCCCAGCGCGGCGAGCACGCCCATGTCGCCGCCACCGCCTGTCGGCGGGGCAGCGTCGCCGCCGCCGTTTGCCGAACCGGACGGGGGCGGAGTGGTGGCGACGGCCGGGGCCAGGCCCGCGGCGTCGGCCAGCGGCGCGCCGACGGTGGCGTCGACCTCATAGGCCTTGGCGCCGAGCGACAGCACGCCCTGCATGTGGGCCGGCGGCTTGCCGTGGCTGAAGCCGTAGCCGGCGGGCAGGGTCAGGGTGACGCCCTGGGCGCCGCGCTCGGCCAGCTGCGGCTTGGCCTGGTCGATCACCGTGCCGTCATAGGGGTAGAAATAGGCGTGGGCGACGTCGACGCCCTTCAGCGGGGCGCCGGTCACCGACAGCTTCACCTGCTGGCCCTGGGCGGTGAAGCGGGCCTTCAGGCCGCTGGGCTTGGGGGCGTCGGCCAGGGTCTGGGCGATGGCGCGGCCGTAGCGGGGCTCCATGGCCGGGCTGGCGGCGGCGATGGGGACGTCGACGCTGAGGGCGCCGCCCTCGGGGATGCAGACGTCCTTGCACACCAGCCACGCGGCCTTGGCCTTGAGCGTGACGGTGGAGCCGGGCCTGGCGTCGGCCGGCACCTGCACCGGCACGGGCAGCAGCACGCTGTCGGTATAGACATAGGCCATGATCGGCCCGGTCAGGAACCGCTCGGGCGCCGGCCAGACGATGTCGTCGGCGCGCCACTTGGGCGGCAGGGTCCAGTCGAGGGTGGTGGCTTGGCCGGCGTCGCCGGGATTGCGCCAGTAGGTGTGCCAGCCGGGAGCGATCTTCTGGCGAAGCGCCACGTACAGCACCCCGCCGGGCGCGGCGGCGGTGGTTTCGGGAACCAGCTCGGCCTCGACGTGGGCGGTGTGGACCAGGGTGGGAGGAGCCGCAGCGGCCGCGCCGGCCACAGACAGGCCGATCGCCAACCCGGTCAGGGGGCCGACCATCAGGGCCGCCGCCTTGACCGCTACCTGGGCGACAGCGCGCTTAACCAAACCGGGCATTCGCTCAGAGCTCCGAAACTACAGGGCCTAGATCGGCCGACGGGCGCGTGCTTGCAAGCACGGCCTCGACAACGCCGCCTTTGACGCCATGATCATTCGATCTCTAGCGCGTGGAGGTTACGTGCCGGCTCATTTCGAAGACATCCAGGTCGGCCAGGTGATTTCGCTGGGGGTGATGGCGGTGGACGCCCGCTCGCTGCACAGCTTCTGCGACCTGATGGCCCCGGGATGGGCCAAGGCCGACGGGGCGCCGGACGCCTTCGTCTACGCCATCTGGTCGCGGCTGGATTCCGAGGCGGCGGCGGGCTGGCCCCAGACCAAGCGGCTGGGCGTGGACGCCCTGCGCTGGACCCGCAACCCGCCCGAGGGCGAGCTGCTGCGCGGGCGCATGACCATCCTGGCCAAGGACCCGGTGGGGCCGGACAAAGGCATCGTCATCGCCCAGCACGACCTGCTCGACGAGGCCGGGCGGCTGGTGTTCTCGTGTTTGACCCGCTCGGTGTTCGCGGCGCGGGACTAAGACCGGCCCCAATTGCGCAGGTTGGCTGGCTCAGCGGCCAAACCTGTAGCGCAGCCCGACCGTGACCGCCGACGGCTGGTGATCGCCGCCGAAGCATTGGGCGATCGTGCCGAACTGGGTGGCGTCCTCGGCGACGTAGAGGTGGGTGACTTCGCCGGTCAGGCGTCCGTTCAGCGGGTGGGCCTTGTCGATCGCGGTTTCGAAGGCGAAGCCGGTGAGGCCGGTGTCGACGCGCGCACCGGAAGCTGTCGTCATCAGGCGCGAGGCGCTCTCGGCCGCGCTCACGCGCCAGGTCGGCGCGTCTTGGGCCGCGGCGGCCGAGCCGAGCAGGGCGACGCCGGCGGCGAGGGTGAGAAGGGCGAGGGCGGTGTGGCGGCGAGACATCTTGGTGCTCCTTGGCTGAACCCGTGATGTCGTTATCCAACTATGGCGCGATCTCCGTAATCCTGGTTTCGCCCAATAATATGCTCCATCGTCTCATGGCTGCGTCGGGAGCGAGCCGGCCCGACGGCCAGGGCCGGGCCTAGGCGCCGGCCTGGAGGCGCAGGCGGATGTCCTGGTAGGCCGTGGCTATGAGATCCCTGAGCGCCGCCTCGTCCGGTGGCTGGCCCCAGTGGAGCTTGACGTGGCGCATGCGCTTGCCGGCGCCCTGCAGCAGCCCGGCCGGATCGTCCAGGGTCGCGCCGTGGAAGAAGCCCAGGTTCGCGTGCGCCGCGAAGGCGTCGACATAGGCGAAGGCCGCATCCTCGACGCACGCGGTCGGATGGCCGTCGTGGAGCAGTTCGCGGACATCGGCCCCGCAGTCCCGCAACGCCTCGAACCACGGCTGGACCATGCGCCGCAGCGGATCGCCGCCGGCGAACCAGGCGTCGACGTCAGGATCGCGCCGAACGGCGCTGGGCAATCGGAAGAGCGCTTCCACGAAGGCCAGCTTGGCGCCTTGATGCGGAATGTCGAGCCGGGGCGTCCGGCGAGGGCGTCAGAACGACGGCTTGGAGATCATCAACCAGATGATCGCCGCCACCGCCGCGAAGGCCGGGAAGCCAGAGACGAACCAGAACCGCCAAAGGCGATGATAGGCCGGCGGCAGGGGCGTCGCCTTGGCGACGGCCTGGCGGGCCAGATCCCGCATCCGGAGCTGCATCCAGACTACCGGCAGCCAGAACGCGCCCACGACCACATAGAGGATCAGGCTCAAGAGGACCCAGCCGTGCAGGATCGGGTAGCCCGCCATGGCGGCGAGAAGGCCGCCGGTGATGGGCTGGAACACCACCGCCGTCGCCGTGAACAGGGTGTCGGCGATCACGACCACGCCGGCGGTATGGGCGATGATGCGCGGATCGCGGGTGCGATGCGCCATCAGCATGAAGAAGGCGATGCCAGCCCCTGTGCCGAACAGGACCGTGGCCCCAACCACGTGCAGGGCCTTGAGCAGCAGGAAGCTCGTCATCGCGCGTCCATGATCGCCAGGGTCAGGCCTGCCAACACCGCGGCGGGCACGATCTTCACCAGCGGGCCCAGCGGATCGGCCCACAGGTCGGGCCGCAGGATCGAGGCCGCGAGCAGATAGGCGGCCGACACCAGCAGCATCCCGCGCAGCGCGTCCGGCGCGCGGCGGCGCATGCAGACGCCCAGGCCCAGCAGAAAGTCGGCGACGGCGCCGGCGACGACCGCCGCCTTGGCCACCGCCGCGCCGATCCCCACCGAGGTCAGCAGGGTGGCGGCCGCGTCGATGCGGGTGAAGCCGATGGCTCCCGAAGCGATCCAGAAAGCCGCCAGCACACCGACCGCCAGGGGCTTGCCGAAATACAGCCTGGCGAACCAGCGCTCCTGCACGCCGGAGGGCATGCGGACGAGGATTTCCTCTAGCGATTGAAGGCGCAGGCCCAGTTGCGCGGCATCTGCGGGGTCGCCCTCCACGCCCTGGACGAGCTGCGCCACCGCCGTGGTTCGCATGGGACTGCGCCAGCCGAGCCAGGCCGAGGCGTCGGCGAGCCGGCCTGTCAGCCGCGCCATCCAGAGCGGCAGGCTCAGCACTGGGGCCGGCGCAATGCCGAGCCAGGCCCGCAGCAGCAAGAGGATTTCGCGCAGGCGATAGGTCGATTGCGCCACCAGGTCGATGGTGGTGCGGGTGGGGGCGTGGTGGGCGAGGGCGGCGGTGACCGCGCGCGCCACGTCCTCGGCGGCCACCACCTGGATCGGCGCGTCCGGGCGGATAGCCGGAATAGCGAGGGGAAAAGCCGCCAGGCCCCGGAGCAGGGCCGTGCCGCCGAACGCGGCCGGGGCGATGACCAAGCCTGGGCGCAGGATGGTCCAGGCGAGGTCGGTCTCGGATAAGATCTGCTCGCCCATCAGCTTGGTCTGGCCGAACGCCTGGGCGCTGTCGCCGACGCCGACGGCCGAGATGTGGACGAAGCGAGCCACGCCCGCCGCCCGAGCGGCGGCGGCCAGGGTGCTCAGTCCTTCGACGTGGACGTTGCGCAGGTTGTCGCCCGGCCCGTCCTGCAGCGCGCCGGCGCAGTTCACCACGGCGTCGACGCCGTGGAGATGACCGCTCCAGTCGTCTGCCGAGGCCGCGGCCAGGTCCGCCTTCACCCAGGCCGCCTGGGGAAACCGCCGCGCCGCCTGCTGGACATCGCGGCCGGCGCCGATCACCTCGTGCCCGGCCCGGACGAGCTCGGAGACGACATAGCCGCCGATCAGCCCATAGCCCCCGATCACCAGGACCCGCATTCGTCCCCTCCCGCCGCGCGGCCGTCGGATCGCAACCGTCAGACCAGATACTCCGCCACCCGCTCCATGCGCTTGAGAGTGGGGAAGTTGAGGCGTTCGCGGGCGGCGAGGTGGGGGACGCGGGTGATGTCGAGGGTCTGCGAGAGGGCGCGCAGGTAGAGCAGCTCTTCCTTGCTGCGCAGGTCGTAGGCGGCGAACTGGCGCTGGCCGTCGGCGAGGTCGCGGTCGGAGAGGGCGGTCTCGGCGTGGCGGATCCAGGGGGCGTCGGCCTGGCTGACGTCGAAGCCCGAGCCGCGGTGCATGGGCAGCTTGACCCGCTCGGCGATTTCGCGCGGCAGGCGCTCGGGATGCAGGTCGAACAGGCGGCGCAGCGGTTGCTTGCCGACGGCGGCGCCCGCGGTCTCGTGGACCAGGGCCGAGGCGTCCAGGCCCAGGGCGAAGGCGATCACCGCCGGGTCGAGGAACGGCTCGCGCACCTCCAGCCCGAAGCGCATGCCGCAGCGATCCACCCGTTGCAGGTTGGAGCGGTGCATACCGGCCAAAAGCTCGGCCCTCACCGGGTCGCCATATTCGGCGCCCTCCGCATAGGCGGCCTCCAGCGGGGCGTAGCCGGCGAACAGCTCATCGGCGCCCTCGCCGCACAGGGCGACGTGGAAGCCGTCGCGCGCGGCCGCCTGGGACAGCAGATAGCCGCACAGGGCGTCGCGGATGACGCTGGGCTCGAAGCTCTCGACGGTGGAGACCACCTCGCCGATCAGGCCGGTGTGGTCCTCGGGCAGGGAAACCAGGCGCAGGTCGTAGCCGGTGCGCTCGGCGAAGCGGGCGGCGTAGGCGTAGTCGGGCGCGTCCGGGCCGCCGAGGAAATAGCCGGGGGCTTGCGGGCGGTAGCGGGCCGCGTAGTGGGCGATGAGCGTGCTGTCGATGCCGCCGCTCATGAAGGTGGCGAAGGGCAGGTCGGGCGGGATGCGGATGCGCACCGCCTCGTCCAGGATGCGGTCGAGCGTGGCCGGATCGTCGGCGGTGGGCGCGACGCCCGGCTCAGGCGCGAGGCGGGCGAAGGGCTTGAACACCGTGCGGGTCAGGGCGTGGCCCGGCGGCAGCAGCATCACCTCGCCGGTCTCGCTGGCGTTCAGCAGCGGGCGGATCTCGGAGCAGAACAGGAAGCCCTGCTGGGACTGGATCAGATACAGCGGCTTGACCCCCAGCGGATCGCGCGCGGCCAGGAACTCCTGGGTCTTCAGGTCGAAGGCGACGAAGGCGTACATGCCCACCAGCCGCTGCAGCGCGCCGGCGCCCCAGACCCGCAGCGCATTGGCCAGCACCTCGGTGTCGGAGCGGGTGTGGAACACCACGCCATGGCCCTCGAGCTCACGCCGCAGGGCCTCGTGGTTGTAGATCTCGCCATTGAACGAGACCAGGAAACGGTTGTCGGCGGAGAACTGCGGCTGCACCCCGCCCACCGCGTCGACGATGCGCAGACGGCGGGTGGCCATGGCGGTGTTCTTGGCCGGGGCCAGCACCGGGTCGTCGATATCGCCGCGATGGGCCATGGCGGCGATCATCCGGGCGACGGTGGCTTCGGCGTCGTCCCAGTCGATCGCCACGGCGATGCCGCACATACACGCACTCCGCGAAAATTCCGCCGCGCAAGGGGCGGCGGTTAGGGTTAACGGGGCGATGGTTAACGGCTTGCTGCGCGGGGCGGTGCGACATGTGGGCGGCGGTTTGTTCTCCTCCCCTGCGTAGCGGGGGAGGGGAACCATCCGAAGGATGGTGGAGGGGGCGTACACCACGGCTCGCCCCCTCCGTCGGCTTCGCCGCCACCTCCCCCGCTTCGCAGGGGAGGAGAAGTAGGCCCTTCACTCTTGCCCTTAAGCGCGCATCGGCGCAGGTGACGCGCCATGCCAGTTTCGCCCGCCTATCGCCCCGATCCGCAGTTCATGACCTTGGGGGCGGAGTTCGCCGACCCGGTGTCGGCTGCCGCCTTCCCGCAGGCGATTTCGCGCTATCGCAACGCGCGCTGGGCCAGGCGCGTGGGGCTCGACACCCTGACGGCGCCGGAGTGGGCCGACGCGTTCGCGCGGTTCCAGCCGCTGCCCGGCAACCAGCCCCATCCCCTGGCGACGCGTTATCACGGCCACCAGTTCCAGGTTTACAACCCCGATATCGGCGACGGCCGCGGCTTCCTGTTCGCCCAGCTGCGCGAGGACGGCGAGGCCTCAGGCCGGCTGCTCGACCTCGGCACCAAGGGCTCGGGCCAGACCCCCTATTCGCGCTTCGGCGACGGGCGGCTGACGCTGAAGGGCGGGGTGCGCGAGGTGCTGGCCACCGAGATGCTGGAGGCGCTGGGCGTGCCGACCTCGAAGTCGTTCGCCCTGTTCGAGACCGGCGAGCAGCTGGAGCGGCCGGACGAGCCGTCGCCGACGCGGTCCGCGGTGCTGACCCGGCTGTCGTGGAGCAATGTGCGCTTCGGCACCTTCCAGCGGCACGCCTATTTCGATCGCCGGATGCAGGTGGCCGAGCTGATCGAGCACGTGATCGCGCTCTACTACCCCGAGGTGGCCAATACGGTGGGGGATGGGGCCGAGATCGACGAGAAGGCGGCGAGCCTGCTGCGCGCGGTGATCGTGCGCACCGCCCACATGACCGCGCGCTGGATGGCGGCGGGCTTCGTGCACGGGGTGCTCAACACCGACAACATGAACATCAACGGCGAGAGCTTCGACTACGGCCCCTACCGCTTCCTGCCGCAGAACGATCCCAACTTCACCGCCGCCTATTTCGACCACCAGGGGCTCTACGCCTTCGGCCGCCAGCCCCAGGCGGTGTTCTGGAGCCTGCAGCAGCTGGCCGGCTGCTTCGCCCTGGTGTGCGCCGACGCGCCGCTGCTGGACGCGCTCAACAGCTTCGGCCCGCTGTATCGCGACAACCTGGCCCAGGCGATCGTGCGCCGGCTGGGGCTGAAGCCGCTGTCGCCGCCCGACAACGGGGTGCTGGCGGCGGTGGTGTTCAAGGCCCTGGCCGAGGGCGGCGAACAGCTGCGCTGGGAGCCGTTCTTCTTCGACTGGTTCGGCGGCCTGGCCTCGGCCCCGCGGGCGCTGCAGGGGCCGCGCGCGGCGCTGTACGACACCGAGACCTTCCGCGCCTTCCGCACCGGGCTGGAAGCGTTCGAGACCGAGCGCGAAGCGCGGCTACAGCACGCCTACTTCCAGCGCGCCGAGCCGCAGGAGCTGCTCTACGACGAGATCGAGGCGATCTGGGCCGAGATCGCCGAGCGCGACGACTGGAGCGCGTTCGAGGCCAAGGTCGCGGGCATCGGCGCGGCGCGCGAGGCCTTGGCCCTGGAAAGCTAAGGCTTCAAATTTCCCTGCTAGGACAGGGAACTTCGGTCGCAGCCGCAACGTTTTGCGCCGGAGTCCGCCGCCTTCCCGCGGCCATTTCTGCTTGCCTGGAGAATTCCCATGCCCGACGGCGCCAACGTCGCTCAGCCCCAATACAAGATCAAGCCGAACGAAATTCAGAAGTTCGGCACGCTGAACGCCCTGCCGCTGGCGCTGGAAGACAATGCGCGCGCCAAGAGCGTCGGCGCGCTGAACCAGATCCTGGTCGACACCATCGCCATCCGCGACCTGTACAAGAAGCATCACTGGCAGGTGTCGGGCGTCACCTTCTATCAGATCCACCTGCTGCTGGATAAGCACTACGAAGAGCAGGCCGCGTTCGTGGACCTGATCGCCGAGCGCATCCAGTCGCTGGGCGGCATCTCCTACGCCATGGCCCACGACGTGGTCGAGAACAGCAAGATCACCCGCCCGCCCCAGGGCCGCGAGGACGTGGCGACCCAGATCTCGCGCCTGCTGGAAGCCCACGAGATCATCCTCAAGGAAACCCGCGAGGCCGCCTCGGAAGCCGCCGCCTATGGCGACGACGGCACCAATGACCTCTTGGTCTCCAGCCTGATCCGCACCCACGAGATGCAGGTGTGGTTCCTGGCCGAGCACCTGGCCGGCACGCCGCTGCTGGCCAAGGACCGCTAAGCCCTAGCCTGACGTTCCTGGGTGTTGAGGCCGGCGCACGCGCCGGCCTTTTTTTGTGCGCTGTCCGCGGCCGGTTGAGCGGCGGTCCTGGCTGAGGACCGCCGCCGCCGGGATCAGAAGTTTTTCATGAATGCCGCGCGCGCCAGGTCGGCGGTGATGAAGTCCATCAGCAGGGTCCCGTAGCGGGGCTTGGCGGGGGTCTTCTGCAGCAGGTCGAGCAGCCATTCGTTGATGTAGCGGGCCTGCTCCCACGGGTTGCCCACGGCCGAGCTGGTGAAGTTGAGATACCAGCTGTCGGGCTTCTGGGTGGTGGCGGCGTTGAAGAACGCTTCGATCATGTCCCACTTGATCCCGTAGCCGTCCGTGTAGGCGTCCTGGATGACGAAGGACAGGCCGTGCAGGTTGCGGAAGTCGTCGAGGGTGTGGGTCTTGTCGGGCCACTCGAAGTTGTTGGCGGCGAACACCTGTTCCCAGCTGCGATTGGCGGGGTTGGCTGACCACTGATTGTAGACCGCGCCCGGGGCGAAGTACTTGATGGGCGTGCAGGAGGCGGGCGTGTTCTGCTGCGCCATCTCGTAGCGGCGCAGCACCACCAGCTTGCCGCGCAGGTCCTTGAGCGTGGGGATTGAGCCGTTCATCCGGATCGGCGTGAGATAGAGCCGGTCGGGGGCGGCGGCGAAGGCGGTCTTGAGCACGTCGACGATGTACTTGGTGTGGGCGTCGTCGTCGGTGTCGTCGTCGATCTTGAGCTGGAGCACGACCGTCTCCTGGGTCGAGTGCAGGCCATGCGCGCCGGTCAGGAAGTCGGCCATCATCTTGGCGACGTCGGAAAGGTGGTAATGCGTGCCCACCGTGCCGTGGTTGACCCCGGGATCGTGCGGCGTGTCGGTGTCGAGGCGGACGTCGAAATAGCGCGCGCCGATATAGAGCTGCTGCGGGATGCTGGTGTGCTGGCACTGGCTGGACAGCCCCAACTGCCAGGTCGCGCTATCGTGCGTGCCGGGCAGGGTGATCTGATGCAGCATGCGGTCGTCGGCGAGCCGGCCCATCCAGGGCTCGAAGGTGTGGTTGATGACGAAGTGCAGGTCGTCGCCGTCGAGCCGCACCTGGGTGCCGTCCAGCGTCTCGCTGTTGCTGTAATCGCCGGTCAGCTGCACGGCGTAGTCGCGGATCTTGCCGTAGCGGGCGAGGACGTAGAGCTGCAGGTCGGCGTGGTCGGAATAGGCCGTCTGGACGCCGATCGACATGCTGTTCTGGTCGCCAAAGGGGATGAAATCGCCGGCGTGGAAAGGCGCGCTGTGCGGCCGAATCACCTCGCCCCCGATGCTGACGGGGTGCTGTGAGGCGTTGGTGAGGAGGAGGCGGGTCATGCCGATCGGGTTCCTTCTGGTCAGGCTCGCCGCAGCGCCCTATTTTGGTTGTAATCGCGCCTGAGACGATTGAGCGTTGTGCGGAGTTCACCTGGGCGTCAAGGGCCTGGCGGCCCATGCGTTCGCCCCGGCTGTGTCCCGGCCCCCGGATCGGTGGGCGGGACCCAAGCCGTGTCCCGAGCGTTGCCTTGGCGGGCCGGCAAGGCGGCCCCAGCGTCAGCGAGATCGGCAGCGATGGCCATCCCCGACAACGTGCTCGAGACCATGAAGCCCGAGCCCTATGCGCAGCTGCGCGCCGCCCTGCGTGACGGCGACATCGTGCTGTGCCAGGGCCGCGATCCGTTCTCCAGGCTGATCCGGTGGTCGACCAAGAGCCCGTGGAGCCACGTCGGCATGGTGTTTCGGGTCGACAGCCTGGACCAGGTGGTGGTGGTCGAGGCGGTCGAGAAGATCGGCGTGCGGGCGGTGGCGCTGGCGGACTTCCTCTCGCGCGACAGCGCCGGCACGTGCCCGTATCCCGGCAAGATCCTGTTCGTGCGGCATCAGGAATTGAAGGGCGACGTCTCCGATCCCCGGGTGCTCGAACTGGCCCGCTTCGCGTTCAGCCGCCTGGGCTGCAAGTTCGCGCCGGGGGAGATCACCAAGATCGCGATGCGGATCGCCGACGCGCGCCTGTTCGGCAATCGCAAGACGCCGCAATTCCTGCTTCCCGACGATGAGTTCATCTGTTCCGAGTTTGTCGCCGGCGCGTTCGCCAAGGCCGGCATTCACATCCCCTGGGACGGACTGGGCTTCATCGCGCCGAGCGACATCGCCAACGATCCGAGCCTGTTCCCCGTCGCCCAGGCTGACGTCGCCAACCCGCCCCGTCGCTATGGCGCTGGCCGGCGCCGTAGCGCGGTCGAGCCGGCGGCCCAGGCGCGGGTCGCTGACACGACCACCTGAATCCTGGCCTCAGCCTCGCGCGCCCCACAGTCGCGGCGCCAGCATCGGCACGTGGGCGGCGTAGGCGTCGTAGGCGGAGGCGCCGAGTTCTGAGCGCAGGAAGCGCTCCTCCAGCCGGGCCTTGAGATAGAGGCTGTAGGTCATGATGGCGAAGCCCAGCAGCGAGGCCGGCGAACCCTTGATCAGGGCCGTGGCCAGGCCCGCCAGCAGCAGGCCGGTGTAGATCGGGTGGCGCACCCAGCCATAGGGGCCGGTGTCGATCACGCGGTGGTCGGCCTTGCGCGTCACCCAACCCGACCACAGCCGGCCCAGGTGCAGCCGCGCCCACCAGCAGAAACCGAAGCCCGCGGCCTCGACCACCAGCAGGGTCCAGCCGACGAGCGGCGGGGCGGTCCACAGTCCGCGTCCGAAGGCGCCGAGCTGAATCAGGCCGCGGGCATGGCCGCCCGTCGGGTGGGCGGCGACGGCGATCAGCAGGAAGAAGCCGATGACGTTGAGGATGCGGTAGGGCGCCTCCGCCGCCACGCCCGGCCGCGCCGTCGCCTTGTCGGCCCAGCGCGCCGCCAGCCACCAGCTGAGCGCCCAGGCCACCCACAGCCACATGGCCGCCAGTTCCATCCACATGGCGTTCAAGCCTCCGCCCCGTTCACCAGCTTGCCGATCGTATCGAGGTAGCGGACGAAGGCGTCCTGGCCCGTGGGCGTGATGCGGATGCGGGTCAGGGGCTTGCGGCCCTGGAAGCTCTTCTCCACCGCCACGTAGCCGGCCTCTTCCAGTTTGCGCAGGTGGACCGACAGGTTGCCGTCGGTGAGTTGCAGCCGCGCCTTCAGGGCGGTGAACTCGGCCTGGTCGGCGGAGGAGAGGTAGGCCATCACCCCCAGCCGCACCCGGCCATGGATCACTTCGTCGATCTGGTCGATATCGAAGCCGTCCATGGCTTTCAGACCACCTCCGACGGCTCGCCGCGCACCAGCAGCCAGCCGGGCAGGGCCGCCAGCAGCAGCATGGAGGCGGCGAACATCAGGTAGAGATTGATGCTGTCGGCGGCCAAGCCGAACAGCGCCGCGGAGACGAAGCAGCCCGCGGCCGCCCACTTCAGCCACCTGACCTCGCTCATCACCGCCGCCACGGTCCAGCCGGCGCCGTAGATGGCCATGACGATGGACGGGAACAGCACGAACACCATGGTGCTGTGGGTCTCGTAGGTGATGGCGAAGGCGGCGAACATCAGCGCCATCAGGGCGAAGCCCACCCCGCGCCAGGCGGCGCTGACGGCGCGGTTGGTGATCGCCGTCGCCCCAGGCTGCCCGGAGGCGGCGCAGGCGCGGCGGCGCATACGGGCATAGGCCACATAGACCACGGTGACGCCGATATAGGCCGCGCCCTGCCACCATGGCGCCAGGTTCAGCAGCCGGACGGCGATGGCCCAGGCGAACACGCTGGTCAGGGCGTAGACGATCCCGCCCACCACCAGGTTGTGACCGATCAAGAGTGGGGCGCGCCGGCCCTCCTGGGCGAGGGCGCGCATGAAGGCGAGGTCTTCGCGAATCGCCTGGACGTCGTGGGCCATGGTCGGGGCTCCTCTAATCGACGTGGGTAAGGATGGCGCATGACTTTAAAAGTCAAAGTACTTTATCGGCGACGGCCGTCGCGGTGGTTCCGGCGTATTCAGCCGGGGCCGATTCTGGGTTAAGCGGGCGGCCATGCTGATCACGCTCTCGCCCGCCAAGACGCTCGACTTCAGCCCGGTGGCCGAGGGTCTGCCGGTGACCAGCCCGACGCTGGGCAAGGACACCGCCGAGCTGGCCGCGGTGGCCAAGACCCTGACCCGCGCCGACCTGAAGCGGTTGATGGGGCTGTCGGACAAGCTGGCCGACCTGAACGTGGAGCGCTTCAAGGCCTTCAAGACCAGCCGCGCCACCGGGACCGTGCCCGCCGCGCTGGCCTTCGCCGGCGACGTCTATACCGGGCTGAAGGCGCGCGAGCTGGACCTGGCCTCGCTGGCGTGGGCGCAGGAGCGGCTGCGTATCCTGTCGGGGCTGTACGGGGTGCTGCGGCCGCTGGACCTGATCCAGCCCTACCGGCTGGAGATGGGCGTGCGCCTGGCCAATCCGCGCGGCCACGACCTCTACGCCTTCTGGCGCGGCCAGGTGGCCAAGAGCCTGAACGCCGCCGCCAAGGGCCACGCCGAGCCGATCCTGATCAACCTGGCCAGCCAGGAATATTTCGGCGCGGTGGACAAGAAGGCGATGAAGATCCCGGTCCTGACCTGCCAGTTCAAGGAGCGAAAGGACGACGAGGTGAAGATCGTCTCCTTCTTCGCCAAGAAGGCGCGCGGGACCATGGCGCGCTGGATCATCGACAACCGCATCGAGCACAGCGCCGAGCTGAAGGGCTTCGACCGCGACGGCTACGCCTTCACCCCCGAGCTGTCGGGCGATCACGAGTGGGTGTTCGTGCGCGGCGCGGCCTGAGTTTTTTCCCCTCCCCAGCTTCGCGAGGGAGGAAATCTGGGGAGCGTCCAGTTTCTCCCCTTTTCGTCATCGCCCGACTTGATCGGGCGATCCATGGCGCCGCCCTTTCCGGGGGATACACTGCGCTATGGATGCCCCGATCAAGCGGGGCATGACGAATGAGGGGGCTGGGGGTGAGGTTCCGCCGCCGCCGCCGAGCTTTGAAGCCCTCGAAGCTTGTCGCAGGGCAGGGCGGGCGGATAAGGTCGCGTCCATGATCGAAGAACTCGTCGAGCTGTCCGCCAAGCATGCGGGCCTGAGCCAGGACCAGGCGCGCAGCGCCCTGTCCGGCGCCCTGTACCTGATCCGCAAGCATGGTGAGCCCGCCAAGGTGGAGGACCTGTTCGCCGCCATCCCCGGCGCCGCCGACCTGGCCGAGGCCGGAGCGGCGCTGACCGCCAACAAGGGCGGCGGGCTGATGGCCGGGCTGATGAGCAAGGCCGGCGGCGCCGGCGGGGCGGTGATGTCGGACGGCATGGCCATGAACCAGCAGCTCACCCGCAAGGGGGTGACCATCTCCGACATGCAGAAGATCCTGCCGCTGGCCATGAGCTGGGTGAAGGACAAGACCGGCGAGGACAAGCTGCGCAACGTGTTCAGCACCATTCCGGGGCTGGGGCCGCTGCTGATCAGCCAGGGCTGATCGAGGACCTGACGGGAGGCGGCGGTGGATAAGGAACTTGAACTCGCCGTCGCCGATTCCGTCGCCTCGCTGTTCAAGCGGCGCCGGGTCAAGCCGGCCCACACCCACGCCACCTGCCTGAACTGCGGCGCGACGCTGCACGGGCCCTACTGCCACGGCTGCGGCCAGAGCGCCGACGACCACCACCGCTCGATCCTGCACCTGACCTGGGAGGCGATCGAGGGCTTCACCCACCTGGACGGCCGCCTGGCCAACACCCTGCCGGCGCTGCTGTTTCGGCCCGGCGGGCTGGCGCGCGACCATATCGAGGGGCGGCGCACGCGGCACGTGCCGCCGTTCCGGCTGTTCCTGATCTGCCTGCTGATCTTCATGTTCTCCATGGAGGCGGTGGTGCACCGCGAGATGGGCAAGCCGCCGCCGCACAAGAGCGGCGCCCAGGCAGCGGCCCAAGCGGCCAAGGTCGAGGTGGCCAAGGCCGACGTCGCCGCGACGGTCGCCGCGACGGTCGCCTCGCGGGTCGCGCAGAAGGCCGCGCGCAATGTCGCCGAGCAGGGCTCTCCGACGGCGGTCGCCGCGGTCGCCGCGACGAAGGCCGGGCTGCACGCAAACGCCAAGACCGACGACGATGACGACGACGCAGGGGTGGTGAAGCCGGGCGACGAGGCCTTCGCCAACGCCGTCAGCGCCGCCGCGGCCGGGCGCCATAAGCATAAGTCGCCCTTCAACGCGTGGCTCAAGGCGCACCTGCAGCGCGCCGCCGCCAACCAAGAGTACTACGTCAACATCGTGTTCGAGTGGGGCCACCGCCTGGCGGTGGTGATGCTGCCGATCCTGGCGGGGCTGTTGACCCTGCTCTACATCTACAAGCGCAAGTTCTACATCTACGACCACCTGCTGGTGTCGATGCAGTACCTGTCGTTCTGCTTCCTGCTGTGGGCGGCGGTGGGAGCTTCGCCGGCGTGGCTGGCGAACCTGCTGTTCATTCCGGCGGCGATCTGGACCCCGGTGAACCTCTACATGACGCTGCGCGGCGCCTATGGCTCGAGCATCCTCGGCGCCGGGCTGAAGGCGCTGTTCCTGTGGATCTCGACCATGGGGCTGTTCCTGACCCTGCTGATCGGGCTGCTGGCCCTGGCGCTGAACCAGGTCTGAGTCGGAACGGCGTCTGACGCTGGGCGGAGTCTGACGCTTGGCGAAATCTGGGGCGCGACCGCTCGCCGCGACGACCCACTGGCCGCATTCCAACGCCCGCCCATCCAGCCTATCTAGGCCCTTGTGGCGTTGCATATGATCAAGCTGGTGGTTGGGCTCGACTCGGTCGAGGCGTTGGAGGCGTGGCAAAGCCGCTCCGACGACCCCGAGTGGAAAGTCCACACCCGCATGAGCCCCAAGCGGGTGGGCGATCTGTTGGACGGCGGCTCGCTGTACCGCGTGTTCAAGGGCGTGATCCAATGCCGCCAGGAGATCCTGGCCATCGACACCCTGGGCGAGGGGCGCGAGAGCCGCTGCGAGATCACCGTCTCGCCGACGATCGTGCGCGTGGCGCCCCAGGCCCGGCGGCCGTTCCAGGGCTGGCGCTATCTTGAGCCCAAGGACGCGCCGGCCGACCTGTCGACGATCGATCCCGACCTCGAAGCGCCGCCCGAACTGGTGGCGCAACTGCGCGAACTCGGCGCCTGGTAGGGCGCTGCGTGGTTAACAGGTTCCTAAGCCGCGTTGACCCGGGGCGGCGGAACGTAGGACCCTGACCCCGGCCCGGTGGCTTTTGCGGGCGCGATTCGGAGGCTGACATGGCCGATGCCCACGTCATCGTAGTTGGGAACGAGAAGGGCGGCGCCGGCAAGTCCACAGTAGCCATGCACCTGGTGACGGGCCTGCTGCACGGCGGGGCCAAGGTGGCGGCGCTGGACCTGGACCTGCGCCAGCAGTCGATGAACCGCTTCTTCGCCAGCCGCAAAGCCTGGTGCGCCGCCAACGGCGTCGAGCTGCCCAACCCGATCGAGCGCCGCCTGTCGGAAGACGACGCCGCCCTGGCCCGCCGCGACCCCAACGAGGCGGTGAGCCGCTTCGAAGAGGTGTTCGGCCTGGCGCGCGAGGAGGCCGAGTTCGTGGTGATCGACACCCCCGGCTCCGACAACCTGCTGATGCGCGCCGCCCACGCCCGCGCCGACAAGATCGTCACCCCGATCAACGACAGCTTCGTCGACTTCGACATGCTGGGCCACCTGGACCCGGTGTCGATGGAGCTGACCAAGCCCAGCCTCTATTCCGAGACGGTGTGGGAAAGCCGCAAGCAGCGCATGGTCAACGAGCGCCGCTCCATCGACTGGCTGGTGCTGCGCAACCGCCTGGCCACCACCGAGAGCCGCAACCGCAAGCGCCTGGACGAGCGGGTGCAGACGCTGAGCAAGCGCGTCGGCTTCCGCATCGGGCCCGGGTTGCGCGACCGGGTGATCTATCGCGAGCTGTTCCCCTTCGGCCTGACCATCGCCGACCTGTCGTCCCAGGTGCGCCCGGTGGCGGTGTCGCTCAGCCACGTGGCCGCGCGCCAGGAACTGCGCGCCATCATGTCGGCCATGGGGCTGGAGAACGACGCCGAGGACAATGTCTACATGGCCGACGGCGAGCTGGATGTGGACGCGCGGGAGGAAGTGGAGGCGTGATCCTCCTCGTCCTGGGGCTGGTGCTGCTGGCGGTGGTGTTTGGTGGCCGCAGGCTGGGCGCAGGACTCCGGGGCGTGCTGAACGTATGGCGGCCGACCGCGGGCCTGGCCGCCGTGGCGACCCTGGTGGGGGCCGCCGCCCTGGCCATGCGCGAGGACTGGCTGCCGGCGCTGGGCTTTCTGGGGCTGTCGGCGGCGCTGGCGGTGGGCGCGCGCAAGCGGCGGCAGGAAACGCCGCGGTCTGAGCCCAAGGCCAACCCCGCCCGCATGAGCCCCGACGAAGCGCGCGCCATCCTGGGCTTGGAGCCCGCCGACGGCCCGGAGGCGGTCCAGGCCGCCTACCGCCGCCTGATGCTGCGCACCCACCCCGACCAAGGCGGCACCCGCGGCCTCGCCGCCCAGCTCAACCTCGCCCGCGACGTGCTGCTGGGGCGGTAGGGGGGGGAGCATTGGGGAAGGCGGCGGAAGTTGCACGCAAATCCAACTGCCCGTCATCCCGGCCGGAGCGCTCGCAGAGCGCGCAGAGCCGGGACCCAGCCGCGCTGAGCTGTCCGCCGCGGCCAATTCTACAGCGTCAAACCGGGCCCCTCGATGGGAGGCGCTGACCCGCAGCGTTGAGGTTCACGCGGCTGGGTCCCGGATCTCCGGCCGCTTCGCGCCCTACGTCCGGGATGACGGATTATTTTTAGGAACGTGTGGATCGGAGGCTTGGCCAACGAGCGGGCATTCGACGTGCCTGAGATGGGTGGTTTGCGGACCCTTGACCCGAACGTCGCCAATTGACCACCCTCGGGTATGCGAACACCGTTAGCCGCCGCCCGTGTTCTTGTTTCCGCTTTGCTGCTCACCTCGCTCAGCGCGTGCGGCGACGACGCGCAAGTCACCGCATTTGAGACTGCCAAATTCCCGGACGGGCGATGGGTGGCGAAAGCTATAGATGAACGCCATTTCGGCCCTGGAGCGGCTGGGGACGTCCTGAGAGTCACCTTGCAGGCCTCGCACGACGGTGCCCCGGTTGATGTTTTGGTCCTGACCCCGCCGGACGCGGAGCCCTATCCGGGGCGTCCTGCTAGCCATCTCCGGATACGCTGGATGAGCCCCTCGCACCTTCAGGTCGAATATCGAGATGCGCAGGTCGGCCTTCGCATGGCGGAGTTCGAAGGCGTCCAGGTCTCGACCGTCGCCGCGCCTTGAGGCCGCAACGGGTCGAAAGCCGCCCTCAGCTTCCATCTCGATTGCGGTCCTTGGAACCGTCGCTAGGCCCGGAAGTCGGGCGGTTCGGGCGGTTCGGGTGGTCGGGGGCGGAGGGGTCTGCGACAATCCGGGGCGTTTGATCTCCGCAACGGACGAGGACGCGCGACATGCCCAAGGTCGATATCGCCGCCGTGCCTGAGATCAGGGGCGTGGGCTATCCGCCGCCGTTCGCCGCAGTTTGCGCCGAGCGCGTGCGCCAGCGGTTGGGGAACGCCGGCGGGCTGACGGATTTCGGCGTCAACCTGATGCGCCTGCCGCCGGGGAACTGGTCGAGCCAGCGCCACTGGCATTCGCATGAGGACGAGCTGGTCTATGTGCTGGAGGGCGAGCTGATGCTGGTCGAGGAACGGGGCGAGACGGTGCTGCGCGCCGGCGACTGCGCGGCCTTCGCCAAGAATTCCGGCGACGGGCATCACCTGATCAACCGGTCCGGCGCGGTGGCGGTCTATCTCGAGGTCGGCTCGCGCCAGGGCGCCGACCTGACCACCTGCTCGGACATCGACCTGATGAGCGCCAACGCCGACGGGCGCTTCGTGCACAAGGACGGCTCGCCCTATCCCGAGACCTGAGGGGCCGCCGATCAGGGCCGCTCGACCGCGCCGCTGAGGTGCTCGCCCGCCTGGTTGGTGGTGTCGCCGACCTTCCAGCCGGCGGGGCAGTCGCCGAGCCGGCGGAACCGCAGCGTGCGGGCGTAGACCGGCGCGCCGTCGGTCCGCACGATGGTCGAGTCGGTCTGAAAGTCGCGGCCGCGGTCGCCGCTGACGATGGAGCTGACGGCGTATTCCGTCCCGCTCAACAGGCAGCGATAGGTGGAGGATGGGGCCTGCGGCGTGGTCGCGACCTCGCGGGCGCAATGGACCGGCCCGCTGGCGGGAATGACGCTGGTGAACCCCGAGCGCACCTCGCGATCCGCGCAGATCAGCACGGGGCGGCCATTGCGAGCTTCGCCGACGACCTGGATCGACCACAGCTGCGGCGGGTCGATCCGGGCCTGGCGCGCGCGCCATTGCGCGATGGTGCGGGCGGTCTGGTCGGCGTCGCCGCAGGCCGTCAGCGCCAGGGGCGCCGCCACCAGCAGCAGCCGGGCGAGGCGGCGCGCGCCTCGGAGGTGAAGGGAACGGGACAAGGCGGCTCCTCCCGGCGAGGTGATGATTACATCTGTAGCCAAATATGTTTACGAACGTAATCAAATTTTGCGCGCTGGGGTTGGGATGACCTGACGCACGCTGCGGCCCAGGCGATACAGCCGGCAAACGGTGGGGCGGGCGACCACGCCCCAAAGCTGACGAGGCCATGATTTCGCCGTTCAGCTCCGGTTGTTCCCACCCCCTCTAGCTAGGCCGTACGCGTCTTTTTCCGGGGCGCGCCGGGACCAAGGGATCGACTATGTTGAAGAAGCTTATCGCCACGACCGTGCTGGCGGGCGCCATCCTTGGCGCCACCAGCGTCGCCGCTTTCGCCCAGGATGCGCGCGAAGTGCAGATGATCGGCCTGCACCAGCTGTGCAACCAAGGCGACCGCCGCGCCTGCATCAAGTTCGGCATGATGATCCAGCAGAACCATGACCGCATGGACGCCTGGCGCCACACGCATCCGGAATGGTTCTGGTGGGAGCGTTGATCGACGCCTGAGCGCCGCATCGTCGCCAACTGACGGACGCCTAGCCCTGGACACCCCCGGGGCGAGGCGTTCTCGTATCCGGCGTCAGGCGGGGGGATCGCCGGGTGGGTCCAGGCCCAGCAGGGTCGCGACCAGCTCCACCGTCATGATCAGCGCCAGGGCCAGCAGCAGGAAGCCGGCTCCGGTCACGACGAAGCACATGCAGGCGACCTGCAGGCTGCGAAAGCCGCCGACCACCAGGCCGAACGCGCCGCCTTCGCGGATGGCCGACCACCAGGAGACGGCGAGCCCTACCACGGCGGCGAGGAGCGAGGCGCCGAGCGCCAGGGTGAAATACGCCGCGTAGAGGCGCGCGCGCAGGGAGGGCTTGTTCATCTCCGACCTTTCCGACCGAGCCGGTCGAGGTCGGGCGGGCCGGGGCCTTGCGCGACGCTAGAGCGGCTCAGCCCGTCGACTGCCGCTAGGCATGGGCTGGTTTCCTTTCGCGGCCGCCGGAAATGCCTGACGGGACGCCCGGGCCTCTTGCCGCGAGACGTGGAGCAGGTCAACCGCGGGGCGAGCTGGGCCTTTATGGAGGGGCGGGCGACGGCGGGTCGAACCGTAACGCGCGCCCGTGCTATCTCCTCGTGGCGATGCGCGGGAGGTCGGCCTGAAATACGTTCTGGCGTTGGGGATCTATCTGGCGGCGGGGTTCGCCGAGATCGCCGGCTGCTTTTCCTTCTGGAGTTGGCTCAAGCTCGGGCGCTCGCCGGTGTGGCTGATCCCCGGCGTGGCGTCGCTGATGCTGTTCGCCTGGCTTTTGACCCGCATCGACAGCGACACGGCGGGCCGCGCCTATGCGGCCTACGGCGGGGTCTACATCACCGCCTCGCTGCTGTGGATGCGGCTGGTGGAGGGACGCGCGGCCGACCGCTGGGAGATGCTCGGCGCGGTGATCTGCCTGACCGGCGCGGGGGTGATCCTGTTCGCGCCCCGCAGCGCCTGAGGGCGACCTGACGGGACCTCGGAGGCCCCTTCGCCAGTTGGGCGTGGGACAACAGCCGAGGCGCACATGGCCAGCATCAAGCTTACCGAAGAAGACGACACCTTCCTGAACCTGCCGCAGGGGGCGTTGGTGGTGGCGTCGGGCAGCGACGGCGCCGAGACCTGGATCGAGCGCTGCAAGGAGACCACCGTGCGGGTGGTGGTGGCGAGCGTGGCGGTGGCCACCGGCGACGGCGCCAGCCTGGAAGCGGCCATCGAGGTCGAGGGCGACCGCGCCCACGGCAGCGCCGGGCCGGCGCCGATGGACACCCACCTGCAGACCATCCAGAGCGTGCAACTGACCGTGAGCCCCGAGCAGAAGGTCCGGTTCAAGGCCTATGCCAGCCCGGTCAATGCGCGACTGCTGAAGACGGTGGTGTACACCCACGATCTGGCCTGAACGGGTCTCGCGCAGCGCGGCTCAAACCTTCAGCAGCACCGCCTCGGTATAGGCCAGGTCGTTGGCGCGCGGCGCCTCGGGGCCGAGGTAGTAGCGCGGCCATCGGTCCCTGATGAAGCGGCCGGCCAGGCCGGGGGCCGGGCCGTCGCCGTCCAGCACCGTCAGCACCGCGCGCCGCCGCAGCAGGTGGCGGCCGAGCGGGCCGGCGCAGCGCACGAAGTCCTGAGTGTCGCGGCAATAGACCAGTTGGGCGTAGGCCAGCGGCGTGCGTCTGAGCCGGCGCAGGGCGAACACAAAGGGGACCAGCGCCTGGGGTGTCTCGCACACCAGGCTCAGGCAGTCGTAGTCGGCGTGGTCGGCCAGGAGCGCCGCCTCGGCTGAATCGGCGAGGCGGGGCGCGTCGTCGGGGCGATAGGGCCGCACCCGCATCCGCGGCCCGCGCAGCCTGAGCGCCGGGGCGCAGGCGAATTGGCCCTGGGTGTAGCGCTTGAAACCGCAGCCCTCGATGAAGCGCCGGGTGTGGGGCATGGGCGTCAGGTCGAGCAGGGTGACGTCGCGATGCGCCAGCACCCGCCGCGTCAGCCTGAGGCCGTGGCCGCGAGCGTGGGGCGCGACGTACCAGCTGGAGACGTTGCAGCGCACGCCGTCGCGGCCGTCGTGGCGGATGGCGGCGAAGATGGTCAGGATCGCACCGACCACCTCGCCCTGGTGCTCCAGCACGTAACCGAAGCGGGGATAGCCTTCGGGGCTATGGCGGTCGCGCATGACGGCCAGGCCATCGAGCCACTGGTCCTGCGACCAGCAGAACTCGGCGGCCATCAGGGCGGCCACGGCGGGAATGTCGCCGGCGGTCATTTCCCGGCAGGCGACGGAGGCGGACGCTGGGACCATGCTTCGAGCCGCTTTGGGACGCTAAAGGGTTGCGTTCCGTCGCGTTGCAAGAAGTGGGCGAGGACTGCCCGGTGAAGGTGGCGAGCCGGCTTCCCCCAGGTGGAGGAAGCCGGTGGTCACGGCCTCAGGGGGCTATTGCGGCCGGTCCTGAGGGTTGTGGTGGTCGTCATGGTGGTGATCGCCACCGCTTTGCGGTTGGCCGGCCGGGTGAGCGTGCTGCTGGGGCTGGGCGGCCTGCTGGGCGGCCTGCTGGGCGGCGTGGGCCTGGGCCTGCTGCGCTTGAGCCGCAGCCTGGGCCTGAGCCCGCTGCTGCGCCTGGGCGGCTTGCTGAGCCTGGGCTTGATGGGCGGCCTGGGCTTGAGCCTGAGCCTGGGCGCGCTGCTGGGCTTGGGCTTGCGCGGCCTGTTGGGCCTGGCGTTGCGCCTCCTGGGCCTGCCGGGCCTGGGCTTGCTGCGCCTGAGCCTGTTGCTCGCGGGCCTGGGCCTGGTGAGCGGCCTGCGCCTGGGCGGCTTGTTGAGCCTGGGCCTGACGCGCGGCTTCGGCCTGAGCGGCCTGGGCGTGTTGCTGGGCCTGAGCCTGAGCCTGGGCCGCAGCCTGCTGGTGGGCCTCGGCCGCCTGGCGAGCCTGCTGTTGCTGGACCGCGGGGTTGGGGCCGGCCGGGGCGGCGGGAGCGCCGGCGAAGCCCGCGCCACGATGCTCATGGCCGAACGGTGCGCCGGCCGGCGGGGCCGCCGGCTGGGCTAGCTGAGCCGGGGCCGCCTGCGAATGCGCTGGGCCGGGACCGCCGTGGAAGCCAGCCCCTGCCGGCGCGCCGGGCTGGGCGAGCTGGGCCGGCGCCTCGGGCGGACGCGCGGGGCCGGGGCCGTGGCGCTCGAACGGGGCCGCTGGGGCCACGGGCTGAGCCATCTGGCCAGGCGCTGGGGCGACCGGCGGCCGCTCGGGCCCCGGACCGCCATGAAAACCGCCGCCATGGAAGCCAGGGGCGCCGGGCTGGGCCATCTGGCCGGGGGCAGGGGCCGGTTGCAGCGGCGGGGCGACCGGTGGCCGGGCCGGGCCGGGACCGCCGCGGAACACCGGAGGCGGCGCCGGCGAGCCGGGCGGCGGCGGGGGCGGCAGGGATTGGCCGTAGCGCTGAGCGGTCTGCTGCGCCTGGCGGGCGGCCTCCAGGTCGCGGGCGGCCTGGGCGCCGTTGTTCTGCTGCTGGGCGTATTGGGCGGCGTAGTTGGCGCGCTGGTAGCGCTCGGTCGCCCAGTGGGCCTGCTCCTCGGACTCGTGGGCCTGGTGATAGGCGGCCCAGGCGGCGTTGCGGCTCTGCTGCGCAGCCCACTGGGCGCGTTGGGCCTCCATGCCCGAGCGTTGGGCGTTCCAGCGCGCCTCGGCTACGGCCTCCCGCTGCTGGTGCAGGCTGGCGGCGTAGAGGGCGGCGGCGCGGGCCAGGTAGCGGGCGGCCCACTCGGAGCGGTCGTTCCAGCGGTCGTAGGGCAGCATCGCGCCGTCGGCGCCGTAGACCCCGACCAGTTCGCCGTCGCTGTAGGCGTACGAGTAGTCCGGATCCTGCACCATGTACGGCGCGTCCGAGCCCGGCTGGTAATAGTAGTAGCGCATCCCGTCGGAGGTCTGTTCGGCCACCCGCTCGGAATCGTCCTGGCCGCGCCAGACCCACGGCCGCGCGCCGTCGTAGTCCACCGCATAGTCCGGCGGCGAGTCGCCGAAGGCGTGGCTCATGGAATAGGCGCGGTCGATATAGGCGTAGTCGTCGCTGGTGTTGGCCGGGCGCGCCACCCGCACCGGGGCCGCCGCGGGCAGGGCCGAGGCCGGCGGCGCGGGCGCGACCGGGGCGTCGATGGTGGTCAGGGGCAGGGCCGACAGCGGCGGGGCCGTGGCGGCCGGGGCGGCGGCTTGCTGCTTGTTGCAGGCGGACAGGGCGATCAGGGCGCTGGAGCATCCCAGCAGGACCGTGACCCGACCCAAGCGACTGGCGTTCATCTCGACCAAACCTCCGACCCCTGAGGGCCCAATTTCCCAGGGCCCCCATTTTTCTGGGGCCCGACTTCATCCGGGCCCGATGTTCCGACGCCCGAATATTTCGTCGACGACATGAACGGCGACCGAACGGAAACATACGCGTGAGGCAGGAAAGCGCGAGGGGCCTGTAGGGGTTCCGCCCAACGGGTGCGGCGTCTGGGCTCAGGCCCGTCCGCCCACCCTCAACGCCGATGCGGCCAAATGAAAAGACCCCCGCCGTTTCCGGCGGGGGTCTTAATTGGTGGAGCTAAGGAGAGTCGAACTCCTGACCTCTTGAATGCCATTCAAGCGCTCTACCAGCTGAGCTAT
>FSXV01000077.1_pt1 | contig 28239 bp, 19 predicted proteins | sample 1638401 | NCBI WGS metagenome assembly FSXV01 (sample SAMEA3914788, study PRJEB12502) | metagenome | biome: forest; material: soil | place: Canada | collected 2011-07-03 | depth 0.1 m | reverse complement strand
GGCCCATATCGACCACGGCAAATCGACCCTGTCCGATCGCCTGATCCAGGAGACCGGCGGCCTGACCGCGCGGGAGATGAAGGAGCAGGTGCTCGACTCGATGGAGATCGAGCGCGAGCGCGGGATCACCATCAAGGCCCAGACCGTGCGCCTGGAGTACAAGGCCGACGACGGCGAGACCTATGTCCTGAACCTGATGGACACGCCCGGCCACGTCGACTTCGCCTACGAGGTGTCGCGTTCGCTGGCCGCCTGCGAGGGCTCACTGCTGGTGGTCGACGCCTCCCAAGGCGTCGAGGCCCAGACGCTGGCCAACGTCTACCAGGCCATCGACAACAACCACGAGATCGTGCCGGTCCTGAACAAGGTCGACCTGCCCGCCGCCGAGCCGGAACGGGTAAGGGCCCAGATCGAGGACGTGATCGGGCTGGACGCCTCCCACGCGGTGATGGCCTCGGCCAAGACCGGCATCGGCATCCACGAGGTGCTGGAAGCCATCGTCACCCGCCTGCCCCCGCCCAAGGGCCAGCTTGACGCGCCGCTGAAGGCGCTGCTGGTCGACGCCTGGTACGACGCCTATCTCGGCGTGGTGGTGCTGGTGCGCGTGATCGACGGGACCATGCGCAAGGGCCAGCGGGTCAAGATGATGCAGACCGGCGCGGTCTACGGCATCGACAAGATCGGCGTGTTCCGCCCCAAGGCCACCGACGTCGAGGCGCTGGGCCCGGGCGAAATCGGCTTCTTCACCGCCTCGATCAAGGAGGTGGCCGACGCCGCCGTCGGCGCCACCATCACCGACGAGCGCAAGCCCACCTCGGCCCCCCTGACCGGCTTCCGCGACGTGCAGCCGGTGGTGTTCTGCGGCCTGTTCCCCACCGACGCGGCCCAATTCGAGGACCTGCGCAACGCCATCGGCCGCCTGCGCCTGAACGACGCCAGCTTCTCCTACGAGATGGAGACTTCGGCGGCGCTGGGCTTCGGCTTCCGCTGCGGCTTCCTGGGCCTGCTGCACCTGGAGATCATCCAGGAGCGCCTGAGCCGCGAATTCAACCTCGACCTGATCGCGACTGCGCCCAGCGTGGTCTACAAGATCACCCTGACCGACGGCTCGGTGGTCGAGCTGCACAACCCGGCCGACATGCCAGATCCGGTGAAGATCGACAGCATCGCCGAGCCCTGGATCAAGGCCACCATCTTCACCCCCGACGAGTACCTCGGCGCGGTGATCAAGCTGTGCCAGGACCGCCGCGGCGAGCAGCGCGAGCTGTCCTATGTCGGTAGCCGCGCCATGGTGGTCTACGACCTGCCGCTGAACGAGGTGGTGTTCGACTTCTACGACCGCCTGAAATCGATCTCGAAGGGCTACGCCTCGTTCGACTACTCCATCGAGGAGTACCGCACCGGCGACCTGGTGAAGATGACCGTGCTGGTCAACGCCGAGCCCGTCGACGCCCTCTCCATGCTGGTCCACCGCGGCCGCGCCGAAACCCGCGGCCGGGGCATGGTGGAGAAGATGAAGGAACTGATCCCGCCGCACATGTTCCAGATCCCGATTCAGGCGGCGATCGGCGGCAAGATCATCGCGCGGGAAACGGTGCGCGCGCTGCGCAAGGACGTGACCGCCAAGTGCTACGGCGGCGACGCCACGCGGAAGAAGAAGCTTCTGGAGAAGCAGAAGGAAGGCAAGAAGCGGATGCGCCAGTTCGGCAAGGTCGACATCCCGCAGGAAGCCTTCATCGCCGCGCTGAAGATGGACGCGGACTAATACAGCCGAGCATCCCCGCGAAGGCGGGGATAGTCTGGCGCAGCGCATCCCACCTCCCCTGCGAAGCGGGGGAGGTGGCCGCGCAGCGGACGGAGGGGGCGAGCGACGGCACCGACGCCCCCACCACCAGGCTTCGCCTGGCCCCCCTCCCCCGCTGTCGCAGGGGAGGAAAAACCTCTGGCCCTACTTGAAGTTCTTCCGCCACTGGATCGACAGCTGGGCGTCGCCCTGGGTGCCGACCTGGGAGATGACGGAGAAGTTCTTCAGCACCCGCCATTCCACCGAGGCCGACGGGCCTTCGCGGCCGCCGCCGGTCAGCTCCACATAGACGTTGTCGGTGACGTACTTGCCGCCCGAGACCGCGGTGCTGTTGGTGTTGGTGGCCACGTACTTGCCGTTGGAGACGGCGATACCGGGCGCGGCCTGGCCCACTGACAGCCGGTCTAGGCCCGCAAACTGGCGCAGCCGGCCCAGGAAGTCGAAACCGCCGCCGCCGGCCAGCGAGGCCACCGCCGACGCCAGCTCGGCCGCCTGGCCGCCGGACAGCTGCGCGGCCGAGGAGCCGAACAGCACCTGCGACAGCACCTCGTCCTGGGGCAGCTGCGGGGTCGAGCTCAGGGTGATCTCGGGCCGGGCGGCGGTGCCGCGCACGTCGATCACCGCGGTCAGGGTGGGGGTCGACAGGGTGGCGCTGAGATCCAGCCGGATACGCTCGGGCTTGGTGTTCAGGGTGATGGAGCTGCGCTGGTCGAAGTCGAAGCGCTTGCCGGCGAAGTCGTAGGAGCCCAGCACCACATTGGCCTTGCCGGTCAGCTCCGGCGCGATCACCGAGCCGCCGACATGGGCGTCCAGCGACAGCTCGGCGTTCAGCCCCTTGCCGCGCACGAACACCCCGCGCGAGGCGCGGATGTCCACGTCCAGCGTCACCGGCGACTGCACCGTCACGGTCCGGGTCGGCGCGGCCGGCTCGTCGGGATTGTAGGGCAGGTTGATCTCGCGCACGTCGAGGTCAACCACGCCCGAGGGGGTGGGCGTATTGGGCACGATGTCGGCGCGGTCGATCTTCAGCGCGCCCGAGATCTTGGCCGCGCCGCTGTTGTCGCGCACCACCGTCACGTCGCCCGAGGTGGAGGCGCGCACGCTCTCGTTGTCGATCAGGCGGAAGTGGTTGAGCGTCAGCTTGAAGCTCGACGAGCCGCCCTTGGTCAGGTTGATGTTGCCCGAGCCGGTGATCTTGCCGCCATGGCCGTCGGCTCCGGTGGCCTGACCTATCTCGACGTGGTTCTGGTCGAAGTCGGCGGCCAGGGCGAAGTCCTGCAGGTTCAGCCCCGTGGCGCCGTTCTCGTAGCGACCCTGCGCCAGGGTGGCGTGGCCGGCGGCGTGCAGCCCGTTGAGGCTGCCGCTGAGCGTGCCCGCGGTGACAACGTGGCCCGACAGGTTCTGCTCGCCGCCCACCAGCAGGTCCCACAGCGGCCGCAGTTCCCCGTCGGCCGAGAAGGCGCCGCTGAGCGACTTGGTGCGGTCGATGGCGATGCGGAACGGCGCAGCCGTCGCCACGGCCGGCAGGTCGACCTGCAGGCTGGACTTCAGCCCCTGTTCGTTGGTGGCGGAGGTGGCGATCTTCAGCCGCGAGCCGCCCAGCTGGGCGTGGAGCTGGCCGGCCAGGGCCAGGTTCTTGGGCGCGTCGCGGCTGCGCGCGCCGCTGAGGTTAGCGTCGAGCGAACCGGTCAGGTTTGCGCCGTGGCCGTTGAGGGCCAGGTCGGCGTCGACCGCGCCGGCCAGGTCGGGGTTCACCGCCGCCAGGCTCACCCCCGCCAGCTTGGCCACGGCGTTGATGTTGGTGTCGTCCTGGTGCGCGGTCACGTCGGCCCGGCCGCCGCTGACCGACAGGTGCAGCGCCAGGTCGCGCCCCTGCTCGCCGAAGCGCAGCACCGCCGGCTGCAGAGTCTTGAAGTCGATCTTGCGCGCGCGCCCGCCGCCGTTGAGCGTCAGCACCCGGATCGGCGCGGTCTGGTCCAGCACCCCGTCGCCCGCGAACCGCCAGGCGATGGGATCCACGCTCTCGCCGGCGATGTGGAACGGCAGGCGGCTCCAGGGGCCGTCGGCGTGCAGGCTGGCGCTGTGCAGCACCCCGGCCATGCCCGGCGCCGCCAGGTCCTGACCGTCGAGCGCGATGTGGGCCGTGAGGCCAGAGCCCGCCTGAGCGCCCGCCTGGGTCAGCTTGATCGCGCCTGACAGCTGGCCGCGGCTGAGGAAGGCGCCGGCCTTGATCTGCAGGTTCAGGTCGGCGGTCGAGGGCGCGCCGTCGCGCAGGGCCAGGCTGCCCGAGGCCTTCACCCCGCCGGCGTCGGCGGCGAGGTCGTGCACCGCGATCCCGCCGTCGGCCAGCTCGAACCCGCCCTTGACCGAGGCCGGGCCATAGGCGCTGGCGCCGGTGAGGGCCACGGTCCCGCCGAGGCCGTTGGCGACCTTGTCGAGCGTCAAGGCCACATGCGCCGGCTTCACGATCAACTGGCCCAGCGCCAGCGAGGCCACGTCGGCGGTGAGGTCCAGCTTGGGGTCGCCAAGGCTGCCGGTGAGATGGCCGCCGCCGCTGGCCGCGCCGGCGATCTCCAGCGGGCCGGTGTCGAACGGGCCGCTGGCCTGCCAGGTGACGTCCAGGCCCACCCCGCCCTTGGTGTCGAGCCGGCCCTTCACCCCGGCCGATAGGGCCGCCCCGGTGAACTGGGCCTGGGCGATCTCCAGCACGCCGGCATTGTAGGCGGCGCTCGCCTTGAGCTTGGGCGTCGCGCCGATGAAGTGGTCGGGCTGGGCCATGCCCAACGCGAACTTGGCGGCGCTGGCGTCAACGGTGAAGCGCCAGCTCGGGTCCTTGCGGCCCTGGTCGGCCGACCAGGTGGTGGTGACCACACCCTTGGCGCTGCGCCAGGCCGCCGCCAGGTTGGAGAACTCGGCCGAGCCCTTGAACGACAGGTCGCCGAACAAGCCCTGGCCGCCCTGCCCGCTCAGCTTCAGCCCATCGCCCTGGCCGTCGAGCTGGCGGATCATGTAGCGGCCGTCGGCCAGCCGCGCCCCGTCGATCTTGGCGTGCGGCGCGCGGCCCAGCAGGGCGGCGAGCCAGCTCTTGCCCGCCCCGCCGGCGGCGGCGAGGTCGGCCTTGAGGGTCCAGAGCTTGAGCTGGCGGCCGAACTCCACCGGCCCGGCGATGCGATCCAGCGTGTAGCCGAGTTCGTCGAAGCGACGGCCCTCGATCGCGCCCTTGTAGAGGAAGCGGCCCATGTCGCCAGCCACCACGCCCTGGGTCACGGTCGCGCCGATCTTCACCGGGGCCCAGCGCGACAGGTCGGCCACCTCCACCCGCGTATGCAGGGCGCGGCTGCTGATCGCATGCCAGTCGAGCGGCCCGTCGACCGTGACATTGGCGGCCGGGGCGACCAGGGCGGCGTGGAGCTGGAAGGTGTCGGCGCTCAGATGGCGCGCCTCGGCCGTAAGGTCGGCCTGCTGGCCGGCGCGCGCCGCCAGATAGGTGGTCCAGCGCGAGGCGGTCATGTCGAGATGCGCCTTCAGGTGCGACACGCCGCCGGACCAGTCGGCGTCGGCGCTCAGCGGCTGGCGCGTGCCCGAGGCGGCCTGCATCTGCAGCGCGCCGGTCTCGGCCGTGCCCTCGGCGCGGGCCCGCAGCAGCAGGCGCTGGTCCGCCGGCAGGCCGAGCAGCCCGGCCAGGCCGCCGCCCGAGGCTTCCACCGCATCGGCGCGCAACTCGATGCGCCCCTGCTCGCCCAGACGGAAATCGGCGTTCAGGCCGTCGCCGGCGTGCAGGCGCGAGCGCGCGGCCAGGTGGCCTTTGGCCGACAGGTTGCGCTCCAGGGCGAAGCCGCCGTCGATGTCCCAGGCGCCGCGGCGGATGCTGATGGCCGGCAGGGTCTCGAGGCCCAGGTGAACCTGGTCGACCTGGATCGCCACCGGCAGCTCGAAACGCCCGCCCTTGGACGGCGGCTGGGGCGCGATGGCGGGCCCGCGCAGCACCGTCAGCCGCCCCGCGGCCAGGCGCTCGGCGTGGACCCGGCGCTGCAGCAGGGCCATGGGACTCCAGCGCAGCGACAGGTTCTGGCCGTCGAGCCAGACGCCCTCGGTGTCGACGATCTGCAGCCGCTGCAGGGTGAAGTCGCCGAGCGGGTCGCCGGCCAGGCCGACGATGCGCAGCCGGCCGATGGGGCCCAGCGGCAGGCCGTTCAGGCTGCGGGTCAGCAACGCCCGGCCGGGCTCGGTGCGCACCCCGATGCGCACGCCCACCAGCGCCAGGACCAGCAGCACGGCCAGGGCCGCCGCGGCCATGGCCAGCCAACGCCCCCAGCGCGCCCCCACCCGCACCGCCGGCTTGGCCGCCTCGGCCTCGCTTTGGGCCGCCGTTTCAGGCGGCGGCAGGGTGGGATCGTCGCTCAAAACGCCTGTCCCACGCTGAGATAGACCTGCAGCGGCCCCTGAGCAGCGCCGCTGAGCTTGTTGATGGGCGTGGCGAAGTCGACCCGCACCGGGGCGAAGCCGAGGTCATAGCGCAGCCCCACGCCGATACCCGAGGCGATGTGGCTGAAGCTCGGCGTCGCCTGGGTGCCGACCGCGCCGGAATCCAGGAACGCCACCACCCCGAAGGGTCCGGCGATGCGGCGGCGCAGCTCCAGCGAGCTCTCCACCAGCGACAGGCCGCCGATCGGGGTGTTGTCGGCATAGTGCGGGCCAACGTTCTGATAGCCGTAGCCCCGCACCGAGCCGCCGCCGCCGGCGAAGAAGCGGTCCGGAGCCGGCACCTGGGGCACGTGGCCGCCGATGATGCTGCCGAGGTGCAGGCGCGCGGCGAAGATGGTGGTCTCGTCCGAATCCAGCGGGATGTAGGTGCTGCCCTGGGCCTGGATCTTGAAATAGAACAGCCGCTCGTCCTGGTCCCCGAACCCGAACACGCCGGTCGGCTCCACCCGCCCATCGAGCTTGAAGCCGTGCAGCGGGTCCAGCGTGTTGTTGGTGTGGTCGAACGACACCGCCAGCAGCGGCCGCACCGCCACGATGTCGCGTGCGCCCAGCTCGTCGTCGATGCGGCTGGCGACGAACGACAGGCCCTTGGTAAAGAACGAATACTTGCCGTAGCGCTGGGTCAGGTCGCCGACCAGCTCGGCGCCGGTGCTGGTGTAGGCGTTGGTCACGTCGCGGAAGCCGTCGGGACCGACCTTCAGCGTCTGGCCCAGGCTCAGGAAGTCGGGCAGGCTTTCGCTGACGCCGATGCGGGTGTCGATGGTCTGGGCCTTGGCGAAATAGGTCAGGGTGTCGGCGCGGTGCAGCAGGTTGTAGCTGGAGAAGCTGCTGTCCAGCAGCACGCCCTCGGTGGTGGAGTAACCCGCCCCCAGCGACAGGGCGTGCTTGGTGCGGTCGGACACGCTGACCACCACGGGCCGCAGGCCGTCGGCGTCGGTCTCCGGCGCCAGGGCCACCGTCACGCTGTCATAGACCCCGGTGTCGAGCAGCCGGCGCTCCAGCTCGGCCACGTCGTTGGGCTTGTAGATCTCGCGCGGCTTCCAGGGCACCAGGCCGCGGATGAAGCTGCTCTTGGTGCGCCCCTTGTTGGTCAGCTTCATGCCGTCCATTCGCACCAGGGCGCCCGAGGCGATGCGGAAGGTCGGGTGCATGGTGCGGTCGGCGTGGTCCACCACCACATCGCGCGGGGTGGCCTTAGCGTCGGCGTAGCCGTGCTGCTGCAGGGCGGCGACCACCCGGCCCTCGGCCGCCAGGACGTCGGCGGCGCGGGCCGGCTCGCCCGGCTTGAGTTTCAGCGCCTCGCGCCCGGCCTGGGCCGACTTGTCGTCGGGCGCAGACCCCACCCACTCCACATCGGCGGGGGTGAGGAGCGTGCGCGGGCCGATATTGATCTTGAGCACGCCCTTGGGGTGCTCGCCCTCGCCGATGTCGGGGGTCACCTCGGAGTCGTAGTAGCCCTCCGAGCGCAGCAGGGCGGTGGCGCTGTCGGCCCCCTGGCGGGCGCGGCGCCGGGCCTCGATGCGGTTGGCGGGCTGGCCCTCGGCCTCGCCCACGGCGCGCTCGATGGCCAGGCGCAGGGACTTGTCCTGCACGCCCTCAACCTGGGCGCGCGGCAGCGACGGCGGACGACGCGTCGCCGCTTCAGCTGCCGGAGCCGAAAGCCCCAGCGTGGCTATGGCGGCGAGGACTAGTCCCGGTCGTCCCAAACAAACAGTTCCCAGTACTGCGTTGCGCCGCGGATACCGCCCCCTCGGCGTTCTTAGGCCCACCCACCGATGCTGTCACGCCGGGCAAGCCCGAAGAGATTTCGCATAAAGGGATTAAGGTTGGTTTCCCGCTATATGTTGCAGCCATGCTCGCCCAAACCCCGACTCCGCCTTACTTCGCCGTGATCTTCAGCTCTCTGCGCACCGAGGGCGACCATGGCTACGCCGCCATGGCCGAGCTGATGGACGAGCTGGCGCGCCAGCAGCCCGGCTTCCTCGGCGTGGAGAGCGCGCGGGAGGATTTGGGGATCACCGTCTCCTACTGGCGCGACGAGGCCGCCATCGCCGCCTGGAAGGCCGAGCTGCAGCACGCCGCCGCCCAGCGCCTGGGCCGCGAACGCTGGTACGAGGCCTATCGCGTGCGGATCGCGCGGGTGGAGCGGGACTACGGGTTTGAGCGGTGAGGCGGGCGCCCATCAGGTTGCGATTAGTTCCAAATCGCCCCCAGCTTGACTAGAACATAGCAGGAACATAAACCTCGCGTCGCAACTGACGAGAGGCCCGATGGAACGACGCTTTCGCCTGACCAACGACCCCGGCGGCCTCGGGCTGAGATGCACCCCCGCCGGGCTGATGCTGGCGGGCGTGGCCTTGCTCCATCAGGGAAAGCGCGGCTTCGAACCGCGCCCAGCGGCCGAGTTGAAGGCGCTGCTGGACCAGGCCTATCCGGGTCTGGATAGAGACATCGAGCCCGGGCTCGAGGTGGTCGCCCAAGCGCTCAACGCCGGCGACCTGACCAAGGCCATGATCGCCGCGGTGTTCCTGCGCCTGTCACCGCTAGATCCGGAGACGGCCGCACGCCTGGCGAAGCAGTACGACGCGGCCGAAGCGCGGGACGCCAAGGGCAAATGGACGGTTGGCGGACTGCTCGCCGCCAGCCAACGCCCGATCGGCGTGGACACGCGTCAGCTAGCGGCCCAACTGGCGCAGAGCCAGCGCGAGGTGTCGCCCGCGGCGTTTCAAAGCCTGCAGCAGGGAGTCGAGGCGCGCCTCTCCCGGGCCGATCGCCAACGCCTGGCGCAGGACCGCGAACTCGAAGCCAAGATCGATGGCCTGACCCGCCCGTATTACAGCTCGGCCCTCGCCCAGCAGGCCGCCGCGGAATCCATCCGCATCCAGCAGACCGGCCGGGACATGCTGACCGTGCCGGCGCTCGTACACGCGCTCCACGCCATCCACGCCGCGCGCATCGCACCCGGCGCGACGAGGGAAGATCGCGACCATCTGCTGCCGCTGTGGTTCGCCGTCTATACGCGCGGCTCCAATCAGTACGACCCCAAGACCGGCATGCCCCTGTTGTCGCCGGACTTCAGGAATCCGGAAATGCGCGAAGAGGCAATGCTGGCGATCGCCTACGACGGCACAAATGGCTTCGCGAACCTGAGAGGCATCGGAACGGCTCGCGAAATCCCCCTGGAAACGCCGAATATAGCTCCCACGAAAACCAAGATAACGCCGGTCAGGCCACACGAAGCCACAGTCGGTGCGTCACAAAACGGGGACTATCGGGATGCTTATTTGGACATCTATGTCGAGGCGGGCTCGGATATCGACATCCATCACGCCATACCGCAGTACGTCCTGAAAAAATGGCCAGGCTTGTTTACCGTCAGCGAAATCCACTCACTTCAGAATCTGCGCGGCATCCCAAGGGAAATCGTCAACCTCATTCATTATCGCAAGCTGCACGGGACAGAATGGAACGCATTCTACAAGGCGTTCAAGGACACGCCTCCCACACGCCAGCAGGTGCTCGATTTCGCTACGAAGATGGACTGGAAGTACGGCGAATTCTTCACACCGGCGATCCGGAAATTGCTGCAAAACCTGTCCACACGGCTTGACGCGCTGCGCAAGACGCTGCGGCGCACGCAGCCGCACCTCGACGTCGCGTTCGGCTAATCTGGGGGAAGTGATGGACTGGAATTGGGGCGAGCCGAATTGGGGCATGGTCGAGACCTTGCTGGTCGGCGGGCTAGCACAGTTGTCGGCGCACATCTCGGAGCAGACCCAGGAGATGATCTACACCGACCTGGATGGCTTCAAGTTCGGCGAGGTCTATGACCTCTTGGCCTATATCGCCAAGAAGCACCGCGCCCCATCCGAGGCGTTGGATGAGGCCGGGCGCATGATGGGCTTCCTGGCCGCCCCGCCGCCGTCCGATCCCACCGGGCCGCCGGTCACCACGGCCCGTCAGGTCAAGTTCCCCTGCAAGTGGATGTTCCCGTGGGATTGGTCCCGGAAGCGCATCTCCGGCGAGGTCATCGCGGTCGTCGAAGACCCCGACATACCCAAGCAGTTCCTGTCCGACGGCCACATCCGCAAGGACGGCGTGCGCGGCGGCGTCCCTATGCGGGTGATCTATGAGCCCACCCCCGATGTGGTGGACATCCATGCCGGCTATCCCATCGATCCGCCCGTGACCGAACAGCGGAACGCCGTGGGTCGGCGGCGCATGCAGATGGAAACCATGCTGACCGCCAGCCTTGAGCCGCTGAAGGAGCATCTGGCTCCCATCGACTACGAGGTCAACGCCGACCTGATCGATCACGGCGTCTATCACCTCGCCATCCGGCGGATCAGGCTCGCCGAATCGACCTATGGCGTCGCGACCCCTGAGTTCCAGGTCGCGCGGTCGCTACTGCGCCTGTTGCCCAACGGCGCCTGACCCTCGCGCGCCCAAACCGTTGAGCACCGGGGCGCGAGTGGCTATTGAAGCGCACACAGTCTAGCGAGGCGAACATGTCGAAGGTCGAGGCCCGGTTGGCCGAACTCGGGATCACCCTGCCCGAGCCGGTGGCGCCCATCGCCAACTACGTGCCGTTCGTGCAGACCGGCAATCTGCTGCACATCTCCGGCCAGGTGTCGCTCGGCCCCGATGGCGGCATCGTCGGCATCGTCGGCCCCGAGATCGACCTGGCCACCGCCCAGCGCGCCGCGCGCCAGTGCGGGATCAACCTGATCGCTCAGATCAAGGCGGCCGTGGGCGACCTCGACAAGGTCAAGCGCATCGTCAAGCTCGGCGGCTTCGTCCAGGCCGGCCCGGACTTCTTCGACATCCCCGCGGTGGTGAACGGCTGCTCGGACCTGATGGTCGAGGCGTTCGGCGACGCCGGCCGCCACGCCCGCTCGGCGGTCGGGGTCTATCGCCTGCCGCGCAACTTCGCGGTGGAGGTCGACGCCGTGGTGGAGCTGGCCTGACCTTGGCCGCCGACGCCCGCAAGGTCAGGGCGGAGATCCAGGTCCATACCGCCATAGCCGAGATCGGCCGCGAAGCTTGGGACGCCTGCAACGCGGCCGCCGACTATGGCGGCAATCCCTTCACCGCCTACGACTTCCTGCAGGCGCTGGAGCAAAGCGGCTGCGTGTCGCCCCAGACCGGCTGGGCGCCGCATCACCTGTCGGTGCGCGATGCGGCCGGCCGGGTCGTCGGCGTCATGCCGCTGTATCTGAAGTCGCACAGCCAGGGCGAATACGTGTTCGACCACGCCTGGGCCAACGCCTACCAGCGGGCCGGCGGCGACTACTATCCCAAGCTCCAGTGCGCCGTGCCGTTCTCGCCGGTCACCGGGCCGCGCCTGCTGACGCTGGAAGGCGGCCCGCGCGAAGATGCCCAAGCCATGCTGCTGGCCGGCGCGCGCACCCTGTGCCAGCGGCTGGGCGCCTCGTCCCTGCACGTGACCTTCCCGCTGGAGGCGGAATGGCGGGCCATGGGCGAGGACGGCCTGCTGCAGCGCCAGGACCAGCAGTACCACTGGGAAAACGCCGGCTATTCGACCTTCGAAGACTTCCTGGCCGCCCTCTCCTCCTCGCGCCGCAAGACCATCCGCCGCGAACGCCGCGACGCCCAGGCCGGGCTCGAGATTGTCGCGCTGAGCGGGGCGGAGCTGACCGAAGAGCACTGGGACGCCTTCTTCGCCTTCTACATGGACACCGGCTCGCGCAAGTGGGGCCGGCCCTATCTGAACCGCAGCTTCTTCACCCTGCTGGGCCAGCGCATGGCCGACAAGGTGGTGCTGGTGCTGGCCCGGCGCGACGGCCGCTGGATCGCCGGGGCCCTGAACCTGATCGGCCGCGACACCCTGTACGGCCGCAACTGGGGCGCGCTGGAGCAGGTCCCCTTCCTGCACTTCGAACTCTGCTACTACCAGGCCATCGAGCAGGCCATCCTGCGTGGGCTGAAGCGGGTCGAGGCCGGGGCCCAGGGCGAGCACAAGATCGCCCGCGGCTATCTCCCCTCGCCGGTCTATTCGGCCCACTGGATCGCCGACCGGGCCCTGCGCGAACCGGTCGCCCGCTACCTCGAACAGGAACGCGCGGCGGTGCAGAGCGAGATGGCCTATCTGGAAGCCGAATACTCGCCCTTCCGCGAAACCGACTGAACCCTCAGCGCCGCGACTTCTCCAACGCCCGCGCCTGGTCCGGGGTGATCGCCTCGATGCTCTGCATGAAGCAGGGCAAGGCGATGCCGCTGCCGGTGCTGGCGACATAGAGCTGGGCGTCGGTGGGATCGCAGATGCTGGTCCCGCCGCGCATCACCGTGGTGATCCGCGGCAGCGGCCCGGCCAGGCTCTGGCACTGGGAAGTGGTGATGCGGAAGGCGCGGCCGACCGTGCGCACAACAAGCGTATGATCGTCGATCGGCACCCAGTTGATGTCGGACGTGGTGGTGTCGATGCACTGCCCGGCCGGCAGGCGCGAGCGGGTCTTGGCCGCGTCGTCAGCCCAGGCCGAACCCGCCAGCAGGAGCAGCAGTGATAGCGACGTGGCGGCGCGAACGAGGTTCATCTCGAGCTCCCGTATCTCAACCCCAAGCCAGTCTAACGCGCCGAGCGGCCGAGAGCATGTCGGATCAGGAACGTTCCCAGGCCCGGCGCAGCAGGGCGGTCAGTTCGGCGTTGACCTCGGCCGGGCTGGCGAGTTCGGTCACCGCCGTCAGGCGCTCGGACCAGGACTCGCGCCCGGGCGGAACCAGCCGCGGATGGGCGTCGGGCGGCAAGGCCAGGCCCAGCCGCACCCGGCTGCCCTTGAGCGGGCGGGCGGCGGCGAACTGCACCTTGCGCGAGAACGGGCTGTAGCCCTTGCGCCGGCCGGCCAGCACCTCGCCCAGCCCCTCGGCCGCCTCGACCACCGCCGCGAAGATCGCCCGCGCCGCCGGATCGGCCGCCCACAGCGGGTCTTCCGCCTCGGCCTCGCTCGCGTCCTCGCCGAAGGCCGCCGACAGCACCATGGAGGCGCGGTTCTGGGCCAGGCCGTGGTGGTCCTTGAACCACTTCAGCCGGGCGCGATGGCCGCTCTCGGGACAGGCGCGGGCGATCTCGGCCCAGGCCTCCAGCGTGCGGCCGGTGTCGCGCTCCAGCCCCTCGCGCACCGAGGCGAACCACTTCTTCTGGCGCTCGGTCAGGGTCTCGGGTTCCCAATTCGGCATGTTTGCGCCCGCCTCCCCATCGTGCTCTAGCCAGACTACCTCGCGATGGAGATTTGGCCATGAGCCTCGACGGCGCCTACGAGCACGACAACATCTTCGCCAAGATCCTGCGCGGCGAGATCCCCAGCGCCAAGGTGTTCGAGGACGCCCACGTCCTGGCCTTCATGGACGTGTTCCCGCAGTCGCGCGGCCACGTGCTGGTGATCCCCAAGGACGCCCATGCCCGCAACCTGCTGGACGTGGAGCCCCAGGTGCTGGAGACGCTGATCCTGGGCGTGCAGCGGGTGGCCCGGGCGGTGCGCGCGGCGCTGAAGCCCGACGGCGTGACGGTGATCCAGTACAACGGGACCGAAGCCGGCCAGACCGTGTTCCACCTGCACTTCCACATCATACCCCGCTACGCCGGCGTGGCGCTGGGCCGACACGGCGAGACGGGCATGGCGAACGGCGGCGAACTGGCCGAGCTGGCCAAGGCGATCGGGGCGGAGATCGCGTGAAGCGATAACGCCTTCTCCCCCTGCGGGAGAAGGAGGGGACCCGCGAAGCGGGGAGGATGAGGGGTCGACGCGCGCTTGCGGCGAACGTCCCGAGACCCCTCACCCTCCCATTGCTGCGCAACGGGTCCCTCCCTCTCCCGCAAGGGGAGAGGGGATTAGGTCACCCGCGCTTCACCGTCAGCGCGGCCTGGGCGGCGGCGAGGCGGGCGATGGGCACGCGGTAGGGCGAGCAGGACACGTAGTCGAGCCCCACGGCCTCGCAGAAGGCGATCGAGGACGGGTCGCCGCCATGCTCGCCGCAGATGCCCAGCTTGATGTCCGGGCGGGTCTGGCGGCCGCGCTCGACGCCCAGCCGCACCAGTTCGCCCACGCCTTCCTGATCGAGGGACACGAACGGGTCCTTCTCGATGATGTTCTTCTTCAGGTAGGCGTCGAGGAACTTGCCGGAATCGTCGCGGCTGATGCCGAAGGTCGTCTGGGTCAGGTCGTTGGTGCCGAAGGAGAAGAACTCCGCGGCCTCGGCCAGCTGGTCGGCGCGCACGGCGGCGCGGGGCAGCTCGATCATGGCCCCGACCTGGTAGGCGAGTTCCATGCCCTTTTCCTTCAGCACCGCCTTGGCGGTGGCGTCGGTCAGGCGGCGCAGGAACACCATCTCCTCCTTCTTGGCCACCAGCGGATGCATCACCTCGACGATGGGCGCCTGGCCTTTCGCGGCGATGGCGCAGGCGGCCTCGAAGATGGCCCGGACCTGCATCTCGTAGATCTCGGGATAGGCGATGCCCAGGCGGCAGCCGCGCCAGCCCAGCATCGGATTGGTCTCCGACAGCTCGGCCCTGCGGCGCTTCAGCTTGGCGACGTCCAGGCCCGCGGACTTGGCCAGTTCCTCGATCTCGGCGTCGGCATGCGGCAGGAACTCGTGCAGCGGCGGGTCGAGCAGGCGGATGGTGACCGGCAGGCCGGCCATGATCTCGAACAGCTCTTCGAAATCCTTGCGCTGGATCGGCAGGATCTTGGCCAGGGCGGTGCGGCGGCCCTGCTCGTCGTCGGCCAGGATCATCTCGCGCACGGCGGCGATCCGGTCCTCCTCGAAGAACATGTGCTCGGTGCGGCACAGGCCGATGCCCTCGGCGCCGAAGCCGCGGGCGGTCTTGGCGTCGAGCGGGGTCTCGGCGTTGGCGCGCACCTTCAGCCGGCGAACCTGGTCGGCCCATTCCATCAGCTGGCCGAAGTCGCCCGACAGCTCGGGCTCGATCATCTTCACCGCGCCGGCCAGCACCTCGCCGGCGCCGCCGTCGATGGTGATGATGTCGCCGGTGCGGAAGGTGCGGCCCCGCGCACGCAGCTCGCCGGCCTTTTCGTTGAGATGGATCTCGCCGGCGCCGGAGACGCAGGCCCGGCCCATGCCGCGCGCCACCACCGCGGCGTGGCTGGTCATGCCGCCGCGGCAGGTGACGATGCCGCGCGCCGCGTGCATACCGTGGATGTCCTCGGGCGAGGTCTCCTCGCGCACCAGGATCACCGCTTCGCCGAGGCCCGCCAGGCGCTCGGCTTCGTCGGCCTGGAACACGATCTTGCCGGTGGCCGCGCCGGGCGAGGCCGGCAGGCCGGCGGCGATCACGTCGCGGCTGGCGCCCGGATCGATGGTCGGGTGCAGCAACTGGTCGAGCGAGGACGGCTCGACGCGCAGCACCGCCTCTTCCTTGCTGATCAGGCCCTCGGCCACCAGGTCCACCGCCACCTTCAGCGCCGCCTTGGCGGTGCGCTTCCCGTTGCGGGTCTGCAGCATGTAGAGCTTGCCCTGCTCCACGGTGAACTCGATGTCCTGCATGTCGCGGTAGTGGCGCTCGAGCCGCTCAACCACGTCCTTGAACTGGAGAAACACCTCGGGCAGCGCCTCTTCCATCGACAGCGCGGTCTCGCCCATCTCCTCGCGGGCGGCCATGGTGAGGGATTGCGGCGTGCGGATGCCGGCCACCACGTCCTCGCCCTGGGCGTTGATCAGGAACTCGCCGTACAGGCGGTTCTCGCCGGTGGAGGGGTTGCGGGTAAAGGCCACGCCGGTGGCGGAGGTGTCGCCCATGTTGCCGAACACCATCGACTGCACGTTCACCGCCGTGCCCCAGCTCTCGGGGATGTCGTGCATCCGGCGGTAGAACTTGGCGCGGTCGTTCATCCAGCTGGCGAACACCGCCCCGATGGCGCCCCAGAGCTGGTCGCGCGGGGCCTGCGGGAAGTCCTGGCCCAGCTCGCCGCGCACGGCGCGCTTGTAGTCGGCGACCACCTTTTCCCAGTCGGCGGCGGTCAGGGCGGTATCGACCGAGACGTCGAGCCGGTCCTTGTGGTCGTCCAGGATCTCCTCGAACAGGCTGTGCTCCAGGCCCAGCACCACGTTGGAATACATCTGGATGAAGCGGCGGTAGCTGTCGAAGGCGAAGCGGCGGTCGCCCGACAGCTTGGCCAGGCCCTCGATGGTCTGGTCGTTCAGGCCCAGGTTCAACACCGTGTCCATCATGCCCGGCATCGAGGCGCGGGCGCCCGAGCGCACCGACACCAGCAGCGGATTTGCCGGATCGCCGAAGCTCTTGCCGGTCAGGCTCTCGACCTTGGCCAGGGCCGCGTCGACCTGGCCTTCCAGCTCGGCCGGATAGCTGCGCTCGTTGGCGTAGTAGTGGACGCAGGCCTCGGTGGTGATGGTCAGGCCCGGCGGCACGGGAAGTCCAAGGGCGCTCATTTCGGCGAGATTCGCGCCCTTGCCGCCCAGCAGGTCTTTCATCTTGGCGTCGCCGTCCGCCGCCCCGCCGCCGAAGGAATAGACCCAGCGGGTGGTGGCTGCGGCGCCCTTGGGGGTGTCGTTGAAGCCGTCGGCCATGGGTAATCCTATGCGTTGGAAACCAGGGAGAAGTCCGCGACCCGGTTCGCGGTGTCCCTAACAGCGCTTAGCAGGCGCAAACGGTTCAACCGCACCGCCGGGTCGGGGTCGTTGACCAGCACCTTATCAAAGAACGCGTCGACCGGCGTTCGCAAGTGCGAAAGAAAGCGCATGGCGGCTTCGAAGTCCTCGCCGTCGAGCGCGCGGTCGACCTCGCCCAGCACGGTACGGAGCGACGCCGACAGGGCCTGTTCCTCAGGCGCGGTCAGGCGGTCGAGGTCCCAGTTGAGGGCGTAGTCCTCGCCCGGCGCCTTCTTGGCCTCGGCCTTGAGGATGTTGGCGGCGCGGCGGTAACCGGCCAGCAGGCTCGCGCCGTCCTCGGTGTGCAGGAAGCCGTCCAGCGCCTCGACCCGGCGCACGATGCGCACCAGGTCGTCGTCGCCGAGGGCGAACACAGCGTCCACGAGGTCGTGGCGCTTGCCCTCGTCGCGAAGGGAGACCTTCAGGCGGTCGGCAAAGAAGACGAGGAGATCGACCGACTCCCTTTTCCAATCTTCGGGGTCGACCGAAGCAGTATATACATGCTCACGTTGAAGCTGCGCGTAACTACCCGGCCCAAGAGGCGCGAACGGAACTCTAGTACCGACCTCGAATTCCGGACGGTGATGGTTCATCAATTTCAAAAGATTGATGCGTATTTCGGAACAAAGTAGCGCTCTTATCACACCCAACGCCGCCCGCCGCAGCGCATAGGGATCGCGCGAGCCGGTCGGCTTCTCGTCAATGGCGAAGAAGCCCATCAGCGAATCCAGCTTATCCGCCAGGGCCACCGCCACGGTCACCGGCGCGGTCGGCACGGAGTCCGACGGGCCGATCGGCTTGTAGTGGTCGCGCACGGCGTCGGCGATGGTGTCGATCTCGTATTGGGTCAGGCCGTGCGACCAGTGGTGGTCGGCCGGGGCGTCGACGATCTGCTCCACCGTCGACAGCGGGTCCTCGCTGCCGTCGCCAAAGGCGTGCAGCTCGGCCACCGCGGCCTCGGCCCTCGCCTCGACCGGATCGGGCAGCCGCGCATAGTAGCCGCCCATGATCCCCTGCAGTTCGGGGAACTCGCCCACCATGCCCGAGGCCAGGTCGGCCTTGCACAGCCTGGCCGCGATCTCGGTCAGGCGCACGTCGGCGCCAATGCTCTCTGCGATCACCTTGGCTAGATCGGTGATGCGTTCCACCCGCTCGGCCATGGTGCCCAGCTTGGCGTGGAAGGTGACGCCGTTCAGCTTGCCCAGCCAACGGTCGAAGTTCCCCGCCTTGCGGTCCGCGTCCCAGAAGAAGCGGGCGTCGGACAGGCGCGCGGTCAGCACCCGGGCGTTGCCGTGGGCGATCACAGCGCCGCCGTCGGTGGGCTCGATGTTGGCGGTGACCACGAAGTGCGGGGCCAGCTTGCCGGTCTTGGGATCGCGCACGGCGAAATAGCGCTGGTGGGTGCGCATGGAGGTGCGGATCACCTCGGCCGGCAGGTCGAGGAAGTCGGGGTCCATGTCGCCCAGGATCGGCACGGGCCATTCGGCCAGGCCCATCACCTCGTCGAGCAGGCCCTCGTCCTGCACCCATTCGAGCCCACGCGCGCCGCAGACCTGTTGTGCGCCGGCGGTGATGCGGGCGCGGCGCTCGGCCGGGTCCAGCACCACGAAGCGCTCGGCCAGGGTCTTGGCGTAGGCCTCGAAGCTGCGGGCGGCGAAGGGCGCGCGCTCGCCGCCCATGAAGCGGTGGCCCTCCGACAGGTCGCCGCTCTCGATGCCGTCGATGGCGAACGGCACGATCTCGCCGTCGAACACGCACAGGATGCGCTGCAGCGGCCGCACCCAGCGCAGCTGGCCCGACCCCCAGCGCATGGACTTGGGCCAGGGGAAGCTGCGCACGATGGCCTCGACCATCTCGGCGATGATCTCGGGCGTGGGCCGGCCGGGGCGGTGCAGGCTGGCGAACAGCACCCCCTCGCGCTCGACCAGCTGCTCGCGGGTCAGGCCGGTGGAGCGCAGGAAGCCCTGCAGCGCCTGGTCCGGCGCATTGGCGCGCGGGCCCTTGCGCTCCTCGGTGCGGTCGGCCTGGGCCGAGGGCAGGCCCTCGACCACCAGAACCAGGCGGCGCGGGCCGGCATAGGCGCGCAGGCCCTCGAAGGCCAGCTCGGCAGTGGTGAGGCGCTCACGCGCCATGCGCTCCAGATCGCGGCCGGCCTGGGCCTGCATCCGCGCGGGGATCTCCTCGGAGAACAGTTCGAGCAGCAGTTGGGGCATGGCTTACTCTCCCTTCCCGTTAAGCGCGGGAAGGGTGTGGGCTGGGTTGCAAACGGCGTGCACGATGGTGTCCAGCACGCCTTCGAGGTTCTCGTTCACGTCGCTGTTCCAGAACCGGAGCACGCGGTAGCCATGCGTCTCCAACCAGGCGGTGCGAACGTCGTCATAGGTTTGGGCAGCCGGTTCGTTGTGCTGACCGCCATCGAGCTCAACCACCAGCTTGGCCTGGTGAGAGACGAAATCGACGATGTAGCGGCCGATCGGCGCCTGCCTGCGGAAGCCGATGTCTTGTTCGCGAAGCTTCAGCCACAGTTTGCGCTCGACGTCGGTCATGGTCCTGCGCAGGGCGCGCGCACGATTCACTGCGCCCCGAACGTGCCGTTTTTCCGACGGATGCGACAAGACACCCTCACCCCAACCCTCTCCCGTCGAGGGAGAGGGAGAAGAGCTTGGGGCCGCCCAGCGCGTTTCCGTATCGAACGCGACTCCCTCTCCCTTGATGGGAGAGGGTCGGGGTGAGGGTGAACCGCCGCCCGCCATCATCCCTCGGACTCCACCCAGGCTTCCGCGCAGGCTTTGCACAGGTCGCGGATGCGGCCGATGTAGCTCTGGCGTTCGGCGACGGCGATGGCGCCGCGGGCGTCCATGATGTTGAACAGGTGGCTGGCCTTGAGCACGTGGTCGTAGGCCGGCAGCGCCAGGCGGCGGCCCTGGCGGCTGCGCTGGGCCAGGATGCGCGGCACCTCGCGCTCCATGTCCTCGAACTGGCGCTTGAGCACGGCCACGTCGGCGACCTCGAGTTCGTAGGTCGAGAACTCGCGCTCGTTCTCCAGGAACACCTCGCCATAGGTGAACTGGTTGTTGAAGCGCAGGTCGTAGACGCTTTCCTTGCCCTGCAGGTACAGCGACAGGCGCTCCAGGCCGTAGGTCAGCTCGCCCGCGACCAGGTCCACATCCAGGCCGCCCACCTGCTGGAAGTAGGTGTACTGGGTGACCTCCATGCCGTCGCACCAGACCTCCCAGCCCAGGCCCCAGGCGCCCACGGTGGGGTTTTCCCAGTCGTCCTCGACGAAGCGGATGTCGTGCACGGCCGGGTCGAGGCCGATGGCCTTGAGCGAGCCGAGGTAGAGCTCCTGCAGGTTCGACGGGTTGGGCTTCAGGATCACCTGGTACTGGTGATGCTGGTGTAGCCGGTTGGGGTTCTCGCCATAGCGGCCGTCGGCCGGGCGGCGCGAGGGCTGGACATAGGCGGCGCGCCACGGATTGGGCCCGAGCGCGCGGAGCACGGTGTTGGGGCTCAGCGTGCCGGCCCCCACCTCGATGTCGTAGGGCTGCACGATCACGCACCCCTGCTCCCCCCAGTAACGGTGAAGCGTCAGGATCAAGTCCTGGAAAGTCAGAGCGTCGCTCATGTGGGGTGCGCGGAGCCGTCCAGGCGTCAAACGAAAACCGGCGGACCATAGGGTCCGCCGGTTGGGGGATCAAGGCGAGCGGCCAGGGCCGCGCCGCCTTTCGATCGGGATAGGGGTGTCGCCGGACGCCTAGGCGGTCGGCGTCAGCACCTTGTCGACCACGTAGATCACGCCGTTGGAGGCCGGCACGCTGCTCTGGATGACGTTGGCGTCGTTGATCTTGATCGGCGCGCCCGAGCCGTCGATGGTCACGTCCTTGCCCGCGGCGGTGGCCACCTTGCCGGCGGCGTGGCCCTTGACCTGCTCGGCGCTCATCTGGGCGGCGATCAGGTGGTAGGTCAGCAGCGCGCGCAGCTGGGTCGGATCCTTCTTGAGGGTGTCCAGCTGGCCCGGCGGCAGGGCGGCGAAGGCCGAGTCGGTCGGGGCGATCAGGGTCAGGCCCGGGTGGGTCTGGATTACCGCGGTCAGGCCGTCGGCGTCGAGCAGCTTCAGCAGGGTGGTGAATTGGCCCGCGCTCTTCAGCTCGGTGACGATGTTGGCGCCAGCCGCCGGCGTGATGATGGTCTGCTCGGCCGGGGCCTGGGCGGCGGGGGTGGCGGACTGGTCGGCGCCGGTTGCAGCGCCGGTGGTGGCGCCAGCGGCCTGGGTCGGGGCGGCTTGGGTGGTCGGAGAGGGGGTCGACCCGCTCTGGGCGAAAGCCGAGGTTGCCATCAAGGTGGCGACGGCGGCGCCGGCCAACAGGCGATCGATCTTCATCTAGGGGTTTCCTTCCAACAACGCGAACTGGTACGCGTACAGGGGGTCGATGTAGCTATCCCGTAACGCCGGGAAAGGTTTCCCGGTTCACGGGTTCGTGAAACCGACGATTCGCCGCATCCTTAGGCAGGATCAGGCCACGGGCCGCCAAAACGGCAGGCCTGGACCCACCAGTCGGGGCGCTGGGCCTCGATCCGATGCGCCAGGGCCTGGGCGCCGATTTCATGGGCGCAGAGGGCGAAAGCGGTGGCGCCGGAGCCGGACAGGCGGGCCAGCCGGGTCTCTGGCGCGGCGCGCAGCGCCTCCAGCACGGCGACGATCTCGGGCGCCACGCCCAGCGCCGGACGCTCCAGGTCGTTGCGCTGGCGGGCCAGGAAGGCCAGCACCGTCTCCACGTCGGCGAAGGCCTCGGGCATGGCGGGCCGATCGGCTGCGCCCTCCGACAGTTCGTCATAGGCGCGGTAGACCTTGCCGGTTGAGCAGGCCACGCGCGGATTGACCAGCACCGCGTGCAGCACCGGCATGGCCGGCGGCGCCGACAGCTGTTCGCCCCGGCCCTCGGCCATCACCGGGCGCGCGGCCAGGCAGGCGGGACCGTCCGAGCCCAGCTCGGCGGCGATCTGCATCAGCACCGCGTCACTGGCCTGGGGCACGAAAGCGTCGCGCACCAGCCGCAGCGCCGCGCCGGCGTCGCTGGAGCCGCCGCCCAGCCCCGCCGCCACCGGCAGGGCCTTGATCAGCTTGAGCCGGAACGGCGCCGGGCGCGCGTCGAAGCGGGCCAGCAGGCCCTGCACCGCGCGCCAGGCCAGGTTGCCGGCCGGATCCTCGCTAGCCAGGGCGGCCGCGAACGGGCCTTCCAGGTCGAAGCCCGTGGTCTCGCCCGCGCTCAGCTCCAGCCGGTCGCCGACGTCGGCGAAGGTCATGAGGCTGGCTAGGGGGTGGTAACCGTCAGGTTGGAGCGGAGCGACGTGGAGGAAAAGGTTGACCTTCGCAGGGGCCAGGGCGGCTGCGATCAAGGATGCTCCATGTCTTTAGCGGCGATACCGATATTGCGCGCCAGCTTGGCCTCGGTGGCCGTGCGGGTCTTGGCGTCGGGCTCCAGCGTCAGCACGCGGCGCCATTGATACTGGGCTTCCAGCTTGCGGCCGGCGCGCCAGTAGGCGTCGCCGAGGTGGTCGTTGATTTCGGGATCGGCGGGATCGAGGCTGGCGGCGCGCTCCAGCTCGTTGACCGCCTGCGGATAGCGGCCCAGGCGGTAATAGGCCCAGCCGAGCGAATCGATGATGGCCCCGCTGTCCGGCGCCAGGGTGGTGGCCTTGGTCAGCAGCCCCAGCGCCTCGTCGAGGTGCTCGCCGCGATCGGCCCAGGCGAAGCCGAGATAGTTCAGCACCTCGGGATCGTCGGGCTTGAGGTCCAGCGCGTGCTGCAGGTCCTTCTGGGCCAGGTCCCACTTGCCGCTGCGCTCCAGCGAGGCGCCGCGCAGGTAGTAGAGCCGCCAGGAGGCCGCGGTATCGTGGCCGACCAGGCCGATCAGCTTGTCGAGCGTCTGCACCGCTTCGCCGAAGCGCTCGTCGTCGCGGTACAGGTCGGACAGCACCAGCAGGGTGTGCGGGTCGTTGGGATGGCTGGAGGCCACCGCCTCGGCCACGCTCAGCGCCTCGTCCTTCTGCCCGGCCTCCTGCAGGCTGATCGCCAGCCGGCCCTGGGCGGTGGAGTATTCGGCCGAGTCCGGCTTCACCTGGTGATAGGCCTCGCGGGCGCCGGCGGTGTCCTGCTGGGCGTCCAGCGCGTCGCCGACCAGCACCCAGGCCTCGGCCAGGTTCGGATCGAGCTTCAGCGCCAGCCGCAGATAGGCCAGGCCCGCGTCGGGCTGCTTCTGGGCCAGCAACAGGGCGGCCGGGCCGATCATGGCCTCGGCGGCGCCGGTGCGGATGGTGGGGGCGGGCGGCGCCGGCGCATTGGAGGCGGCGCGCGCCTTGGCGGCGGTGAAGGCCGGATCGGTCGGGTCCTTGGCCAGGCTCTGGCCGTAGATCACCAGGGCGGCGTCGCGCCGGCCGCGCCGCTCCAGGAAGGCGCCATAGGCGAGCGAGAACACCCCGCCCCGCGCGCTCATCATCTGATAGGCGCTCTCGGCCTCGGTGAACTTGCCGGCCCGCTCCAGCAGCAGGGCGTGGTCAAGCTGGCCGAAGGCCTGCACTGCGCGGTCGCCGCTGGCCGAGGACACCGGGGCGGTGGCGTCGTTCCAGTCGCCCGCCGCCGCGGCCGCCCAGGGGGTCAGCAGGGTGGCGGCGGCCCAGTGAGCCCCCATGCCCGAGCTGACCAGAAGATCGTAGGACGCCTTGCCGCGACCATCGGCGAGGTCGACCACCGCCTGGGTGACACGGCCGAGCGCATAGGCCGCCTCGTCGCCCTCGCCGGCCTTGGGCGCCAGGGCGGCGGCGCGCTCCACGTCGCCCGCCACCAGGGCGGCGGCGAAGGCGCGTTCCTTGAGGAAGGCGGCGTCGGGCCGGCGCGCACTGGCCTGGCTGAGATAGATGGAGGCTTCGCGGTTGGCGCCGTCGTCCAACGCCGCCTCGCCCGCCAGGTACAGGCCATAGACCGAGGTGTCCGCCATGTGCGGATCGATCGTGGGCGCGGCGCTGGCGATAGGACGCAATACGGGCGCCTGGGACTGCTGCGTCGCGCAGGCGGCGAGCAGGACCGGGACGCTAGCCGCCGCAAGGGCGCGAAGGAGGAACCGCCTGGGCTTGGACATCACCGCGTTCTTCCTCCCTTTGCGCCAGCCGGGCAAGCGCTGGCGCACGCAAAACCGATAGGCCGCCACTCACATGTTCGGGTAGTTGGGCCCGCCGCCGCCTTCAGGGGTAGTCCAGACGATGTTCTGCGACGGGTCCTTGATGTCGCAGGTTTTGCAGTGGACGCAGTTCTGGGCGTTGATCACGAACCGCGGCTCGGCCCCTTCCTCCGTCACCACCTCGTAGACCCCGGCCGGGCAATAGAGCCGCGCCGGCTCGCCGTACTTGGGCAGGTTCACCCCGATCGGCACCGAGGGATCGCGCAGCTTGAGATGGCTGGGCTGGTCCTCGTCGTGGTTGGTGTTGGAGATGAACACCGAGGACAGCTTGTCGAAGCTGATCACCCCGTCGGGCTTGGGATAGGCGATCGGCTGGTAATCCTTGGCCAGGCCGGTGGATTCGGCGTCGGTCTTCAGGTGCTTCAGCGTGCCCAGGAACGAGAAGCCGCGGGTCAGGTTGGTGATCGTCATGTCCATCCCGGCGGCGATGGTGCCAAGGAGGGTGCCCAGCCGGCTGAGCAGCGGCTTGGCGTTGCGCACCAGGGTCAGCTCGCGCTTGATCCCCGACTTGTCGTAGGCGGTCTGGTATTCCTCCAGCACGTCGCCGCCACGGCCCGCGACCAGGGCCGTAAAGGCCGCGTCGGCCGCCATCACGCCGGAGTGGATGGCGTTGTGGCTGCCCTTGATGCGCGGCACGTTGACGAAGCCGGCGCTGTCGCCCAGCAGCGCGCCGCCGGGGAAGACCAGCCGGGGCACCGACTGCAGCCCGCCCTCGCTGATGGCGCGGGCGCCGTAGGCGATGCGCTTGCCCCCCTCCAGGTGCTGGCGCACCTCGGGATGCTGCTTGAAGCGCTGGAATTCGTCGAACGGCGACAGGTAGGGGTTCTTGTAGTTCAGGTGCACCACGAAGCCGACGGACACGTAGTTGTCCCCGAAGTGGTACATCCACGAGCCGCCGCCGGTCTTGTCGTCCAGCGGCCAGCCCAGGGTGTGCTGGACGTAGCCCGGCTGGAAGTTCTCGTCGGGGACCTGCCACAGCTCCTTGATGCCGAGGCCGTACTTCTGCACGTCCGAGCCCTCGGCCAGGCCGTACTTGGCCAGGGCCAGCTTGGACAGCGAGCCGCGCACGCCCTCGGCCAGGAACACGTAGCGGCCGTGCAGTTCCACGCCGGGCTGGAAGTCGGGCTTGTGGTGGCCGTCCTTGGCCACGCCGAACACGCCGGCGACCACGCCCTTGACCGCATCGCCCTCGTAGACCAGCTCCGAGGCGGCCATGCCGGGGTAGATCTCTACCCCCAGCCCCTCGGCCTCGGTGGCCAGCCAGCGGCACAGGTTGCCGAGCGAGGCGATGTAGTTGCCGTGGTTCTTCATGAACCCCGGCATGGGCAGCCAGGAGATGTCCATCGACCCCTGCGGGCCGAGATAGATGAAGCGGTCCTTGGTGACCGGGGTCTCCAGCGGCGCGCCCTTTTCCTTCCAGTCGGGGAACAGGGCGGTCAGGCCCGACGGGTCGATCACCGCGCCCGACAGGATGTGGGCGCCGACTTCGGAACCCTTTTCCAGCACCGCGACGGACAGGTCCGCGCCCTTTTCGGCGCAGAGCTGCTTGATGCGGATGGCGGCGGCCAGGCCGGCCGGACCGCCGCCGACGATCACCACGTCGTAGGGCATGACCTCGCGCTCGGGCGCCTCGACCTCGACGCCGCCCAGCTCGTTCTCGATCACTTCCCCGCCCATGCCATCTCCCCTGGGCCCGTCCCGCCGCGATCAGATCGTCTCATCTGATCGGGCGCGAAGGCTCGTTTGCTATAGCGGGAGCATGAGGGTCGCCGCGCCCGGCGTCCACATTCACCTGTCATGTCCCGTCGGCGCCGCATCGCGCGCCGCCTTGATCCTTGATAGGACTTATCCGAACCTGACCCCCGCACGGTCAAGCGCCGCGCGCCAACCCCGATCCGATGGCTGAACTCCAACACACCGCCGATTCCCGCGCGCTCGAAGGCTTCATGGCCTTCTGGGCTGACGCTGGGGTGGAGTGCGCCTATGCAGAAGAGCCGGTCGACCGCATCGCCGAGGGCGCGCGCCGGCTGGCCCCGAAGCGGCAGGAGGCCGCCCCGGTACACGCCGCGCCCAGGTCCCAGCCCCAATTCCAGCCCCAGGCGCCCGCCGGCCCCAGCATCGGCGAGGCCCTGGTCGAGGCCCGCGCCATGGCCGCCGCGGCCGGCGACCTCGCCGCCCTGGAGGCCGCCATCGCCGCCTTCGAGGGCTGTCCGCTGAAGGCCGGAACCACCAACACCGTGTTCTCGCGCGGCCGCCCCGACGCCAAGGTGATGGTGATCGGCGAAGGCCCGGGCGCCGAGGAGGACCGGCAGGGCCAGCCGTTCGTCGGGCCTTCCGGCCGGCTGCTCGACCGCATGCTGGAGGCCGCCGGACTGGGCGACCAGGTGTTCATCACCAACACCGTGTTCTGGCGCGCGCCGGCGAATCGCACGCCCTCCCCGCCCGAGCAGGCGGTCTGCACGCCCTTCGTGGAGCGGGCCATCGCCCTGGTGCGACCTCAGGTCCTGCTGCTGATGGGCGGCGCCTCGGCCAAGCACATGCTGAAGCGGCCCGAGGGCATCCTCAGCCTCAGAGGCCGTTGGAACGACTGGACTTCCGAAGACGGCGGCCTGACGATTCCGGCCATGCCGACCCTGCATCCGGCCTTCCTCCTGCGACAGCCTGTCGCGAAAGCCCACGCGTGGCACGACATTTTGACCCTGCTGTCAAGACTTGCAGGATCGGCTTAGCTCGGTCACGGTCAGAGCCTGGCTGAGGGGCGCCCCACGCGCAGCTCCACCCCGACCGAGTGTTACCGGGGGTAGGAGCGGCCGAGCGGAAGGTTTCTGAATGAAGATGACGAGACGGGGCGTAAGCCCGCACGGTCTTGCCATTGCTATCGGTATCATCGGCGCCGCCTCCTTCGTTGGAGGAGCTCACGCCACCCCCTCCCCGTCTCCCGCTGCGGCCGCCGCCGACGCGACGAGCGGGCTGAAGGTGCTGAGCGCGGACGACGTGCGCCGCTATTCCCAGGCTTTCGCGGCCATGAATCGCGGCGACTTCATCGCCGGCGAGACCCTGGCCAAGCAGGTTTCCGACCCCTCGCTGATGGGTCGGCTGGAAGCCGCGCGGCTGTTGAACACCAACTATCGCGCCAACTATCCGGAAATGGCCGCGTGGCTGGAGCGCAACCCCGACCTGCCCGAGGCCGAGCGCGTCTACGACCTGGCGCTGAAGCGCAAGCCCGCCGGCGCCCCCAACCCGCGCCAGCCGCTGGCCGCCACCGTCTCCACCAGCCCGATCGGCCTGGGCGAGCGGGTGTCGCGCAGCCTGCAAGGCGCGCCGGCCCCGACCGCCGGCCAGCGTGAAGCCCGCGAGGCCTTCTATAGCGGCGACCTGGAGCAGGCCTACACCCTCGCCGCGCATTCGAACGAGCGCTGGATCGCCGGCCTCGCCGCCATCCGGCTCAAGCGCTACCCCGACGCGCAGAAGAACCTCGAAGCCCTGTCCGGCGACGTGCGCCAAAGCCCGTGGATGCGCTCGGGCGCGGCCTACTGGGCGGCGCGGGCGGCTGCGGCCCAGTCCGATTCGCCCAAGGCCCAGGCCCTGCTCAAGGTCGCGGCCCGCTCGCCCGACACCTTCTACGGCCTGATCGCCGCGCGCGAACTGGAGCAGGCCAACACCAAGTCGGCGGCCCACAGCGACGCCATCGACGACCTGCTGGCGGCCTCCTCGCTCAGCACCAACGACGCCGTCGCCTTCGCCAAGACCGACCCCCGCGCCCACCGCGCCGCCGCCCTGATGCAGATCGGCCGGCCGCTGGACGCCGGCGAGGAACTGCGCACCGCCATGACCACGGCCAGCGACGCGGATCGTCCGCGCCTGACCTCGCTAGCCCTGTCGCTCAACGCGCCCCTGGGCGATTCCGACCCGGCCAAGGCGGGCTGGGCGCGGTTCGACGTCGGCCACTTCCCGACCCCGGTGCTGACGCCCATGGGCGGCTTCACCATCGACAAGGCCCTGGTCTACGCCCTGGTGCGCCAGGAAAGCCGCTTCGATCCCAACGCCGCCAGCGGCTCGGGCGCCTATGGCCTG